>ERZ842401.5238-NODE-5238-length-14509-cov-5.497579_pt1 | contig 14509 bp, 9 predicted proteins | sample MGYA00521270_ERZ842401 | MGnify/ENA primary metagenome ERZ842401 (study PRJEB31892, sample SAMEA3878208) | bioreactor metagenome | biome: Moose rumen | place: Sweden | collected 2011-10 | study: EMG produced TPA metagenomics assembly of the PRJEB12797 data set...
GCGACCACCGAGATCTACACTCTTTCCCTACACGACGCTCTTCCGATCTGTATTAGAAAATAAGATTTCTATATTAAGTAAATTAGACTATAGATAAAATATAGTCTTTTTTTGTAAAGTTTTGTAAATTATATGCATTATTTTTTTATCTAATCATTTATTTGTTTTTATTTATGTTAAAATTTATTTAAGAATAGGAGGGATATTTATGAATAAGAAACTTAAGAAAATAGTTTTATTTGTTTTTGTTTCAATTTTTATTATTCCTTTTAATACTTATGCCTTAACTAGAAGTGAACTTTCTTCTAGAAATGTTTGTTCAAATTATGAAGTAGCTATTGCGAAAGAAGATAGAGCAGGTGATTCTAGTAGTACTAGGGTTGAACATATAAATTGTTATGATAATTATTCAGATGCTTTAACTGCTATGAATAATAATAGTGATAAAGATACGATTCTACTTGCAAGAAAAAATAATTTTACAAAGATAGTTAATGCAAAAAATGCACTTGTTAATCTAACTTTAAAGGGCAGTAGTGTTGTATATTATTATCCCACTTCTACATCTTGGGATTCAGATAATTATATGGTTACAAATAGTAGTACAGGTGCAGTTGATGGTGCTTTCTTAGATTATGATGTAAATACTGGTCGTGCTAAAGTAAAAGTAGCAGGTTATACTGGGTGGACTTTAGAAGATACATATGATATTGTACCAATTGTTTGGGTTTATTCTATTGGATATTATAGAAGTACTAATGATGAGTTTAAACATTTCTTTGCTAGAGATATAACAACATCATCTAGCTCAAGTTATGGTATTGCTATTAGTAAGAGACCAGATGGTTTAAGTAACTCTAAAAATTATTTTAGTTATGATGGACATTATTTTTATACTGATCAATACAAGATGGTTACAGATTATAAAAATGGTAACTATAATAATGCAGTAAATAAAGATAAACCTTATTATAATTATTATCAATATTTACCTAATCATTCTAAGACAAATTATTCTAGTAGTAATATTAATAAATATATTAGAGAAGGTTTAGGTTTTTATTACACAGTTTTTGGTAATACTTTAGATATTAAAGGTTTTGATACTAGTAGCACTTCAAAATTATATGGTATGGGAACATATTTTATATATGCTCAAGAACAATATGGAGCTAATGCAATACTTTCCCTTGGACTAAATAGAAATGAAAGTGGTGAAGGAAGAAGTAAGATTGCTGTACAAAAGAATAATGGTTTTGGACAAGGAGCGGTTGATTCTTCTCCATTTGGTTCTGCTTATGGTTTCTTAACTTATCAAGGTGGAATCTATAATCATGCACAACACTTTGTTAATGATTTGTATGAAAATGCTAATCATTCATATTATAATGGTGGACAATTTGGTAATAAACAAGGTGGATGGAATATTAAGTATGCATCTGATCCATTCTGGGGTGAGAAAGCTGCTTCATATTATTACAGATTTGATAGATATTTTGGATTCCAAGATTATAATTTTTATCAGCTTGCTATAAATACTACAACTGTTACAACAAGAAGTCTTCCTAATAATTCTTCTAAAGCGGTTTACTCAATTAAAAATAAAGAGATTCCTGTAATTATTTTAGAAGAAGTAAAAGGAGAAAAAGTTGGTGGAAGTGATATTTGGTATAAGATAGTATCAGATATGAATTTAAATAGTAATAAAGATAGTTATTCATCTTATCCTGAAAAATTTGATTGGGATAATAGTTATGTTTATGTACCTAGTTGCTATTTTAAAAAGATTAATACTGCTGTAGATGGTATTAAGTCATTTGATGATATTTATCCATATCAAGAAAGTTCTTATAAGTATTCTTTCTATAATGATGGAGAAAAACTTACTCCTAAAGTTGGAAAAGTAGTTCGTGATACATCATATTATTATGATGGTGGACTTGTTGAAAAAATAAATAAAACTTTACTAAAAGATAAATATGTTATGATTTATGATAGAGCTGTTGATACTAATGGAAATGTAGTTAGCTATCAAGTAACTAGTGATTATAAATATGATCAAAAAGAATGGGTTAGAGCTAGTGATATTGAAGTTATTGGTGGAGCTTATGGAAAACAAACTGTAGTTCCTACTGGATATAGTTCAAATGTATTTAATTCTCCTAGTGAAAGTAGTTCTATAATAAGTGGTATATATGATGGGGCTTATTTACCAATTCTTGGAGAAGAAAATGGTAGTGATGGCAAAACATACTACAAAGTACCTGTTTCTTTAACAAGTAATACTAATAATTATGGTTATACTTTAAAGACAGATAGTGATGCATATATTACTTCATATAATAGTGAAGCTATTGTTAAGAATAATTATCCTGTAATTGAAGCAAGTGATTTAGAAACCAAACAAGGAAATAGTATTACACTTAAGTCATTAGTAAAAGTTACTGATGAGGATACTGATATTTCATCTAAACTTGTTATTACTGGAAGTGTAGATATTAATACACCTGGTTCATATAAAGTTACTTATAGTGTAACTGATAGTGGTAATTTAAAAGCAGAAAAAACAATAACTATAACTGTAATTAAAGATGAAGAACCTGTTATAGTTGCTAGTGATAAAGAGATAAATGTAGGTGATGAAATTAACTTATTAGATGAAGTTAGTGCCAGTGATAAAGAAGATGGAAACTTAACTAATAAAGTAAAAATTACATCTAATAATTTAAATAATCAAAAAGCTGGAACCTATAGTGTAACTTATAGTGTTACAGATAGTTATAATCAGATTGTTACAAAAACTATTACAGTAAATGTTATTGATAAAGAAATTGATAATTCTAATACTACTACTGATAATACAACTGAAGATAATTCTAAAACTACTACTAATGATAATGTTAAATTAGAGAAAAAAGATGGTGAATTCTATCTAAATGAACTTTCTTTTGATAAAGATAAGAAGAAATATCTATTTAGTGGATACATGATTATAAAGAATACTAATAATAAAGTATCGGATAATATTAAATATGAACTTGCTCTTAAAGATAAAGAAAGTGATAATATACATCTTATTCAAATTGATAGATGGACAACTGATGTTCCTTTTGATTTAGGAACAGAAAATGGTTATGATTATTCAGGAAGTTGGTTTAAAGGTTATATTGATTTTACTTCTGATGATTTAGCAGGAGACTATGATGTTTATATGAAAGCATCTAATAGTAATTATTATTCACTTGAAAAAGTAGTTAATTCATACAATATAGATTTTTCAAGACGTAGTGAAGATAGTAAATATGGTTATAATTTTAAAGTAAATTTATCTTCTAGATATCAAGAACTTACTTTAAATATTAGAAAAGGTTCTTTAATTACAACTGGTGTTTCAAATACTTATCGTAACATGTCTAATAATTATGATGATATTAAGTTTGTTAATAATAAATTAAATGTAATTGGAACATCTTATAATTATGGAATTAGTTATGATAAAGATAATTTTGTTGAAAGAAAATTAATTTTAGAAAATACAAAAACATTTAAGCAATATACTTTTGATTTAGGATCTACTAGTTTAGGAAGTTATACTGTTAATATAAAAGATGGAAAAGATAAATCACTTGCTTGGTATAATTCAATGGTTGATGTTAGTGGACTTGAAAAAGGAACTTATTCTATGATTGTTTATACTAAAACTAAAGATGTAAGTGATTATGGTGAAATAACTGATGTCTTTGCCATGATTAATGAAGCATCTGCTACTATTAATAATAAAAAGTATTCAGTTAGCTTAAATAAAAATAGGGATAATAGATTAGAACTTATAGTTGAATAAAAAAATAAAGCTGTTTTCAGCTTTATTTTTTTTATTTTTGTTTATTATTAATTATTCTTCTTCAATAGCACTTGTTGGACATGAATCTATAGCGTCTTTAGCACTTTCAACATCTTCTTCAGCAACTTCATCAACAATTACACTTGATAATCCTGTGTCATCTATTTCAAATACGTTTGATGCAAGTGCTGCACATGCTCCACATCCAATACATTGATCTTTATTTACTTTTACTTTCATATTATCTTCCTTTCTTTAGTTATATATAAAATATCATATTTCTTTTTATAAAACAATATGATATTTTGTTCTTACTTTACATTTTTTAATTTTTAACTTCCAATAAATCTTATTATATGATAAAATTAATATAATAGAGGTAGGTGATAGGTTGGAACGTAGGATGCGAAGATATGATGAAGTCAGCGATACTCCTAAGATGAGTAGAAGTGAGTTAAATCAAGATTTATATAATAGTCTTAATGGTACCAACTCATTTACTACTTATACAGATGTAAACAAAGCCAACCAGTATGTATTAGATGCAACCAGTAAGAGTTATAGGACTAGAGAAGGATATCAAAAATTAAAGGAATATGGTGATTTAGTACCTAAACCTAAAGTAAAAAAAGAGCTCGATGACTTTACTAATCTTTATAAAGAAACGGAAAATAAAGTCTATGATATTAATAGTGTTATAGAAGAAGCAAAAAAGAATAGAAAAAATTCAGAAGAAGAAGAAAAAAGAAGATTAAAAAATACTAGTTATAATATTTTTTCTGATTTTTCTAACGAGAAACTTGAAGAGTATAAGAAAAATAGGAAAAAAGTAGTTAGAGCAAATGAAGATGAAATAAAAGAAATTATTAATACTATTACTACTAAAGCTATAAATGGGGAAATTGATCAACAAACTAGTGTGAACTTACTTAGTGATTTAATGGCTACACAACAGCTTGATATGGTTGAAGGAATTGATTTATCTACCGATGTTTCTAGTCAAGAAGAAATTAAATCATTAGATACCCAGAAAGAAGAAGATAAAGCTAATGTTGTTCTAAGTGAAGAAGAAATAAAATTAGTGGAAGAAAAGAAAAAAATAGATGATTTAAAAGATCAAGAATTACAAGAAAAAAATCAAAGTAAAAATATATTTAAAGATATGGATCAGTCTTTTTATACAAGAAGTATGGATTTATCTGATAAAGACTTTGATATTGATAATGAAGAAGAAAATAGTAAGAAGAAACATGCGGGTTTAAAAGTATTTTTTATACTTGTTATTCTTGCTTTACTTGCTGCAGTAGGATATTACTTTTATAAAAAATATATGTAGAGGAGAAATTTATGAATTTAGAAATTGGAAAGATGATTCAATTAGATGGAATTGAATGTTGTGTGTTAAGTATTCAAAATATTGAAAATATGCAATATATTTATGTTGCTGAAATGGCTGATGATGATATTACAGATAATTTTTATGTATATAGAATTACAGATAAATTTGAAAAGGTAGTAGATTCAGATGAATTAAAGAAAGTTTTACCTGTTTTTATTCAAAAAATGTCAGCAGATTTGGAAGGGGAGTAGAAAATGAATAATGATAATATAATTTTAGAAGGTAATATAGCACCAGGTATGCCAACACCAGAAGAAGAATTTAAAAGAGTGACTGGTGAAGATTTTGATCCAGATAAATACTCGATTGAATGGTTTGGGGCAGAGAATTATGGTGAAGATAATACATATACGCCATATAGAATAGTTAGAAAAGAATTAAAAAAAGATAGTGGTGATACTCCACCTGTAGAACCAGTTGAAGAAGTAATACTTGAAGGTAATATAGCACCAGGTATGCCAACACCAGAAGAAGAATTTAAAAGAGTAACTGGTGAAGATTTTGATCCGGATAAATACTCTATTGAATGGTCTGGAGCAGAGAATTATGGTGAAGATGACACATATACACCATATAGAATAGTTAGAAGACAGGTTGAAAATACTAATTCTGATGGTAATTCTGGTGATAACTCAGGAAATAATTCTGGAGATGATTCTACTAGTAATAATGGTGGAGATTCTACTAGTGAAGATAATAATCCTACTATTGATGATGGTAATACTCCACCTGTCGATGGTGGTGATGATACTTCTGATGGTGATTCTGATGATTCTTCTTCAGCTGAAGAAGATGAAGAAGCAAAAGGAGCAGAAGAAGCATTACAAAATTATAGAAATTCTGGATATGATAAAAATGCATTTGGATGGTATTATAATCCTAATATAGATGAATATGATGAAAATTATGATCCAACGAAGGATCCATTCTTTAATCCATATATTAATGATCAAACAAAGAAACCTGAAAAAGATCCAGAAAAAGATCCAACAAAAGATCCAGAAAAGGATCCAGAAAAGGATCCAACAAAAGATCCAGAAAAAGATCCAGAAAAGGATCCTTCTAATAATGATAATGAATGGCAATTTGGTGGTTATGTTGATGTTGAATTTCCTAGACCTCAACCCAAACCTGGTCCACAACCTGGACCTCAACCAAAACCTGGTCCACAACCTGGACCTCAACCACAACCTGGTCCACAACCAAAACCTGGTCCACAACCAAAACCTGGACCTCAACCACAACCTGATGTACAATCACAAGATACAGTAAGAATAACTTTTATGAATGGAGGAAGGTTGATTCGTGGCTATGATAATATAGTTATTCCTCGTGGTAGCTCTATTAAACATGGACCTGTTATTGATCCTGTTCCATTAAATAAAAAAGGAAAACCAAAAAGAGTTACTGCTCAAGTTTTCTCTCATTGGGAAGATCAGTATGGAAACGTTGTTGATTTTAGTAAACCAATTACTTCAGATGTTATTTTAACTGCAAAATATAAATTTGATAAGAAAAAAGCAATGGCTGTTGGTTTAGGAGCTGCTGTTGGTGCCCTTGCATTTGCTGCTGATTTAGCTGTTCCTATAGCTATGCCTATTGTATCTATGGTTGGTGCTTCTGGATTTGGTATTGCTTCTAGAATTGTAAAGAAAAAATTAACTAATATTACTGCTGATAATGTATCCAAAGCTCAAACAATTACTGCTATGGATGAAATTTCACCTGAACTAGCTGCTAATATAGCTAAACAGAAAAAAATGGGGTATATTTCTAAATGGTGTAAAACTTCTGCAATAGCTTGTACAATTTCAGCAGCTGCTCATGCTATTCGTAATTTTGTTAATAGTACACAGGCACAAAAAACTAATACTAATCCGGAAACAACTAAGACTGATCCTACTAAGACTAATCCAGGAGATACCAATCCTGATTTATCTAAGACTACTGGAAATACTAATCCACAACCTGATCCTAATCCAGTAGGAAAAGATGTAGGTGATGGTATCGATAAAGTTGCTAATACAACTCCTCAACCACAACCTCAAAAAACTGATGTTGATGTCTTCGGAGGTTATGAACCTGATGGACAAGTTTTCAAAACTGCAAATGATGCTCTTAGTCATACTAATGGAGGAACACCATATAAACCTGCATTTAGTGGTCCAGAAACATTTGAGGCTTATTATAATGGTACAAGAGTTCCTATTACAAGAGGGCAAGAACTTGGCGAAATTATGAAAAGTGTAGGTGCATCTAATCCTTCTGAAGTTGCAGTTAATGTTATGAATGCTGATGGTGTTCCACTTACTTGGGAAAATCTTGCTGACTTAGCTGAAAATGTATCAAAAACTATTTAAGGAGGATGCTATGAATACTGATTATAGAAATAAACTAATTACTTTATCTGATGGAGATCAATATGTGGTGCTTAAAGAGGCAGAATATAAAGGAAAAAGATATGCTTTAGCTAATGATGTTATTGATAATGATTTAGGACCTAATATGACTATATTTAGATTAGAAGTAATTAATGAGCAATTAAATTTTATCATTGAACGTGATTTAGAAATTGTTGAAAAACTTTTAACTAAGATGGCTTAGAAAGAAACTATGAAAATAGTTTCTTTTTTTTGAAAAAAAATATAAAAAAAATAATAAATATGTTATTATATTATTGTTAGAGTGGTGAATATTTTATGAATTTAAAATTTATTGTAAATGAATATGTTCTTATTTGGTATTTATTATTTCAACAATCAATATCAAATGAGTTAAATGATTATAAACAAAAATTATGGTCTAACTTAAAAAATGAGTATACTGCATTTCAAAAAGAAAAACATGTTATTTTAGAAGATCCTAAAAATTATATTCCTAATGATGATACAATATATGATATGGTTAAAGAATTTGATGATTATCAAAAAATTTTACGTGAAACTGAACAGTTTAAAGTTGAAATTGTTAGAGTTTGGGATAAATATAAGAAAAAAATAAATGATAATTTATTTAAAATACTAAAATTTGATATTTCTAACTATAATGTTTTATTAGTTAATCCTAGATTAAATGTCATAGATATATCTTCTGATAAAGAAAATAAAATTCATACTTTAGTTTATGGAAAGCAAATATATGATGATAGTATTAAAATAGTACTTGAAATGATTCATATGATTGTAAGAAAGGAATTTAAATATTTTGATAAAGAAAATAATGAAATAGTAGAAGCTATACTTGAACTTGCTATATTACATGAACTTGGTACTAGAATTACAAATAAGAGTTGTTATTTATTTGGAGATAGTAAGAATAGTTTAATAAAAAGACAAATATATCCTTATTTCTTAATGTATTTAGGAATTGATCGTGATGATTTATTCTCATATATGAGAAGGGATGGAATAGTATTTGATGCAAGTCAATATACGAATGAAGTTCAACTTAGAAGAGTAAATTTGAAAGATTTTATTAGTTTTTGTATTAATAATAAAAAAATTATATTAAAATTAGATAAACTTGGTGTTAAATAGTAGGGAGGGTTAATAATGGATGATAAAATTAAAATACTTTTGGATAGATTAAACATAGAAAATAACCATTATCCCTCTTTTTATAATAGTAAATTAACAAAAATTAAAGTTAATAAGAAAAGTAATTCATGTATTATTTATTTATCTAATGATAAAATGTTTGATGTTAATATAATTAAAGAATTAGAAAATAATAAACATTTGATTGATAAAAGTATTGATAAGGTTTCAATAGTTTATGATTTTGAGTCAAAAGACAATAATACATATCTTTCTTATTATTCTTTTGTTTTGGAAGAAGTTAAAGATATTTTAAGAGTACTAGAAATATATAAAGATAAACTAAAACTTATAGATGATAAATTTGTTTTAATTGCTAATAACAAAGTTGAAGAAACAAAACTTAATAATGCTTTACCTAGAATTAATGAAATATATCATAATTTAGGACTCGAGTCATCTGTTTCTGTTGTTTTAGAAGAAGAGCACTTTATAAGAGAAGAAATTAATAAAAGTTTAAATGATAGTATTGATAACATGAAAAACTCTATTGATGAGTATAATAATAAAACTGAAGAGAAAGAAGAAGCTCCTAAACCTAAATATCCTACAAGAAGAAGTACTAAAAAAGATCCTAATAGTGTAATTGGTGTAATGATTGAAGATATGCCTATTCCAATTCATTCTATTATTGGAGAAGATAATAATGTTACTATTTGGGGAGAAATATTTGGTATTGAATATTTTGAATCTAGTAAGAGTGATTTTAAAATAATTACTTTAAAAGTAACTGATTATGAAGATAGTATTTATTGTAAAGTATTTGCTAGAGAAGAAAATGAGTATAAAAGAATTTGTTCTGAACTAAAAAAAGGAAAATGGTATAAAATAAGAGGTTATGTTAAGAGCGATCATTTTTCTAATGATGAACTTGTTTTAAATGCTAGAGATATTATTCTAGAAGATAAGAAAAAAGATAAAAGAGAAGATAATGCTATTGAAAAAAGAGTAGAGCTTCATGCACATACTAAAATGAGTCAAATGGATGGACTTTGTGATGAAATTGAACTTGTTAATCAAGCTATTAGTTTTGGTCATAAAGCAATTGCTATTACTGATCATAATGGTTGTCAAGCTTTTCCTCATGTTTTTAATATTGTTACAAGTTATAATAAGAATCAAGCAGATGAAGATAAATTTAAAGCTATATATGGTACTGAACTTACATTAATAGATGATAGTGTTGATATAGTTGTTAGGCCTACTGATGAGGTTATGCTTGATCTTGAATATGTTGTATTTGACTTTGAAACAACTGGTTTTAATGCTGGTGGAAAAGACTCAATTATTGAAATTGGTGCTGTTAAGATAAAAGATGGTGTAATTACTGATAAATATGATGAGTTAATTAATCCTGGAGTTAAACTAGAACAAAAGATAATTGATGTAACAAGTATTACAGATGAAATGCTTGAAGGGAAAGATAATGAAGAAAATGCCATAAAAAGATTTATTGAGTGGTTTGGTGATTTACCAATGGTTGCTCATAATGCTAAGTTTGATGTATCTTTTTTGGAAATGGCATATAAAAAATATAATTTAGGTACTTTTAAAAATACAGTTATTGATACTTTAGAACTTTCTCGTACTTTAGATAATACATATGCAAGACATAGTTTAAGTGCATTGGTAAAAAGATATGATGTTCCTTGGGATGAAGAAAGTCATCATAGAGGTGATTATGATGCTGAAGGAACTGCACTTGTATTTTATAAAATGCTTAAAAAACTTGATAATCGTAATATAGAAAGAATGAATCAACTTGATGAATTAGTATCTCGTGATGAAATACATAAATATGGTAAGAGTTATCATGTTAATTTACTTGCTAAGAATAAAGTTGGTCTTAAGAATTTATTTAAACTAATTAGTTTGGCTAATACTAAATACTTATATAAAACACCAAGAATTCTTCGTAGTGAAATAGAAAATAATCGTGAAGGGTTACTAGTTGGTAGTGGTTGTTATGAGAGTGAAGTATTCTTACAGGCAAGAAGCAAAGCTGATCAAGAACTTACAAATATAATTAGATTTTATGATTACGTAGAAGTTCAACCACTTGAATGTTATGGACATTTAATACAAAGTGGAGATTTTGCTAATGAGTATGAACTTTCTCATCATTTAAAGAAAATAATTAGAGTTACTGAAGAAGCTGGAAAACTAATTGTTGCAACTGGAGATGTTCATCATATTAATAGAGAAGACAAAATTTACCGTGAAATAATAGTAAATCAAAAAGTTCCTGGTGGAGGACGTCATCCACTTGCACGTAATAATATAAAAGAAATACCTTCTAATCATTTTAGAACTACTGAAGAAATGCTTAATGATTTTAAATTTTTAGAAGATGATTTACTTATACATAAATTAGTTATAGAAAATCCTAATAAGATTGCGGATATGGTTGATATAATAGAAGTTATTATTGATACTGGTGGAATTCCATTTTCACCTAGAGTTAAAGCTGATGATGGTAATAGTTATTTGGATTGTCCTGTTGTTGTAACTGATTTAGTTTATACTAAAGCTGGGGATTGGTATGGAGATCCACTTCCATACTCAATAGAGGAACGTATTGCAACAGAACTTTATGGAGATATTGTTTATAAAATAATTAAAGAAAATTTAGAAAAGGAAAATTTATCTAAAGAAGAATTTAATGTTAAGTCTCATAAAATGCTTCATGATATTATTTTATCTGGTAAAGAAAAAGTATCTGAATTTGTAAGTGATTATGTTAAAAGAACTAGTGAAGAAGAACTAGATGAAAAAGCACTTGAAAAAGCTACATCTAAAGCAATGGGTGGAGTAATTGGTGGAGGATTTGATCCTATTTACTTAATTGCTCAAAGACTTGTTAAACACTCTAATGATGAAGGTTATCTTGTTGGTTCCCGTGGATCTGTTGGATCTAGTTTCGTTGCTACTATGATGGGAATTACTGAAGTTAATCCTCTTGCTGCACATTATAGATGTGATAAATGTAAACTTAGTATTTTTGAAGATGAAAATGGTGATCCATATGGAGCTGATTATTCTTCTGGATTTGATCTTCCTGACAAAGAGTGCCCTAATTGTCATATTCCTATGATTAAAGATGGACAGGATATGCCGTTTGCAACTTTCCTTGGATTTAATGCAGATAAAGTTCCAGATATTGATTTGAATTTCTCAGATTTAAATCAAGCAAGTGCTCATGCATATACTAAAGTATTGTTTGGGGAAGATAATGTTTATAGAGCTGGTACTATTGGTACTGTTGCTGATAAGACTGCTTTTGGATTTGTTAAAGGTTGGGCAGAAGAACATGAAAAAGATATAAGAACTGCAGAAGTTGAAAGACTTTCTATGGGATGTACTGGAGTAAAAAGAACTACTGGTCAGCATCCTGGAGGAATAGTTGTTATTCCTGATTATATGGAAGTGTTTGATTTTACTCCATTCCAATTTCCTGCAGAAGATGCAACTGCTGAATGGAGAACTACACACTTTGATTACCACGCTATTGATCAATGTGTTTTAAAACTTGATATTTTGGGACATTCAGATCCTACTCAGCTTAGATTAATACAATTACAATCTGGAACTGATATTATGAAAGTTCCACTAGATGATAAGGCTACAATGAGTATATTTACTTCAACTGATGCTTTAGGGGTTACTAAAGAACAAATTATGTGTAATACTGGAACACTTGGTATACCAGAATTTGGTACTCCATTTACAATTAAACTTGTTGAAGATACTAAACCAACAACTTTTGGTGAGTTAATTAAGATTTCAGGTTTATCACATGGTACTGATGTTTGGCTTGGAAACGCGCAAGATTTAATTGCGAACAATATAGTTCCATTTAAAGATACAATTGGCTGTCGTGATGATATTATGGTTTATCTAATGTATAATGGAGTTGCTCCACTTAAAGCATTTAAAATAATGGAATTTGTTCGTAAAGGAAGAGCTAGTAAAGATCCAGAAACATGGCAAGGACATGTTAAAACTATGCAAGATGCTAATATTCCTGATTGGTTTATTGGTTCTTGCCAAAAAATTAAATACATGTTCCCTAAGGCACATGCAGCGGCATACGTTATTTCAGCATTTAGAATTGCTTGGTATAAAGTACATATGCCAGTTTATTTCTATGCATCATGGTATTCATCTAAAGCAACTGATGTAGATGTAGAAGCTATGATAGGGGGATATGATAAAATAAAACAAACTTTATTAGATATTCAAGCAAAAGGTTATGAAGCGTCTAATAAAGAAAATGGACAAGCTGAAAGTTTAAAAGTTGCATTAGAAGCAACAGCTCGCGGAATAAAATTTTTAAATGTTGATTTATATGAAAGTGAAGCAATTGTATGGAAAGTTAAGAATGATACTGAGATATATCCACCATTTAATTCAATTGCAGGACTTGGTGATACAGTTGCTAAAAACATTGTAAAAGAAAGAGAAAATAAACCTTTCTTAAGTATTGAAGATGTACAAATTAGAGGCAAAGTATCAGGTACACTTATTGAAAAAATGAAAGAAATGGGAATACTTAAAGATCTACCAGATTCAAATCAACTTTCATTATTTTAAAAAATTCTTTTCAACTAAAAAAAAATATGTTAGAATAATTGTAGAGGTAAGATTATGAAAAAAAATAATGGTAAATTTAAAATTAATTTAAAGAAAATTGGGAAAAAAATTTCAACTTTGTATAAGAAAATATGGATTAATAAAAAGTATAGAAAGGTGTTTTTAGGTGTAATAGCAGCACTATTTATTGTTATTGCTATTATTATAATTGTTTCTAGTTCTAGAAAACTATCATCTATTGAAGAAAGAGAATTAAAGAAAAATAGTGAAATAGTTATGAGCTATATGGAAGAAATAGAGAATGTTAAAAAAGCAGAACTATCTTCATATATAATTTATGCTATGGAATATAATTATAATGAAAATGATAAAACATCTTTGACATTAAGTAAGATGAAAACTTTACTTGAAAGTGTCTTTAATAAGACTTTTAGTACAAAAGAAATAGAAAAAATAGGTATTACTCCAGATATGCTTGATAAGAATATTTCTTATGATCCAGGTGAAAAGAAATTCACTATTGATAAAAGTTCATTTAGTTATGCAGATATTGCTGCTACTAAAATAGTTAAATATCAATTACAAAGCATTAAGAAAACTGGTAAAAATAAATTTGTTGCTATATATGATAAATATGTTGTTTCAAATCCTTATGAAGTTCTAAATTATTATGATAATTTAAATAATGAAAATAATAGTAAGAAAGATAATAAAAAAGATAGTAAGAAACAAACAACTAAGGTAAAAACTTATGATACAACTGATATATTTAATTATTTAACTGGAAAAGAAAAGGTTAAAGTAATGAAAACATATATTACAAATGAAAATGCATCAAAAGTTGGTAAGAAAAAAGGAACAGTTATTGTTAAATATCTTCTTGAAGATGATAACATTTTAGTAAATGAAATTAAATCTGGAAAGAAAAAAATTAAGTATTAAAATCAATGCAAAAATGCATTGATTTTTTTGCGAAAATTACGCTATTTTCATTGTATTATAGCTTTTTTTTTGATATAATTTTCTTAGAAGAATAGTTATAGAAAGTAGTTGTTATTTATGTATAGAAATAGAAGAGGA
>ERZ842401.5239-NODE-5239-length-14506-cov-7.229673_pt1 | contig 14506 bp, 14 predicted proteins | sample MGYA00521270_ERZ842401 | MGnify/ENA primary metagenome ERZ842401 (study PRJEB31892, sample SAMEA3878208) | bioreactor metagenome | biome: Moose rumen | place: Sweden | collected 2011-10 | study: EMG produced TPA metagenomics assembly of the PRJEB12797 data set...
CGTCAACAACATTGAAAACCTGTACAGCATCGACGCCATAGAGGAAGAAATGCAGGTCGCAATCCAATATTATCGCTCGCACGGCGGAGAAGGCTTTGTTGTCAATGAGACCTTTGAGCTTGTGGACAAAGTGGCGGATTGCAAGTCTCTCTTTGACGAGTTAGAGGGTACGCTTTCCGCAAGCTGGGACATCATGTTCGAGCAGGCAAAGAAATACTATGATGAAAACGGAAATCTCGATGTGCCAAAGCGGTATTTTACTCCCGAAGGTTACTCCCTCGGACTGTGGATACTGACACAGCGAAGAGTATATAACGGTGCTGTCAATGGAAATCTCACACAGGTGCAGATCGACAGGTTGAATACTCTCGGTATGCGCTGGGAGTCAGTCAGAGATGTCATGTGGGAGAGATTCTATTCGTCAGCCGAAGCCTATTTCAAAAAGCATGGAGATCTCTTGCCTCCTGCTAAATATGTTGACGGCAATAATGTTGAACTTGGCAGCTGGATAGCACGTTTGCGAGTCTATTACAGCAGCGGTATTCAGCAGAAATATCTCAATTCCGAGCGAATCAAAGCGCTTGAAAAGATAGGGATGGTGTGGAGCGTTCTGGATTACATTTGGGAGGAGAACTATGCGGCTGCAGTGCGCTATCATCGTGAATATGGTGATCTGAATGTTCCGCACAACTATGTTTCTGATGACGGCATAAAGCTTGGACAATGGATACAAGGATTGCGCAGTAACAGAAATGGTACAGCAAAGACAGTAAAACCGCTTTCTGATGACCAGATTGCACGTCTTGATGCTATCGGTATGGTGTGGGAGACTAAGTATGAAAAGCAATGGAATGATGCTTTTCAGGCTCTCTGCGAATATCAGGCTAAGAACGGCACACTTGATGTACCTGTCTCATACAAAACAGGATCCGGCATACAGCTTGGCAGATGGATACGCCGCCAGCGTGACTTTTACGAGCAAGGCAGATTATCCGATGAGCGCATAGATAGACTTAGAGGTATTGGTTTTGTACTGGAAAAGAATGACCCGTGGGAAGAAAAGTATCAGCTTGCAAAAGAATATTATGAGGTGCACGGTGATCTGAATGTTCCGGGGCAATACGTTGTAAACGGTGTATGGCTGCACAAATGGCTCAATGAACAGAAATTGATAGCAGAGGGCAAGCGCAAGAAAAAACTTACCCCTGAACAGCTTGCAAAACTTGAAGCTATCGGTTTCCGCTATGGCACGACATACTATGAAGAACAATGGTATGAGCGCTATGATATTGCAAGAGCATATTATGAGAAACACGATGACTTGAAAGTTCCTTATGATCATTGCGAGGGAGATTTCAAGCTCGGTATCTGGATTGCAAAACAAAAAAGCCAGTATCGTGACAAGACTATTACTGATGAACATTACAAACTGTTGTCTGCAATCGGTATGGATTGGGAGAGCACTTTGGAAAGTCGTGTCCAAAACTCCTATGAACAGGGCTTTCAACACCTTGAAGCGTTTATTGATGAGCACGGTGTTGATGCAGTAACAGTTATGATCGTTTGTGATGACGGATATAGGCTTGGAAGCTGGCTCGCTAACTGCAAAAGCAAATACAGAAAAGGCAAGCTTTCCCAAAAGCATATACAGCATTTTGAACAGCTTGGAATAAGCCTTGAAAAAGAAGATATCTGGTCAGAAAGAGCCGATGAAATCGAAGAATATTTTATAGAGCACGGCGTAAGCTGTTTGCCGGTCGGATATATCGGCAGGTCAGGCAGCAACCTTTGGATGTGGCTTGAGGATCAGAAAAAGTTTTACCGAAAGGGAACTTTATCGCCGGAACGAAAAGCAAGGCTTGATAAAATGGGTTATCCTTTTAGATCTGACGGAAAGAGACGCGATGAAAGCAGATTTGAAAAATGGCTTAAAAGCTATACGACCATTCGGGAGTATTCGGAGGCTCACCCGGAGGAAACCATTTCTAAGGATCTTGTGTATAAAGGTGTTAAGATCATAAGCTGGATCAGCAATCAGCAGCAGAGGTATAAGAAGGGACTGGTTGATGAGAAACGGCTGGCACTTCTTAGAGAACTTAAGGTGAATTCGTATAGGTTTGAGTAAGAGTTGACAATGTTCCCTAAATGCGCTATAATATAAATATCCTATTAAAGAAAGAGGTAATCACCATGCCTGCAAAGAAGAAAACAGAAACCGCACCCGTCGCAGAGGTAAAGGCTGAAACTGCAGCACCCGTTGAGGAAGCAAAGCCCGTAGCAGAAAAGAAGCCCGATGAGAAAAAGGCAGTTCGTAAGCCTGCCGCTAAGAAGGCTGCACCTGCTAAGAATACAGCCGCAAAGAAGGCACCTGCTAAAAAGGCAGAGCCGAAGGTGACTGTAAAAGTACAGTTTAGCGGTAATGAGTACGATATTGACGAGATCACCAAGAATGTAGCCAAGGCATACAAGGGCAGCGTTAAGGGTGCCGTTAAGTCTGTGGATATCTATGTTAAGCCCGAGGACGGAGCAGTTTATTACGTTGTTAATTCCGAGGTCAGCGATAAGATAGACCTGTAAGACAGTGTGAAATATAAGTCGAACAATTACTGTCACCGCTCCCCTAAATTGTCCTCCAAAAGTGACCGTATCTTGTCAAGGGCAGATACTCTAATTTGTCAAGCCCAGGCACCGTATTCTGTCAAGGTGAAAGCGGCATAAAACAGACTGACACCCCCTCGCGGAGATGTCAGTCTCATATATAGAGAGCAAATGCTCCCGGCAAAATCCTGCGAGGCGCTCGGGTCGCTCCCCAGCGTAGCCCTATCCTCCGTCGCAGGCAAAAGCCCTTCGATTAAAATGGGTAAGGATCGTTCGGACAGGACGAACAGATATAGCCGTCACTGTAATGCAATTCGTATCTGTCAAGAATATCAAGGATCTCCAAAGTAAGGTCGTGGCGGCTTATCTTTTTGGGATCATCGTCCTCGGTAATGTGTTTGTCAACCCCGAAGTGCATAGAAAGGCCTCGAAAAAGTGCATAACCTTTCAGCACCGATTTTGTTGTTCAGGAGCTTGAGTTGTGCATAGCGTGGTCGCTCCTGTGAAAACCGAGCTATGCATTTTTGAAGGCCTTTTTGGAGACCTCGTTGTGTATTTTTGGAGGCCTTTTCAGAGACCCTGTTGTGCATTTCTGGAGGCCTTTTGAATGTTGAACGCTTGTGCGCAGGTTCCCGCCGCAGTGGAGCGGAGCGAAACGAAGGCGGGAACCTGCGCGGCGGCTCACGGCTCGTGGGGTGTTGTCTGACGTTTCATCGACTGCTGAAGGCGGTAGCTGTCTCCGCTGAATATTACTATGTGGGAATGATGCACCAGCCTGTCTATCAGAGCGGCGGTCAGGCGGTTATCGCCAAGCACCGTATTCCAATTTGAAAATTCAAGATTGGTCGTGATGATGAGGCTCTTGCGTTCATAGCAGTCCGAGATCACCTGAAACAGCAGCTCTGCCGATTCTTTGTGCAATGGTATGAACCCAAGCTCGTCAAGCACGATAAGCTCAACCTTCTTCAAGCCGTTCATAAAGGCGCTCAGAGTACCCTTGTTGTTGCGTTCAAGCAGGAGGTTGGCAAGGGAGGCAGCCGTAAAAAAGCGCACCTTACGGCCCTCCTGACACGCTTTCAGGGCTATTGCAGTTGCAAGGTGGGTCTTGCCTGTGCCGACCGCGCCCATAAATATGAGGTTCTCTTTGGCATCTATGAATTCCAGATCTACCATATACTCACGGGTAAGTCCGGCAGGAAGCTCGATCCCGCTTCTCCAAGAATAATCGTCGAGTGTCTTGATGACATGAAAGCCGGCGGTCTTTATCATACGGTTTATACGGTTGACCTCGCGCTCGTGAAGTTCAATATCCAGCAAGTCGGAAACGTACTGCTCGTTGTCCCGGTATTCAACGGTACGCCAGTCTCTTGCAAGACCACCAAGCTTTAAGGTGCGCATATTCTGCTCAATATCAGGCATTTGCGTCACCTCCCGTCAGACTGTCATAAGCGGAAAGGTCGGGGTCATAATCCAGCGTGGGAACGTTGGAGCAGAGCTTCAGCGGTTCGGGACTGTATCCCTGTTTAAGTATTGAGTAGTAGCACTGTCGCACACTCTCGGCATCGCTTCTGCCGCTGCGCTGTGCAATTTCGAGTACCTCTGTGCAATGATCGGCATTGCCGTCATTGACAATATCCTCAAGGAGATGTAATGCACTTCTGCGCTCCGCCCCCGAGGTCTGCGAGAGATAGGTCTGCCACGACATCGGCATGAATGTGAAAAATTTGGTGTGTTCAACAGCCCCGGGTTTCTTGCAGAGCGTTCTGATGTACTGAGTCCAGTCCATAAAGGTACGACTCTTTTCATAGCATCTGCTGTATACGGCAAGGAGCGAATGGTCAAAGTAGAACTCTATCTTATCGAAGAAGATCTTAGCCATCACAGTCTTACCGTTATACTCGGGAGACAGCCCGTATTTGTTGGTGTCGAGTGTTGCAAAGCCTGTCTTGGTAACTTTGATAGCCTCGTATCTGAACACGTTGTAAGGCATTTCCGGCATAGTCAGCAGCTTGGGCTTTTCCTCCTCCCACAAAGTGCGGATAAGGTCGCCCTTCTCATAATGCGGCCTGTCTGCGTCCTTTTCACACCAAGTCCATAGGTAATTATTGAACTCATCAAAATCGGCTATGGTGGGAACGGGTACAAGAGCGTTGCGCCTTATGTAGCCCACCTTGTTCTCTACATTTCCCTTTTCATTGCCGGAGGCAGGATTGCAGAAGTCAGCCTGAAAGCGGTAGTGCAGCTTGAACCTTGCAAAGCCGTCGGTGAGCTTGCGCTCCGTGCCTTCAAGCACCTGAGCGACCGCTGTGGACATATTATCGAAGCGGATACGAACAGGCACACCGCCGATATACTCAAAGATACGGCGCATACCCACTAAAAGGCACTCCTGATTCTGTGACGGAAACACCTGCGAGAAACCCTTATTGGAGTAAGGGAAGGTCATTGCAAGCTCATAAGCCTTATGCTCCGAACCTTCCGGATCGTAGTAGATGAACTCTCCGAAGTCAACCTGGGCGTATGCCATAGGGTGGTCTATCGGCAGGTATCCGGTGCCGCCCGTTTTCATGAGGGTGCGCTTCTTGCGGACATAGCGCTTGACGCTGTTGTATCCGCCTGTAAAGCCCTCTTCCTCGCGCAGGCGGTCATAGATGCGCTTGGCGGTGTGACGCTGCTTTCTCGGCACACGCTTGTCATTTTCAAGCCATTCATTGATACGGGGGATATACTTTCCGAGTACAGGATAGTTCTCGGGGTCAACGTTGGGGAGCTTCTCGTCGTTCCAATCGGACTGCTCGGCGTACTTGCACACGGTGCGGTAGTTGAGGTTGGTTCTGCGCTTTATTTCATTCTTGCTCAGTCCCTCCTCGTACATTTCTTTGATAAACATCTTTTTTGCCATACTGATCACCTTTCTGCTACCTCCTTTTAGCCAAGGGACGTAACCGCCAACCAATCCCACCCCAAAAATCCACATCAAAAAGAGCCGTGCTGACAACACGGCTCTTCTGTATATCATATGCTGGAAACAACTATACCTGACTGCACCTTACTACACCTTTGCTTTGCATAGACTCATTTCCGGTATTGTAACCGACTCTACCTGACTATACTTTTTCTTGCAGAAATCAGGCAGGCTGTCGCTCCACGGCATGAGTGCTTCAAGCTGTTCCTTAGTCGGATTATGACCATACTTCGGCAGCTCTGTCAGCAGATGCAGCAGATACCCGTACACATCAAGACCGTTTCGCTTAGCTGTTTCGATAATCGTCATGACCGCTGCGCTTGCATGTGCACCCTTCTCGGTACAGCTAAAAAGAAAATTCTTTCTTGCAATAACATATGGCTTGACTGTTCTCTCCGCCAAATTGTTGCTCATATCAACAAGTGGATTATTTAGGAAAACAGTCAGTGCTGCTTTCTGATTTCGGGCATAATTAACCGCCTCGGCTAAGTGTGAACCATTGCCGGGGTGAAGGCTGTCTAAGAATTTGTAGAACTCATCTACAAGAGGTGCAATCTTTTCACGACGCATCTCAAGCAGCTGTTCGTCCGTATAGTTTTCCTTTCTCGCCTCCCGTTCGTATCTGAACATTTTGTCTATCATACTCACAGCGATCGCCGCTTTGCTCTTTTTGTGCTTTTCGGGTATGCAGTCGATCAGCTTCCTGCGAGCATGCGACCAGCAGCCGACTCTCATGTAGCTGCCGCTGCCGTAGGACTGAAAACCGTCAGTCTGCAATATGCCTGTATAGCCATAGTAAAGCTCCTCGGCAACGTCCTTTGTGCGGCTGTCACGGTACTCGTATATCGCAATTTTTTTCTTTGCGGCTCTGCCTGTCGAGCATATCCACATCTGCCCCAGCTTGTCAATTTTTTTGCCTTTATCGGTTTTCAGAGTTCTTGACGTCGTTTCGTCAGCATTGAGAACAGGCTCTTTATACGAATATTTCCAGAGCATTTGGGTGACAGGCTCAAACCATTTTGAGCTCTCGATGACCCAGTTTGCCATTGAAGTGCGGCTGAGATATATGCCCTGAGCCGCCCAGTATTTTTCCTGACGGTCAAGCGGTGTGCCAAGCTGATATTTTCTCTGCATAATATCAGCAACAAGTGTCTGATCGGGCAGACCCTTCGGTATGACCTGTGCGGGAGTAGGGTTTTCGGATTTGACGATATGGGGATCCTCGCCCTTTTTATCGCAGCATTCACACTTGTATACCGTTCTGTATGTATACGCCGTCGCGCCAGAGCCATCTGCACGGACTCCGAGAGCCACTTTCACGGAGTAGAGAACCACAATAAAAATGAGCCCGCCTGACTTATCACCAAGCAGGCTCACCTATCAATGTTTATTAATACTTGCTGATGATCTTCTTCATCTGCTCATAGATATCTTGCTCCGACCACTCATGCTGTCCATCAGGTTCTTCGGAGAATAATGCGAGTATTTCAGCTTTAGCGGCTTCGGAGTCTTTGCAGTGCAAGAATAGCGACCACCACTTGTTGTCCAGCTCGTCTCTAGTGATCGTCACGGTTCAGCCCCCTCCGGCAGACCGTGACGCTTTCTCATGGAGACTTCGCCGTCGATCATGATGTCATAGGCGTTGTTGACGATTCTGTCTATTATCGCTTCGGAGATGGGACTGCCGTTATCCGGTTCGGAATTGATACGGTCATACCAGCCCTCGGTGTGGTACTGTGTGCAGAATATCATAGAACGCGACACACGGGCTTCGATGATCTCCAGCAGATCAATGCTCTCACTTGGCGTGAGTTTGCGGATAAGCCACTCGTCAAGGATAAGCAGATCGACCTTTTTGTATGCCTTGATGACCTTGGCAAGCTCATTGTTCGCTCTTGCAATTGTAAGCTCGTCAAGCAGTTCCGGTAGTCTGATGTATCTCACGCTTTTGAACTTGCGGCAGGCAGCGTTTCCGAGAGCGCAGGCAATGTATGTCTTTCCGTTTCCCGATGCACCCTTGAGTATGATATGCCTGCCCTCGTCGATGTAGTTACAGGTCGCAAAACGAAGCATTTTTCCTTTGTCGAGGTGCCTGTCCTCAATGTATTCGATGCCCTCTATCGTGGCGTTAGCATCTGAAAATTTGGCGTTTCTGATGTACCTGTCGAGCTTGTTGTTCTGCCTGCGATTCCATTCGGCATCGACAAGAAGTGTAAGTCTGTCTTCAAATCCAAGCTGCTTGTAGCTGTCGGCATCCTCGATCTGACGCTCCAATTCACTTGCAAGAGCGTTCATTTTCATGGCTCTCAGGCGTTCAATAGTACCATTTATCATTTGCCGGCACCGCCTTTCTTCCAATAGGCAGCGCCGCGCGTAATGCCGTATTTGTTGCTTCTGTCACCTGAATCGTCCGACTTTTTCTGCTCCTGACTGTTCTTCAGAAGCGTAGTTATCGTCCGTATTGACGGCGAAGATGAGAACGCCAGCATACGCTCACAGGCGGCTTCGAGTTTCTTTTTGCCGTAGCGCTTGCCGAGTTTGGTAAGACTCACACAAGCTTTGTAGCCCTGTTCGGGAACACTGCCCGATGATAGAAAATGATTCATAATTATCTCGGTCGATGTGCCGACAGTTTTAGCCCATGCTTTGAATTCTTCGGCATTGCAGTTCAGATATTCACGGTGATTTGAGGGCATATGCTCGGGCTTCACAACAGGCTGAACGCTGTACTTTTCAAGGCGCTTATGCGAAGTCATACGGCTGCCTTTGAAATACACCTCTACAAGATCTTTGGTCAGCCTGAATTGCACCTGTTCACCGATCAGATCAAATGGGACAGAATACTTGTTGACACCGTCTGAGATCAGATAGTCATTTCCGACTGTCTGCTGCTTCCACACAGCGGGCTCATAAGGGTGCTTAGGCAGCGGCAGCATGAATTCCTTTTCTTCTGTGAGATATGCTTCTCTGCGGCTGCCGGGTCGCTTCTGAAAGGGCTTTGTGTTGATGAATTCAAGTCTTTCGGCAACAGCGTCTCTGACCTCAGCAAAAGAGAAGAATTTGCGCTCTCGCAAAGCGGCGGTTATCCAAGTAGTCGAGAAACCTACTGAACGTTCCACAAGTCCCTTATCCTGCGGCTTGCGAACACGGGCAGGAACGATCGCCGTTCCATAGTATTCTGCAAGCTCACGGTAACTTTCGTTCAGCTGCGTTTCGTAGCGTGTGTTGGAAGTTACGCCTGTTTTCAGATTATCCGGAACTAAAACTCTCGTAACTCCGCCAAAGTATTCGTATGCGTGGACATGGCACATAAGCCAGTTCTCCTGCTTCATATCTGTGCAGGCTTCAACGTAAAGATAGCTGCAGCACGGCAGTGCCGCCACGAAAAGATACGCCTTGTATTCCTCGCCTGTGATGCTGTCAAAGTACGGAATAGTACCACCTGCCCAGTCTACCTGCATAACATCTCCGGGTTTATGCGTGACACGCATCGTAGCTTTCGTGATTCGAGCCCAGCGGCGATATTTATCGCCGAACTGCGTGCTCATGTAGGGCGTTTCACCGTTTGCGTAGGCACGCTCGCAGTATTCCTGCCAGAGCAGAGTGAGGGTCACGCCTTTCTTTGAAAGCTCGCGGTGGATGTAGTCAAAGTCGATGACCGCATACGGAGAAGGATCTCTGTTGCGCTTGCCGTAAAACAGTTCGTCCAACATTTCATTGGTCACATCGTCTTCGAGCGGCCAGGTGATGTTCAACTGTTCCGCTTTTTTCAGAACCTCGCTGACAGTGTTGCGTGAGACTTTGGCACCGGACGCGATACTTCTTTGGGTGTATCCGAGTGATTTGAGCCTCAATATTTCCCGATAATTTGTCATATCAGGACCTCCTAATATCAAAGTCACATCAGATGATGTGCTTTTGATATTATATCACTTTTTATCAACTGGCTCTACAACTCCGTGACAGTGGCTCTCAAAGTGCGGCAAAGCGGCTCTGAAAGTCCGTGCAGATGGCTCTGGCGCGACGGCGTATACACTGTAAAACTCTCGCATTTTCAGCTGCTCTGGGATATACACAAGTTTACTTGTCAGAAATTCTTCCTTGATGACCTTGAGCTTATTGCCGCACACAGCGCAGTTACACTTGTTTTCGGGCAGCTTCGATACGATCTTCTCTTTGGGAAGATCTTCTCTGAGCTTATTTTTGCCGCGGTGTTCACCGGTCTTTTGGGACTTTCTTTTTACAACGATGGTTTCTTCTGTCGGCTCCTCTGCATTTTCATCAGAAAGCATTTCGGCTTCGTTGAAAACACCTTCAAAACTCTCCTGACCGTCACACTGTATATACTTAGACTTCTCACTTTTACGACCAAAAAGCATCTGATTTCTTTTCAGAAGAAGTTCTTCAAGATGCTCTATGGTCTCATCTTTTTTCTCGTTTTCTTTTTCAAGCAAAGCGCACTTTTTTGACATTTCTTCGTATGCTTTTTTCAGTTCTTCATATGTCATAAAAAATGCTCCTTTCCTTGAAAATCCAGTGCCTTGCGATACTTATATTATATCACAAAACGCCCGAAAAATCAAGGAAAAGAGCGTATTTTACGTCATTATGTCAGAGAATATTTCTCAACAATTATGTGCACTATTTTTGTCCAAACTTCAATAAAAATCTATCCCGCCTTCGATAGTTTTTATCGCCTTCGGCTGGTCAACGGAAAGTCCCTGCAAGAGCCATACGAACTGCTCGCGGCTTAAGTTTCTTACCTCCTGCTCATTGCGCGGCCAGTTGAATTTACCGTTTTCAAGCCTTTTGTACAGCATGATAAATCCGTCGCCCTCCCACAGCAGAGCCTTTAGTCGGTCTCTGCGTCTTCCGCAAAACAAAAACAGGCTGTCGGAAAACAGATCAAGATCAAATTCTTCTCTGATTATTGCTGCAAGACCGTCTATTGATTTACGCATATCGGTATGTCCGCACACGATGTAGATATTGGCGGCTGTCAGTTCCTTCAGCATTGCTTCAGCCCTCTGAAAAGAGCCATCAGCATATCCTCGGGAGTATCCTGCGGAAGCTCTATCTCAAAGCCGTCCTTGCGTATTGTTATCTTGCCGGTGTCTGAAACGAGCTTCTGTTCATTATCCGAAACAGCATTTTTCTGCGGCACAGCAATAGAAGAGGAAACACTTACCGGAACTATGCTCTGTTTCTCATTGCCCTCGATAAGCTCGGTTCTCAGCACATTCAGCCGTTTGTAGTAGGTACTGACATTGATGCCGTTCTCACTGCACCACTCATCGACCTTTTTGCCGCTCGCCTGGCACTCGCTGACCATTTCAGCCCATTCCTTATGCCTCAGCTGCATTTTGATCTCTGATATTCTTCCCATGATATTTACTCCTTTCGAATTGTGATTAATCCTTCAGAGTAATTATATCATATTTGGTGGGCTATGTCGGCTCGGGGGAGGGATTGGCGGTTACCAAGGGACTCTTTAACTCTTAGCTAAAATTGTAGCATTTTATTTCGGTGCTGGCAAGGCGATGTACCCCCGTCTGCCTTATGCACTTTTCGAGGCCTTTTTGTGCAATTCTATTTTACCACAAACACTCGGTAAGCATTTGAAAATACTCAAATACCTCCCGCCTTGCTTTTGAAAGATCCAGACGGCGCAGCAGCCAGATCAGTACAGCGTCATGCAGCAGTTCTTCTGTCATGAGCTTTTCACCCCTGTGACCTCGTTTTCAAGCACGATGTCCACCGACTTGCTGTCAATGCAGGTCTGCTTCATCTGCGAACCATAGATCAGCGACTGACTGCAAGCACGGTTTATGAGCCGCGGATTGCCGCCCGAAAAAGAAAATATCGACTTCATGGCATCCTCTGTAAAGATAGGATTTTCGTGACCGGAGTAATGAAGCTGTTTTTCGATGTACCGCTTGGTATCTGCAAAATCCATAGGAGTAAGAAAGCACTCAATATCAACACGTTCCAAAATTGCACGGTATGCGGAGAGACGTAATTTATCCCAAAGCTCTGTCTGCCCGGACAGGATCAGGGCTATAGGGTTTTCGGAGTCCATTTTGTAGTTCAAAAGAAACCGAGCTTCCTCCAGCATTTCTTTAGGAAGAAGGTGAGCCTCATCCACGATCACAACAGCTTTTCGGTTTTCCATGCTGCGCATGATCTCGATCTGCTTATGTAAAGAGTTTCTTGCGGTGTTTCGCAGATATTCGGATTTACACCCGAGCTGATTCAGCAGATAATTGTAGAAGCTTCGCGGTGTAAGCTTTAAATCAGAAACATACAACACCATGTATTCTGTTTCCGGCAGTTCATCTTTAAGCCTGCGCAGAGTACTTGTCTTGCCGGTACCGGGTTCACCGATCAGTACAGTAAACAACTGATTCTTTGCTGTATAGCTCAGCCTGCTGAGTATCTCGATATTTTGATCAGACTTGTACAAGGCATTGCTCGGAATACCTCGCACAAACGGTGTGTGCTTCATTTCGTAGAATGTTTCATACATCTTCATCACCCGCCAATGCACTTGAATATGAGATAACAGCCCTGCGCTCCCTTTCGTCTGCGGTCTTGCTGACAGCATCAAGCAGCCTCGAAGAATCCGCCTGAATACGCTCAATCTCTGCACGAGTAGGCTTCTTTGCAACATGAGTGCCGACCTTTGCAGGCTCGGCATAGAAAGGCTCGTGGCTCTTGGGCTCAATACGCACCTTGGCAATGTTCTGCGGGTCATAGACCACATCTACAGTCTGCCCGGCGTACAGGATACCGACGTCATAGTCCTTACCCATAAAGCTGATGCATCCGGATTTGTTCACCTTTCTGGTCTCACAGTGAAGAAATGCGCTTGCGAGTATCGCTTCATCGGGATAGTACAGCGGCATGGAATCGCTCTTGAACGCAGTCTCGGGCGTAACACCCAGAGCGCTGTGTACCTTGTTGTGGTAGCATTCCGAGAGCCAGGCATTAAACAGCCTGTTGAGCTCCTCAATGCTTTCGGGAGGTTTCAGCCCGATCTCGTCGATAAACGAATCGACCGTATGATTGAAGCGCTCCTGCTTGCCCTTTCCCTGCGGATTGCGGGGCTTTGCGTACAACAAACGGATACCGAGCAGACCGCAGGCGCGCTTCATCCAGTGGGTGCGGTACTGCGAACCATTGTCGAAGTATATACGTCTGGGAGCACCATACTTTTGTATGCCTTTCTTCAACGTATCCTCCACGATGGTCTGTTCCATATCGCCGTAGAACTGTGCGTGGATTATGTAACGGGTGGCGTCGTCAATAAGGCAGGACATATACGTCGGCTGAACCTTGCCGTCGATTTTCAAAGTAGGACCGTACTTGATATCCCCCTGCCAGAGATCACAGCGGTGAACTCTGGCAAAACGCTGTGAAGCATAGCCGTTGTCCTGATACATCTTCATCATAGAGGTCGAATATCCCATCTTTGCAAGTGCTTTTTGCAAAGTGGAACGCTTCAGCACATCGGGTCCGACCTTTCCTTCAAGCTCAAGTATCTGAATAATTGTCGGTACACTGCGGGATGGCATTTCACGGCGCAGGCGGATAGCTTCGGCAAGTATCTCTTTGGTGATGACAGGGTTCTGCTCCGGGACTCTGCCCTTCGGTTCAAGTCCGTCGATGCCGGATTCGTTGTAAGCATCCACATAGCGCTGGAGCGTTCTTGCAGATACTTCACATTCCTCGGAGATCTCACGGCGTTTCTCGTAGTAGCTTTCGGACAGCAAAGGAAGACTGAGCAGCGGTGCGATCATCACCATGCGCTGTTCAGCTATCTCCCTTGCCAGTTTCTTGTCTTTCATGCCCATAAAAGGCACCTCCTTGTGTTATGATACCTTTATCATAGCACAAAAAGTCCCGGCAATCTACGTGAACTCGTACTGTTTCCATTCACCTATGTTTACGACTACCTTGACAAAATATCTTAGCGTTTCCGATGTGGAATTGATACCGTAATTTGTCACGATGCTCGGGTGTTCAAGCTTCAGCCTTCTGACGGTTGCGGCACCGAATACTAAAAATCCTTTTACCCAGCGGCAGATACGGGCAGCAGAATGGTCATCAACGAATTCATTAAGAGCATCATATATAGCAGCGTAGACATCTACACAGAAGTGCTTGAATGGCACAATAAAATCGGGCAGTTCCCGATGATAGCGATGGCATTCAGGGCAGTAAAAAACTCGAAGAGACAATTTTTCACGCTGTCGGCTCTTTTTGCGGAAAACGTGCCGTCTGCATCTGCCGCTAAATTTCATACGATGACCGCACTCGGGGCAGAGCGCATCTTCTTCACCAAAAATATAGTGGATCTCGTCCTTGACAAACTCGGAAAAATGTGATACAATAAACATGTTGGGGACGATAGCCGTGTTATGACTGTGAATCATAACAGCAAAACGGCTATCGTTTTTCCTTTCTGAAATATGGTTACTTACCATTATATCACAATTTGGAATAAAGTCAAAGACGGTATCCTCCCGAACACAAAGTCGGGAAGATACCGTTTTGTTTTTTCTCCTGCGCTGACGCGCAGGAGGGGTTTATCGCTTTTGTTTTCCCAGGAGCATTGCTGCCCTGACAAATCAGGTGGTCAACATGACAAATTAGAGTGTCTGCACCTTGACAGAACGAGTGCCTGTGTGACAAGATACAGTCACTTCTGGAGGACAAATAGGGAGAGCGGTAACAATAGTCGCATTTTGCAATTATCGCAGAAGCTACATGACATGCGTCCTTGTACTTTACACCTGTTTCCATTATTTCGCGAGCCAAATCGCGAACTTTTTCAGTTGACCCCGAGCCAACGTGTACCGAGGAATTAAGCTCGATATACTCCTTTATCACTGTCAATCACTTAACCCCAAAACAAGTCCTCACCCATTATTTTTCTGATTA
>ERZ842401.5241-NODE-5241-length-14504-cov-6.362378_pt1 | contig 14504 bp, 14 predicted proteins | sample MGYA00521270_ERZ842401 | MGnify/ENA primary metagenome ERZ842401 (study PRJEB31892, sample SAMEA3878208) | bioreactor metagenome | biome: Moose rumen | place: Sweden | collected 2011-10 | study: EMG produced TPA metagenomics assembly of the PRJEB12797 data set...
AGAGGTCGTAGACAATGCCCCGAAAAGTGGGAAATTATCTACGACCTCTTTGTCGTTGGCAAAATTTATACAACTAAAGGGGTATTTTTGTCAATAAGTGAATAGGAAAAGTTTGCGTTAGTAGTGCGTAACTACTGTTATCTAAATTTAATTTGTGTTATACTTCAAATAAGTGAGGTTGCGTATAAAATGGCATTACTTGAATTGAAGGATATTTCAAAAATATATTCTGGTGGCACGGTGAAGGCATTGCAGAATGTAAGCCTTTCTGTGGAACAAGGCGAATGGGTTGCGATTATGGGTCCGAGCGGTTCGGGAAAGTCAACGATGATGAATATTATCGGGTGCATGGACAAGCCTTCAAGCGGGCAGGTGATTCTTGACGGGAAAGATATTGCGCACGAATCGAGCAAAAGCCTTACGAATATCCGTCGCGATAAAATCGGATTGATTTTCCAGCAGTTTCATTTGGTGAACTATTTGACCGCGCTCGAAAATGTGATGGTGGCACAATATTATCATTCTATGCCCGACGAAAAAGAAGCGATGGAAGCGTTGGAGCGTGTGGGGCTTGCTGAGCGAGCACGGCATTTGCCGAGCCAGCTTTCTGGCGGTGAGCAACAACGAGTGTGTATTGCACGGGCGCTTATCAACCATCCGCAGTTGATTCTTGCCGATGAGCCGACGGGAAACCTTGACGAAGCGAACGAAAATATGGTGATTGACATTTTTAAGCAGCTTCATTCGGAGGGGCGCACGATTATCGTTGTTACGCACGCGCCTGAAGTTGCATCGTTTGCACAACGAACGGTCGTGCTGGAGCACGGTAAATACGCACGAGAAATCAAGAACCAAAGCGCTTAACCTATCTTGACGATAGGTAAAAACTGGTCTATAGTGTTTTTCATCGATTATAATATGGAGGTTTTCTTATGAAAAAAGTTTCTTTTATCGATGTTATTTTTCTCGTTCTTTCGCTCGTGCTCCTTTTTGGAACGAAATGTGCGTTTCATGCGTGTGCGCCGAAAGATGACGGTTCATGGATGCTCTGCCATTGGGCGGAGCAGGTGATTGTTGCGCTTGGAGTTGTGTTTACGGTACTTTCTCTTTCGCGATTCTTCATCCATGACAATAAAATCAAGGCTGGCATTTCAATTTCTTTTGTGCCGCTTTCTGTGCTTACGCTGCTTGTTCCCGGCGTTCTCGTGCATTTGTGCATGATGAAGGAAATGCGTTGTCATACGATTATGCGCCCAAGTGTCGTTGTTCTCAGCATTCTTATTGCGGCTCTCTCGGTGGTAGACAGTATCGTTCTTCTTAAAAACGCAAAAAAGGCTGCGTAAATGACATTTTCTTCACTTCCCTTTATTACGGTGCTCGGGAAAAAGGGGCGGTCTGCGGCATTGTTCATTTTTGCCGCAGTTCTTGCATTTTCTCTCTTTGGCGGGGCATTGATTCTCACGAGTTTACGGAACGGCTTGCATTCACTTGAGCTTCGGCTTGGGGCGGATATTGTTGTTGTTCCCTATGAAGCCCGCACGAAAGTAAGCGCAGATACGATTCTTAATCAGGGAAATCGAACATACTTCTATATGAATAAATATACGCTTGCAAAAGTTGCCGAAATTGAGGGAGTGGAGCAGGTTTCTCCGCAGATTTACATGTGTTCAATGAATGCGGGCTGTTGTTCTGTCTCGCTTCAGCTGATTGGTTTTGAGCCTGAGTCTGATTTTACAATTCAGCCCTGGGTTCGGGAAAGTTTTAAAGGAACGCTCGGCGCGGGTGATATTTTAATTGGAAGCAAAGTTTCACTTACGGAGAATCGAAAACTGAGATTCTTTGATAAACTGTGGAATATTGCGGCGCGCCTTGAAGAAACGGGAACTGGTTTGGACAATGCGATTTTTGCAAATGTCGAAACAATCCAAATGCTTATGAAAGCTGCCGAGGAGCAGGGATTTGGCTTTATTTCTGACAAACAAAATGCCGACAAAATGATTTCCACTATTATGGTGCGAGTTGCTGACGGGTACGATATTGATTCGGTTGCGAGCCAGATTCAGCGGAAAGTACGAAAAACACAGGCAGTTAAGACAAAAGCGATGACGAGTGGCATTGCCGCAAGCCTTGCGAGCGTGTCAAAAATAATAGGTGTTTTGACTGTTATCGTATGGGTGCTTTGTCTTATGATTTTGCTTGTGGTTTCCACTTTGATTACCGGAGAGCGAAAAAAAGAATTCGCGGTTCTGCGCGTAATGGGAGCGAGCCAAAAGAAACTCGCCCGTCTTGTTATGGCGGAATCTATTCTGCTGAATTCGCTTGGTGGATTTTCGGGCATTTTCCTCGCTGTCCTGTGCATTTTCCCATTCCATACGCTTATAAAAAATGCAATCGGGCTTCCGTTTTTGCTTCCGCACTTGCCGGTAATTTTCATGCTTGTCATTTTGGCATTGGCGTTTTCTGTTTTATGTGGGTGCCTTGCTTCAAGCTACGCGGCTCATAAAATTGCACGGATTGATACAGGGATGATTTTACGAGAGGGGAACTAAATGACGCTGATTGCTGAGCAAATTTCAAAAAAATATTACCGTCCGACGAGAAATGCGAGCCATTTTGAAGCCGTAAAAGCACTTGATTTTGCGCTTGAAGAGGGGAAACTCACTGAGATTACCGGGCGTTCTGGGAGCGGCAAAAGCACGCTTTTGTACATGCTTTCTGGTCTTCTAAAACCAAGCACAGGAAAAGTTCTTTTAGACGGAATTGATTTGTATTCTCTTAAAGATTCCGAGCTCTCTCGGTTGCGAAATGAAAAAATCGGTGTGATTCCGCAGGGGCAGACGGGTTTGTTTGCGCTCACAGTTTTGCAGAATGTTCTCGTTCCGGCAGCACTGTACGGAGATTCGGAGCGTTTTGAGGCTCGCGCGCGGGAATTGCTTTCGCTTGTCGGAATTTCGGAGCTTGCGGGCGCAAAAATGTCGGAGCTTTCTGGTGGAGAAATGCGCCGAATGGCAATTGCACGGGCACTTCTCATGAATCCAGAGATTATTTTTGCCGACGAACCAACTGATGATTTGGACGATGAAAACACCCGTGCTGTTCTCGAACTTTTGCAAAAAACAGCACGCAACGGAAAAACGGTACTGCTCATTACGCATGAAGCAAGTGCCGCACAGTATGCAGACCGCATTTACCGTATGGATGCGGGAATTCTCGCGGGTAACGATTAGTTTTTTATGTATTCAACGGCAGAATCTGCCGCAATTTTTCCAAAAATACAAATGTCAGCGACGGCATTTCCGCCCAGTCGTTCGGCTCCGTGCACACCGCCAGTCACTTCACCCGCCGCATACAAACCTGCGATGGGCTTTCCGCTTTTATTGAGAACTTGTGCCGCCGTATTGATTTTAAGCCCGCCCATTGTATGATGAATTGCCGGCTCGATTTCTATTGCATAGAACGGAGCTTTTGAAATTGCACGCTCCATGCTTGCGGGATTTCTTCCGAATTCCGTGTCATTTTTTGCAGCGACGGATTTATTGTATTCTTCTATTGTGTATTCAAGGGCAACGCTGTCAATCCGAAGATTGTCCGCAAGTTCTCGAATTGTTGCCCCTTCAGTAAGCAAACCTTGTTTTGCGTAGGTTTCGATTGCTTTGAGCGATTCCCGAATATTTTGGTCGAATACGATATACGCGACTTTTCCCGGCCCTTTGAGCACTGCCGATGAAACAATGTCCCGGGTTTCCATTTCATTGACGAACCTTCGCCCTGTTCTGTTGACCAAAATTGCTCCGTTTCCGCGCACAGCTTCTGTAATCATGATTCCCGTGCCTTTTACGACCGTTGGGTGACTCTGAATCTGCTCCATTTGCGTGAGAGCGACATCAAATTTTTCGACCATTGCGAATGCATCGCCTGTTGCGCCTTTATGATTTGTTGTTCCGAATCCTTTGAGCGTTGGCTGATAAAAAACGACCATATCTGAATTCGCACCGAACCCGCCAGAGGCAATAATGACTGCTTTTGCTAAAATCGTGTATTCACCGCTTTCAGTTGACACACGGACACCCATTGCTTTTTTGCCTTCTGTATCAGAAAGAATATCGATTACTTTGTTGTTCAGCCGAATTTCCGCACCTTGTGCAAGCGCCGCTTTGTGTAGAAGAGGAACTAAATGCGCGCCGATTGCTCCGCCACCTTGCGGACGATGAATGCGTTTGTTTGTTGCTCCACCAAACATACCGACATCACTCAAATCAGCTCCCACGATTGGTGACTGAAGCCATTCAACGATTCCTGCTGATTCATCAACGAGTTTTCTAACAAGCGCTGGATCATTGAGATACCGACCGCCTTTCATTGTGTCTTCGTAAAAAACTTCTTTTGAATCCTTGATTCCGAGCCGTTCCTGTTCTTTTGTGTATGCGGCGTTGATTCCGCCCGTAGAATAATTTGAATTTCCGCCAACAATTCCCATTTTTTCAAGAATGATGACCTTTGCCCCCGAGCTGGCGGCTTCTGTTCCCGCAGTAAGCCCCGCCCCGCCCGCGCCGATAATCACGATGTCACATTCTGTATCAGAATAGCTGACCGAATCCGTTTTTTTGCCTTTTGCTGAAGCGATGGCTTCGTCCAGAGCGTCAAGCAAGCCGTTTGAAGTGACTGTCGCTCCGGAAACGACATCGATTTTTGCCGTTGAACCGGCCGCCAAGAATTGTGCGAGGATTTGCTGTATTGCAGGCTCGGCGATTTCTGGGGTTTCTGATTCCGAAAGAATGCGTGCATCGGTTATTGCGCCGTCTTTAATAGTAACTGAGACTTCAATTGGACCGTTCCGACCTTCTCCTTTGCCAGAAAAAGTGCCGTCATGCAAGGATTGAGAATTTTTATTGCAAGAAATTGCGCCGCACAGTATAAAGCCAAGTGCCAGTGCAGAAAAAAAATGTGAAATCTTCATTTAAACCTCTAAGGAAATTCTTACTATTACCCTATGATAACAAGATTGTAGAAATTTGTAAATGAGTGAAAAATATCCGTGCAAAGATTGATTTTTCTTCAATAGAAACATAGAATATCAGAATATGAAAACTTTTGATTCAGTGATGAAACGGCTTTATTCCGTTCTTCTTATTTTTGTCATTGCGCTTTTTGCGTCTCAGTGTTTTGCCCAATCTGCTTCAAATTCAGCTACCGAAAAATCAAATAAATCTCGCCAGTACATGGAACTGATGAACGGCGTGTTCGATTTTGTCCAAAAGAACTATGTCGACGAAATTGACCCGCAAGTTCTCTACGAGGGCGCGCTCAAAGGTATGTTGGAGTCGCTCAAAGACCCGTACACGGTTTATCTCGATAAATCAAGTTTCCGAAATATCAACGACACCACTTCGGGCAGTTTTGGTGGGGTCGGCTTGCAAATCACAAAGCCTGTCGAAACAAGCCCTGAAAAGCCTGCTTTTGTCGAAGTTTCTTCGCCCGTTGAGGACACGCCTGGCTTTAAAGCGGGCATTTTGGCTGGCGATTTAATCATTTCAATCAACGGCACTGACACTTCCACAATTACAATGGAACAGGTTTTGGATATGCTCCGCGGAAAAATCGGTGAAAGCGTTGATTTGGTCATTCGGCGCGGAAAGAATATGGAATTCCCCGTCACGCTCGTTCGCGCCAAGATTGAAGTGCCCACTGTCAAATACGGCATGATTGAAGGTACAAAAATCGGCTATGTGCGGCTCATTGAATTCACTCCGCAGGCAGTCGAACGGTTCCAAGAAGCACTTGATTCATTCAAAAAGAACAATGCCACAGGTTTGATTTTCGATTTGAGAAACAACCCGGGCGGATTGATTACAAGCGCGGCTGACATCGCCGACAAATTCATTGATAACGGGCCAATTGTCTCAACGAAGAGCCGTCTTTCGTTTGAAAACTCTGTGTTCACCGCAACCGCAAAAAAGACGACCGTGCGGAACATGCCGATTGTCGTTCTCATTAACAAAGGAAGCGCATCTGCCTCAGAAATTGTGAGTGGCGCGCTTAAAGACAACCACCTTGCGTATTTGGTCGGTCAGCGCACTTATGGAAAAGGCTCGGTTCAGCAGGTTCTGCCGCTTTCTTCAACGGACGGAATTAAAATCACGATGGCTCGCTACTACACTCCGAGCGATGTCAACATCGACAAGATTGGAATTCCGCCTGACCGCGAGATTTTGTTCCCAGTTCTTAGCGAAGAGGGCGAAAAACAATATCTTGAGCTTTACAAATCAACCGAAATTCAAGATTTTGTTGACGGCAGGAACAATCTGAGCGAAAAGCAGATTTCGGATTTCGCAAAAAAATTGAAGAAAAAATATCCCGAAATTGACGAAGCGAGTTTGCGAAAACTCGTGCGGAACGAAGTCAACAAAACAAAGGGAACGATGCTCTACGATTTGGACTACGACATTCAGCTGAACGAAGCGATTTCAATTTTGCAGAAAGAGAACTTCACCACGCTCATCAAGAACACAAAAACGCTGAAGGAACTTCAAGAACTCGCAGTTCTAGAAGAGAAAAAAGGCGAAAAGAAATAAAAAATAGTCGTGCGCCAGTACATTTCACGAACGGACATCGACAAGAACGGGATTCTCGCTATTGGCGGAAAAGATTTCCGCTACCTGCGTAGTGTTTTGCGCCTCAAAGCGGGCGACATGATTTCCGTGCGGCTTCCGAGCGGCGGCTTACAGCCGATGACCGTGTGCGTGATTGACGAAAAAGCGAAAAAAATCACGCTCCAAGTGTGCGATACGGTTGAGACGAAGGGCGAAAATCAGCCGAGCGAAACAGATTCTATCGAATCAACGGAATTCACGCTCTTTATGGCAGTGCCGAAATCCGCGAAATTTGACCAAATCGTTCGGCAGGCGACCGAATGCGGAATTGCGCGGATTGTTCCTGTGCAGACGGAATTTTCCCAAAATGGTGCGGAAAAAATGAATTTTCGTTCGGAGCGGTTCGAGCGAATCATAAAGGAAGCCCGCCAGCAAAGCGGAAGCCCCGTGAACACAAAAATCGAAAACTGCCTGACTCTCACTGAAGCGGCGGAACTGTGGCAAAACGAAACGCAAAATCTTTCCGAAACAGAAAAACTCGCCGTCCTTCTTTACGAGCGGAATGATTCCACCGTGAGCATTCTTGAAGCCTGCGAGCGCATACAGAATCCAAAAAAAATCGCGCTCTTTTGCGGGAGCGAGGGCGGAATTTCCCCGAGCGAAATAGAATTCCTGCAAAAATCGGGTTTTACAGCGGTTCACTTAAAAACGAACATTCTCCGTTGTGAAACGGCGGCTTTGTACGGAATCGCGGCGGTGCAAACGCTATTGTAACTTTTCTTAAATTCATGTTAATCTGTAGCTAATAAAAAGTGGGGAGTCCTTCCAAACAAAATGATACGAATCGAATTGCTCGGCGTTCCTGTTGATGTGTGCCGTCCTGAACATCTCGAAGAAGAAATCATGAAAATTCTCGAAAAGCCTGGTCCCAAGCAGATTGTCTTCCTTACGATTTGGGATTTGCTCAGAGCGCGCAACAAGAAAAAGGATTTCGGCGACTGTCTTCGCAATGCGGATTTGGTTCTTCCTGTTTCAAAAAGCATTATCAAGGGCGCGCGCTTCCTCAAACTTGAAGTTCCTGTGCGATACAATCCCTTTAACGCGGTCATTCAGATTCTCAACACGCTCGACCGCCACTACAAAAGCCTGTATCTGCTCGGCGCGCGCAAAAAAACGGTTCAAAAAGCGGAGCATAATGTCCACGACACTTTCCATCAGCTCAGAATCGTCGGTCGCTATGTCGGCTATTTCCCAAAGTCCGAAGAAAAAAATGTCGTTCAGGCGATTTACAAGGCTTCTCCCTCGCTCGTTATTGTGAGCGAGGGCATTAAAGAAAAAAATCTCTGGTCGTATCACCGCCGTGAGCAATTCTCTTCAAGCATTTTCCTCTATTACCGCGATTGTCTCGGCATTTTTGCGGGTCGAATCCGCCGTGTGAGCGAAAAAACATTCGATGCTGGCAAGGAAATCTGGAGCGAAATCGGGCACAATCCGAGCCGAATCTTCCTCATTTTCCCCTTCATGTGGTACAAAATCTTGCTCGTTTGCACGCGCTTGTTCGGAAAAGGCAAAAAGAAGGGCGAAGCGGGCATTTACCATGTCGAAAGCCTCGAAAAGAAGAGCGAGGCTGCCACAACCGAGCAAAAATCAGAATCCCAAAGCAATGGCTGAAACAAACATTCTTTATTCTGATTCTCTCGATGATTTAATTTTTGTTCGGGAAAAATCCGAAAAAGTGTTTCGTTACGCCTCTGATTTTGAAAATCTTTGCCGGCTTGTCACAAAATTCGGTTCTCAAAAAATCTTCGCCCATCTTTCCTGTTTGAACGATGAGCGCAAAAATTTTCTCACAAACGCGCATTGTCCCTTTTTTACTTTTTCTTCCCATGCAGAACTTGGAACAGTGCTTGCCGCAGAAAACGAAATTTCCGCGTTCAGTATGGCTTCTGTCGAGCAGACAGTTCCTGCATTTTCTCAGAAAATCTCTTCCAGTCCGACTTTTTCGCGCTTGGTCGGATCTTCGCCAGCAATGCGCCGTCTTCGCGCTGACATTCTCCGCGTTGCATCGGCGGAAGTTTCCGTGCTTCTTTTGGGTGAAACGGGCACGGGGAAAACAACGGTTGCGCGAGCGATTCACGAACTTTCTCCACGGCGGGAAAAGCCTTTTAAAAGCGAAATTCTGTCGAATTCAAATGAATCGCTTATTGAATCGAAATTGTTCGGCGTGGCTGAGGGCGGATTTACGGGGGCGGTGGCTCGGAAAGGAGTTTTTGAAGAAACCGACGGCGGAACGCTCTGCTTGGACGAAATCGGTGAAATTTCCCCGAACATTCAGACGAAATTGCTCCAAGTGCTGAGCGAGGGCGTTATCAACCGGGTCGGCTCGAACAAAGATATTGCCGTGGATAACCGCATGATTTTTGCGACGAACGCACATCTTGAAGCCAAAATCCGAGAGGGAACTTTCCGCGAAGATTTATTCTATAGAATTAACGATGTGACGCTCCGACTTCCGCCTTTGCGCGACCGCCTTGAAGACATTCCCGAACTAGTACACGACTTTTTGAAGCGCGAGAAAATTTGCAAAGCGATTTCCGATTCTGCGCTCGCACTTTTGCAGACTTTTTCATGGAAGGGAAATGTGCGCCAGCTTGAAAAAGTAATTCTGAATGCCGCCACACTTTACTGCGACGGCGAAATTATCGATCCTCAGCACATCCGCCTCTAAATTTTCAGTTTTCCGTTTTCAATTTGCTCGCCAAGCCCGCCGCTTTGCTGAACACTTTTTCGATATAGGCGGCTTCGCTTTCACTCAGTGCGGCACGGGAAAGCACATCCGTCCAGAATTTTTCCATGTCACTTCTTCCCGTCACTTTAAAGAAGCCGATTTTCTGCAAGCTGTCGGCAATTTCCGTGACGGTTTTTCCCAATCGGTCGAGCGTAACGGGAACTGAACCGCGCGAGATTTTTTTGCCCTCATCGAGGAAATTTCGGTACAAGTGATACGAAATAATCTGAACCGCGTGCGAGAGGTTGAGCGAACCGAATTCCGCACTTGAAGGAATCGTAATACCCATCGTGCATTCGTCGAGTTCTTCTTCTTCAAGACCCGTGCGCTCATTCCCGAACACCACGGCGATTTTTCCGTTTTGCGTGATTGGCGAAGCGGTTTCAGAAAATTCTTCGGGCAAGAGCAATTTTCCGCGCTTTTTCCCTCGGCGGCGTGTTGTTCCCGCGCAAAGCACGCAATCTTTCGCCGCGTCCGTGATTGTGTCAAAGAATTCCGCGCGTTCCCAAATCGGGGAAGCATGAATGGCAAGAATCCGCACGCGCTCTTCGTCAAAATCAGATTTTTTCCCCACAATTCGGAGCGTTTTTAAGCCATTGTTCGCCATTGCACGGCACACCGCACCCACATTTCGGCTTTCTTCGGGGCGCGAGAGAATAATCACGACATTTGAAAGATTCATGGAGTAAGTGTAATGGAAAAAAAAGCATTTGTCATTCTGAACTTGTTTCAGAATCTTTTTCAGATTAAAATCAATAAATATGGAAGAAAAAATCTTTAGCGGAAAAACCGCGCTCGTGGTGGGCGGCTCGGGCGGAATCGGGCGGGAAATTTCGCTCGCGCTTGCAGAAACGGACGCAAGCCTCGTGATTCACGGCTCAAAAGAGAGCGAAAAATCTGATTCTCTTGTGCGCGAAATCACCCAAAAATGCGGAAACTCACCGCGTTTTCTTGCGCAAAATCTGCTTGATTCTCCGTTTTCTGCGCTTGAATTTTCTCCGTTGCTTTCAGAAGCGAGAAAATGCGACATTCTCTGCGTGTGTTTCGGCCCCTTTGTGCAAAAGCCGCTCCATGAAACAAATTTTTCTGACTGGGAAAAAGTCGCACTCTTTGACTACGCGCTTCCGGGGCTTCTCGTTTCTGCCGCGTTGCCGAATATGATAGAGCAAAAATTCGGGCGGATTTTGCTTTTTGGCGGCACGGGAACGGCGCACCGCACGGAATTTTCCACAAATGCCGCCTACGCGGGCGCAAAATCGGGCGTGAATGTGCTCGTTTCTTCTGTTGCCGCTTCTTACGCCGAATACAACATCACCTGCAATGGGATTCTTCCGGGATTTGTTGAAACGGAATATCTTTCGCAAGCGCAAAAAGCCGCTTTGAGGGAGAAAATGCCGAACGGCGAGCTTGTTTCTGCCCGCTCAATCGCGGAAAACGCTTTATTTTTACTGAAAAATGCCGATATTAATGGTACGGTTCTTCGTGTTGACGCGGGGTGGTCTCCCTTCAAGTCGTTATAAAGAAAAAAAACTAGACTAAAAGGGGCTTATGGTGTATTATAGAATGTGACTTATAGAAAGTTGTATTAAAGGTAGGGTAGCATGAGCAACAACAATAACAATCTTGTTCCTGGTTTTAACGATGAAAAAGATGATAGTCTTAAAATCACGCTTGAAAAAATCAATGATTCTGATAACGGTCTCGTTATTTATTTGAACGGCTACATCGATACATACAATTCAAGTTTTTTCCAGAAGAGAATTTCTAAAGTCGTTGAGGCGGGGTTTGTCAATTTAATTTTCAACTGTTCTGCGCTCAACTATGTTTCTTCTACAGGAATTGGTTCATTCACCGCCTTCCTCAAACTTATCAAGCCAAAGGGCGGCGACATCGTTCTTCTCGAAATTCAGCCGAAGGTTTACGAAGTGTTCCAGTTGTTGGGCTTCTCTCAGTTCTTCAACATTAAAGATTCTTTGACCGACGCAATCAATTTCTTTAAGCAGGGCGCACCTGTGGCAGAAAGCATTTTCCCGAAAATCTTCAGCTGCCCGGTCTGCTCAAAGCGTCTTAAGGCAACGCGCGCGGGTCGTTTCCGCTGCTCAGAATGCAAATCAATTCTTGCTATCGATCAGCACGGTCAGGTTTTCTTGGGCTAATTTCTACTTCCGTACAGTTCAACCACTTCGTTTCAAATTGCAATGAAGTGGTTTTTTTTATTTTGTTTTGGTGGTATTCTTAGAGTAATGAAACGCATTCTTTCTTTTATTGTCATTTATGTAGCGTCTATTCTTGTGTGTATGCTTGTTTTTGCGACCTTGTTCATGTTCAGTTGCAACCTGAGCATGTTCGTAACGGGCACGGAATCTTCGTTTTTTTCGCTTCAATTTTTCTTGAACGGAGTGCTTCTTTCCCTGCCGCTTTCCTGTGTGCTGATTCAAGTTTTGCTGGTCTTCTATTTAATTCGGCATCCTTCTCAGCATATTCTTTCGCTTGTTTTTTATTTGGTGTTCGGGGCGATTTCATGGCTTGTTCTCGTTCCTACTGATTTGCATCTTATTTCCCGTTATGAATCTGATTTGATTACGACTCGGCTTGAATCTAGTTCTGCGGGCGTTTTCCGCAAGGAAGAAAGCGGCGTGTTTTATTATTCTCGCATTGATGAAGATGGAAGCGCCGACGGAATTTTCTTTGACACAACGGGATTTTCTGGTTCTGAGGGCGAAGTCATTCCATTCTTTGACATGCCCGTTAAGAATGAATCCGCGTTCCCGTATTCTGACATTTTGATTAAAAATGCATTGCAACCGTCTCCGCTTGTTACTTACCCGCTTGCGGTGTATAATGCGCTTCTTACGGCTGGGGCTTACAGTGCATCGCTTGGTTTTATTTCTTGGCTTGCGTTCGCTTCGTTGGGGCTTGCGTTACTTGCCGTGTATGGCGTGCAATTTTTGAGTTCTTGGAAACTCGCGAATGTTATTTCGGTGCTTGTGGTTGTTCTTGCGATTGTTGCCGTGAATTATTTGTACTACATGAATATTTTGCCCGCGCCTTTAAAAGAAGTTGCGGCCAAACTCTCGGAATTCACCGGCGCAAAAGATCCGCTGATTATCCTTGTAAATCTTATTTTTGCCGTTTTGCTTACTGCCTTTGGAATCTTCATGGGAATTTATCGCTACGGCACATCACTTTCAGATTCGGAGATTGAAGAATGAGAAGAACGGGAATTATCGTTGCAATTTATTCAGTGCTTGCGTTTGCAGTCTGTTTGCTTATTTCAAATTTTATGAAGAATGTGCCAGTTCTGATTGCTGGCGAAGAAAGCACATACATTTTCACGCGCGGGTTTTTATTCTTCTGTAAATTTTTGCCTGCGCTCGTGTTCAGTGCATTTTTGATTGGGTGCGCGATTGCTTACGGAAAAGATGCCGAAAAAGCGAAAATCAAATATTCTCCGTTTATTATGGCGCATTTCCGCAAAACAATGCTCGCTTCTATTGGAATCGTGCTTGTCGTTTCGCTTGTAACCGAAGTATTTGCGCTTGTTCTTGAGCAAAAGCAGGCTCGTGCGCGAATTAAGCCCGTTCTTTTTTCTGAATTCGTGAATTTGAGCCGTGAATATTACGATAAGGGCAACATGAATCTTGCTTTTGAATATTCTTACAACGCGCTTTTGCTCAATCCAAACGACAAAGACGCGCAGTTTATCAACGAACATGCGGGCGCGGCTTTAAATTCGCTCAAAATGGTGCTTGACCGCCCCGAAGAACCAAAAACAACTTTCGTGCCCGCAAAAGAAACAAAGGGTGAAACAATCACTTCGCTTTTGAACAAGGCAAAAGCGGCAATGGAAAGTGAAAATTGGTTTGACGCGCACTATTATGCCTACCTCGCCGTTGAAGTTGGGAGCGAAAAAGACATCAATTTTGAAGAAGCGAATCGGCTTGCGAGCGAAGCATGGAATCATCTTTTTGACCCCACTGTTATTAAAGAAAGTGATGAGCAAATTTTATTCCGAAAAAAGCGCGAAGCCTACAAAAGTTTTATCCGCGGTGATAACATCGAAGCGTATTATCAGTTTTTGGAGATTGCTTCAATTTCTGATGTAGCGGCACGCGACCCAGATGTTTCAAAATTCCTTGCGCTTGCTTCTCAGCGCGTTGAAGACCAGTGTTTTTTTATTGAGGAAGTTGAGAATCTTCGCCGTTTTGAAAGCCACAACAATGTTTATTTTGCGCTCCCTCATGATGACGGCTCACGCGATGTCGTGTATATCCGTGGAATTACGCCAGTCAAAAATTCGGGCGGCATGATTCAGTATGTGCGTGGTTTTACGCTGTTCACTTATGCAAGCGACGGTCGCTTTTTGCGCTCGCTGTATGTTCCCTATGCGAAAATGCTTGCGGAAAATGCGGCGACTTTTGACGATGAATCAAAGCGGCTCTTTGGAATAAAAGATTCTTTCAAAACTGTTCCGTATCTCATGCTTGAAAGCATTTCAAAAAATGACAGAAGCGGCAGAATCGCGCCTGTGTACGAATACGACGCTGAATATCTCAAGCAAAATGAGCCGTATTTAAAGAATTATTTTATTCTTGGCTTGCCAATGAGCGATTTTAATCTTTTGTGTGACGCAACGAGCGGTTCGGGAAAAATGAGCCTTCTTTCGCTTATGAAATTTTTGCCGAAAGCGCGTGAATATGGCTATTCGTACGAAGTGTACAATGCTGATTTCTTGCACAGGCTCACTTATCCGCTGATTATTTTGATTTGTTGTATTTTTATGGCGTGCATGGCTTGGAATTACCGCTTAAAAGACGCGCAACTCTTCAAATTTAAGTGGATTTTTATCATGCCCGTTATCACGCTGATTCTCTATTTTGTGCTTGCGTGCGGCATGTATGCGTGCAAAATGCTGAATTATGCGCTTGTTATCATGCTTGGAGCAGGGGCGGTCTATGTGAGCGTTGCCCTGCTCGTGCTTGCATTGCTTATCGTGTGCTTTATTTTCGTATCACGCACTGCGGACTAGTCTTCAATTTCCACAATTTCGATTCTGGCTCCGAGTGATTTGAGTTTTCCGACTAAATCTTCGTAGCCGCGTTCGACTTGGTATACATTGCTGATTT
>ERZ842401.5242-NODE-5242-length-14504-cov-4.890857_pt1 | contig 14504 bp, 10 predicted proteins | sample MGYA00521270_ERZ842401 | MGnify/ENA primary metagenome ERZ842401 (study PRJEB31892, sample SAMEA3878208) | bioreactor metagenome | biome: Moose rumen | place: Sweden | collected 2011-10 | study: EMG produced TPA metagenomics assembly of the PRJEB12797 data set...
CTTGATTCTTTCCACGGATATGCTCCAGTCGCAAATGACGCTCCATGAATTCTCAAGCACCGAAACACGATTGTACCTATGGACTGCGTCAAACGAGCTTTACAGCCCTTATGAGAATCTGACCAAGATGGAAGCCGCTCCAGCAATTAATCAATCCAATGCGACGGTACAGTTCCAAGGAGAACACGTTCGTGCCTCTGTGCGTTCGTCAGCACAGGCGAATATTCGCTATCTGATGATTACACCTGAAAGACTGATTCATGACGATGTTCGCAGACTGCAAATTGTCATTGTGCTTGGGCTTACGGCGGCTCCGCTGGGGGCCGGGCTTTTGGCGCGCTTTGTGGTGGGCGGGCTTCTGCTTATTTTTGGGCTGACGTTTTTTTTGCTTGGCGTAGACATCGGCATTCAGCCAATTGGCGAGCAGGCGGGTGCGGCGCTTACCAGCAAAAAGAATCTGCCGCTACTTTTGAGCGTTTCGTTTGTAATCGGCTTTTTGGTAACGGTTGCCGAGCCTGACATTCAGGTTTTTGGCGACCAGATTCATTCTGTTTTTGCGGGCGTGAACAAAACGCACCTTGTGTACATGATTGCATCTGGCGTTGGACTTTTGATAACCGTGGGGCTTTTGCGCTCCATTCTTTCGGTGAATTTAAAGCTTGCGCTCCTTGCGTTGTACGTCCTTGTGTTCGTCCTTACGCTGTTCACGCCAGAAAGCTTCCGTGGCATTGCGTTTGATTCCGGCGGCGCAACGACGGGGCCTATGACCGTGCCGTTCATTCTTGCGCTGGGCGTGGGCGTTTCCAGTGTTCGCGCTGGCGGCAAAAAAAGCGATAGCGGCGACAGCTTTGGCTTGACCGGCGTAACCTCCGTCGGTCCCATCATTGCGGTGCTGCTGTACGGCGTGATTCTGAACAGGCTGGGCGTTCTGCATACCGCAGGCGCTTCGTCCTCTGCTGATGCAGAGAGCGCGGGGCTTGGCATTTTCATTCAGATTATTCCGCATGTCGTAAAGGAGGCGGCGCTTTCCATTTCTCCGCTCGCGCTTCTTTTGGTGTTCTTTCAGCTGTTTTTGCTTCATCTTCCGCCGCGCAAGCTTATCCGCATCATTATTGGTCTTGTGTACAGCTTTGTGGGTTTGAGCATTTTTTTGGTCGGAGTGAACGGCGGGTTCATGGCGGCAGGCTCCAAACTGGGAATGCTGCTTGGAGCAAAGGCTTCTACGCTGGGCGGCTTTTGGTATTTTCTTTTGATTTTTACCGGGCTTGTGCTTGGTGCGGTAGTCGTGTGCGCGGAGCCTGCGGTATGGGTTCTTACGGAGCAGGTTGAGAATCTTTCTGGCGGAACCATAAAGCGGCGGCTTATGCTTGTGTTCCTGAGCGGTGGCGCGGCAATTGCCATTGGGCTTGCCATGTGGCGTGCGCTTAGCGGGTTCAGCTTGATGCGGCTTTTGGTGCCGGGCTATGCACTTGCGCTTGCGCTCATGATTTTTTGTCCGTCGTTGTTTACTGCAATTGCCTTTGATTCAGGCGGCGTTGCGTCAGGCCCGATTACATCTACGTTCGTGCTTTCGTTTACCATTGGGGCCAGCACTGCTGCGGGCGGAAATGCGGACTCCTTTGGCGTAATCGCGCTGGTTGCCATGACGCCGCTCATTGCAATTCAAATTCTTGGCATAATGTACGACCGCACGGTTCGAAAAATGCAAAAAAATAAAGCCATTGGGCAAAAAGGAGGCGAAGATGTCAGCGTATGATTTGATTATAGGCATTGTGCCGCGCGGTTCCGGCGAAATATTAACCCATGCGGCGGTAGAAGCCGGAGCGGGCGGCGGAACAATTTCGCGCGGCAAGGGAACCGCGTCAAATTCAATCTTTCAGCTGCTTGGCTTTGCCGACAGCGACAAGGATTTGGTCTACATTCTGACCCCAGCACAAAAGACGCGCGGCATTATGGATGCTATGGTTCAGAGCGTGAGCGAAAAAAAGCAGCCGTTCGGAATTCTTTTTTCGCTGGACGTAAACTCGTTTGTACGAACCGGCGCTATTTCTGGTTCAAAAAAGGAAGAAACTATGAATGAATATACACATCAGCTTATAACGATTATCGTGAACAAGGGCTTTGCCGACGACGTAATGGCGGCGGCTCGTAAGGCGGGCGCTTCCGGCGGTACGATTATGAATGCCCGCGGAACTGCGCGCGAAGGCGACGCAACCTTCTTTGGAATGGAAATCGTTCCCGAAAAGGAAATGCTCCTGATTTTTACAAAGAACGAGAAGGCGGGCGACATTCTTGACGCAATAAAGGATTTGCCGTGCCTTGCAAAAGCCGGAAGTGGCATTGCATTTGCAAGCCCGGCGGACAATTTTACCCGCCTTGGAAAAGAAAAATAAGGCGGCGCATGTGTCTGTAAAGGATTCCGTTTTAAAAATTCTCTCTGAATCAAAGGCGGAAGGCGGCTTTGTTTCTGGGCAGGAGCTGGCAGAAAAATGCGGCGTGTCGCGTACCTCCGTGTGGAAGGCTGTTGAGGCACTCAGAAAAAGCGGTGCGGCAATAGAGGCGGTTACGAACAACGGCTACCGGCTCATAAAAAGCAACGTCTTTGACAAGAATTCTATTCAGGCGCTCATAGACGGTACGCTTGGCGTTTCAGTGGATTTTTTTGAGACCATCGATTCCACCAATGCAGAGGCAAAGCGGCGTATGCTTGGTGCGGAGCGCAATTCGCTTCATAAGACGGCAATCGTCGCTTCCTCGCAGACGGCTGGGCGCGGGCGGCTGGGGCGTTCATTTGCTTCGCCCCAAAATACCGGCGTGTATCTTTCGGTCATTTTTACGCGCGGCGATTTTTCAAACCCGGCGCTGTTTACAGCAAATGCCGCCGTTGCTGTGTGCCGGGCGCTCCGTTCCGTGTTCGCTGTGGAAGCAAAAATAAAATGGGTGAACGACGTTTTTGTAAACGGAAAGAAGGTCTGCGGAATTCTTACAGAAGGCATTGCCGACTTTGAGACCGGACGCATTGATTTTGCGGTGGTGGGAATTGGCGTGAACATTCTGAACAGCGCCGCTCTTCCGCAGGACGTGGCGGGCGGCATTTTGCGCGAGGACGGCGATGTTCCGCTCAGGCGCAGCGAGCTTAGCGCCGCAATCATCTCTGAGATGGTGCGGATTATTGAAGGCGGTGCGCAGGCACAAAAAAGCGCGATGGAAGAATACCGCGCCCGCTCGCTGCTCATTGGTCAGCAGATAGAATTTTCTCCGGTCATTGGCGAAGAAAAGCAAAACTTTACTTGCACGGTAAAGGACGTAACGCCGGACGCAAAGCTTTTGGTTCAGCTTGCGGACGGCACGGAAAAACGCCTGGAAAGCGGAGAAGTTTCTATCTATTCTGAAAAAGTGTGCTATAATTAGATAAAAGAAAGTATGGAGTTTACGTATGAGTGATGATTTTGCATCGCAGATAGATGCCCTTCTTGCAGAAGTTAAAGATGAGTCTTCTAATGAAAACGTTGATATTTCCTCTTTTAATTCAAATGGCGCTGATAACTTCAACATGGAAAGTTTTGCCCGCAAGGCAGGAATGCTTGACAAAAAAGACAACCCTGCGCCCGCAAAACGTTCCATTCATAATGTTGACCTGAGCGTAAAAGAATTTGCTCCAATTGAGGAATTCACCTCAGAAACTCCGTCTGATGTTTTTGATGACAAGTCATATTACAAAACGGCGCTGACCGGCGAGAACCAGTCGTCTCAGCGCGTGCATCTGGTGCTTTCAAAGTATCTGACGTGCCAGGATCCAAAGGACAGAACTGTGTTCCGCCAGCAGATAATTTCTGCGTATTGGGAGCTGGTGCGCGGCATGGCTCCAAAAATGGCGGACGTGAACCTGCCCATGCCAAAGCGAATGCTTATCCGGTTTGGCGTTCTGTTGCCGTCGCTTTTTAGACCGGAGCAGAAGCAGTTTTTTTCCAAGATTTTTTACGAGAACCGAACCGGCGAGCCAGTGCTTTACACGGACGAATGGTTCATGGAGATTGCGGCGGGTCGTCTTTCTAACTCAATGACCGACGAAAAGCGCACGCCTCATAAGGCCTCAACGCCGGAAGAAGCCGCTTCAATGGAGCAGACGCGGCTTCAGCAGCTTCAGCAAAAAAATTCCGGAAAATTGCAGAGCGCAGAAAACCTGCTGAACATAAAGGAAAACGAGCGCTCCATGCTTGAGCTTGAGCTTAAGGATCGCGTTGAGCGCCTTTGCACTCACGCGCCGCTTATTGGCAGCGAGCCGCACATGCAGTCCTACAGCGACGACCAGCAGCGGCTTTTTTCTGAGATTACCGACCGCCTGCATCGCCTTTCTAAGAACGGAAAGGAGCTTGCCCGCTGTCTTAAGGAATTTGAGGACGCAAAGGGCGTGTATGCCAGCGTAGAAAACAAGCTTGGCTCCGCACCACAGCCAACTCATTCGGCGAACACTGATGCCGTGAATACGGAATTTGAGACCGTCCGCCAGATGGCAAAGATGACCGTTGGTCGTCAGGGAAACCAGTTTCCGCTGTTCACGCGGGAATTCTATCACTGTATGGAAAAGGGTACCGGAACGCGCGAGAACGTTCTGGATTTGCTGCGATGGGTTGAGTCAATCGACCCTGGCGCGTTCTGCCGCATTCATAAAAACGTGCCGAACCGCATTCCGCCGTATGTTCTGCTTATTCCAACCTACGGAGACCGCGGCTTTTGCTGGGAGCCGTTTGACCGCTACAACCGCGTAACCAGCCGCGGACGAATCGTTGTTCCCATGTACCCGCGCGACCTTAAGATTGCCGTGCTTACCGCCGTTGCCGACTTAAGATGGCAGGTTGCAAAGGAAAAGGCTTCCTACTATTGGATGGAAGAAGGCTTGACCGGTCAATATTATCAGTACATCGATCGCCAGAAGCTTAAGGGCGACCTTAAGGCGTTCTTTATTGAAGACTACGTTCTGTGGATGACCAAGGAAGCAAACGGCGTTCAGCGCCTTGATAAGGAAGTGCGTGGAATTTTCTGGCGCAACATGCCGTTCCCTGATTCCCTCAAGCAGGAACTGCGCAAGCGCAGCCTTGTGTACGACGAGCTGTGCATCAAGGACAACAACCGCGCGATGAGCGATGGATATTGATGTTCTGTTATAAGCTTGCCTCATGAAAAATCGGTTTTGCAAAGGCGCAGGGTTTTCTGCTGCGCTGGCGCTTATGATTCTTGCACTCTCATTTTTAGCGTCGCTTGTTTTTGGCACGCATACGCTTTCTGCCGGCGATTTTTTTACGGCTATTACGGACGCGCATTCCACTGCGCACACGATTGTTTTTTCGCTCAGGCTGCCCCGCGCGATTCTTGCGTGCATTTCTGGCGCAATGCTTGCCGCAAGTGGCGGTGCGTTCCAGATGCTGTTCAGAAACTCTCTTGCCGAGCCGGGAATTATGGGCATTTCTGCAGGGGCAACGCTGGGCGCGGTTGTTGCGCAGATTCTGGGCGTTTCCAGCATTCTGTTCGGAACGATTTCGCCCATCAATATTTTTGCATTTGCGGGCGCACTTTTAGCAGGTGCGGTCATTACGTTCATTTCGGGCAGAGCCGGAACGGTGGGCGGCGGCGTTACGCTGCTGTTGTGCGGTGCCGCGCTTGGAACGTTCTATTCGTCAGTTTCTTCTATTATAATTCTTACAAAAAGCAAGGAGCTTCACGGAATCTACACGTGGATTTTGGGAAGCTTTAATGGCCGCGGCTGGAACGAGGTGCGATTTCTTGTGATTCCGGCGGCGGTGTCGCTTACGCTGCTGTTTTTGAGCGCCAACAAGCTTGACCTTATGGCGGGCGGCGAGCAGACGGCAAAGGCGCTTGGACTTGAAACGCGCCAGCTACGCACAGTGATTCTTGCGGCGGCGGCGCTTGCGGTAAGCGTTTCTGTGTGCGCGGGCGGAACGATTAATTTTGCCGGACTTATTGCGCCGCATATTGTGCGCCGCATTTATGGCACTCGCGGGCGAACGCTCATTCCCCTTTCGTGCGTGTATGGCATGATTCTTTTGCTTTTGAGCGACACCATTGCCCGCACGGCGCTTTCTCCGGCGGAGCTTCCGGCAGGGCTTGTAACCTCGCTTTTGGGCGCTCCGTTCTTTTTGTCGCTCATTTTTTCAGGCAGGTCGCGAGGAGTAAGCCAATGAATGCTGTGATTTTAAAAAAAATCATGACCCGGCCACTACCACAGGACGCGGAGGCGCTTTTGTGCCAAGGGCTTACGGCGGGCTACCGTCAGAATGGCAGGCAGGGCGGCGCTCCTGTTCTGCATGGAGTTTCTGCCTGCATTGAGCGCGGTGAATTTGTGTGCATAGCAGGTCCCAACGGCGGCGGAAAATCCTCGCTGCTTGCACTGCTTTCTGGCATAGAAGGTCGCGCACACGACGCGCTTAGAATTCAGCAGGCTGAATGCGAGCCGGAAATTCTGTTCAGCGAAGAAAGCAATGAGAACAGGACTGCGCGTTTTGAAAGCGCGCAGAATAATGGTGTTGCTAAAGACGACCCTTCACGCAATGAGCATACAGACAGCGGCAGCTTGTGTTACGCTGCCCCGGATATGCGCCGCAGCATTCCGCTCAGCACGCTTACCCGCACGGAATGCGCGCGGCTTGTGGCATTCATGCCGCAGAGCGAGCAGAGCGCCTGGAACGCAAGTGTTCTGGACACGATTCTTACCGGGCGCTATGCGGCTTCTGGCACCTCATACACGCAAGCCGACGTGCGGGCCGCGCAACAAGCCGCGGAAGAGCTTGGAATATGTCATTTATTGGAACGCGGAGTACAGGGACTTTCTGGGGGGGAATTTCAGAAGGTGCGCATTGCACGCACGCTCGCACAGGACGCGCCGTTCATTTTGCTTGACGAGCCATGCGCCGCGCTGGACATTTCATACGAGCCGGTTCTGCTGCAAAAACTCCGTTCCATTGCGCACGACTCGAACAAGGGAATTCTCATTTCCATTCACAATATAAATCTTGCCGCCCGCTTTGCTGACCGTCTTATCCTGCTTCCGCCCGATTCGCCCGCCATTAGCGGCACGCCTAAGCAAATTCTTACGGAGCAGAACCTGCAAAAAACCTACGGAACGCCGCTCAAAATCTTTACGCACCCGGTATACGCTTGTCCGCAGGTGCTGTAAGTAAAAAAACGCCGTCAGTCATTCGCTTCATCGGAAGCAAAACTGACCGCCTCTTTAAATTCCCGCGCAATCTTTAAAAAGTGCGAGACCTGAACTTCTGAAAGCGATTCAACGATGGCATTCAGCTCATGCTTCTGCCAGTCTGCTTTTACCGTGTTTTTATGCACTGGAACCCGCCCTTCCGTTCCCAAAACAAGATATTCGGCGGTGGTGTTCAACGCCTGCGCCATGCGAACCGCAACGTCAGCCGCCGGAATCGACCCGCGGTACAAATACATGCTCAGCGTGTTGGCGCTTATTCCCACCTTCTGTGCAAAATCGCGGTTTGAGATTCCTTGATAATTCAGTTCATCAATAAGTCGCTCTCTGAATGACTGCGGTGCGTTTTCCATGCTTAAAATCTTAGTAAATTTATGTTATTGAAATTTGATAATTTGTGTAATTGAATATATAATTTGTTCGATTACACAAACATAGAGCGTGTAATAACAATTTTTATATCTTTTGGAGGCTTTATGAAAAAACTTTCCACCATTGCAAAGCTTGCGGCGTTATTGCTTTGCGCAGCCTTGCTGTTCAGCTGCGCAAATGACAGTTCCAGCAGCTCAAGCACGCCGGACACCCCCGACGAAGTAAAAAAGTACACAAAACTAAGCGAGCGCCTTAAGAACGCAAAGGACGGCGACGTAATCGACATCACAAAGGAAGGACTTACCATTGATGCGGACACCTTTACCGTGTCAAAAAGCGTAACGATTCAGAACGGAGACCTGAACGGCGCGCAGTTCATTGTTCAGGAAGATGAAGCCGCTGATGACCGCTCTCTTGTGGGCGATTTTATAAGCTTCATTCTTTCAAATCTTTTTAATACTCAACTTACCGTAAATTCTCCTGCAAGCGTTAATATGCAGGGAACAAAAGTAAAAAACATGCGGGTTGACTCAAATGCGGCAGAGGTTTCTCTTTCTGGCAGCTCAAAGGTAGAGGAGCTTGCCGTAAATTCACAGAATCTGACTCTTTCTGCAGAGGACACCAGCTCAAACGTTGCAATTTTAAGCGCAAGCGAAAATTCAGAAAAAATTGAGCTTGGCGGCAAGGCAAACATCACTACGCTTCTTGCGGCAGGAGACACAAAAGTTTCCACTGCAAGCGGTTCTGCCGTAAAAATTGAGGCGAGCGATTTAGAGGTAAGCGGAGCGAGTGTAGCGGCTAAGTTCGCTACTGCTAGCGCAGACGAGGCTTTTTATTGTTCAAACAACGATATGCAGCCGATTTCTGCTGATGCCGACGGCGTTTATACCCATACAATCCCTATGTCGGATGAAGTATGGAGCGAATGGATAAACGTTTACCTTGGAATTACAGACAGCACCGACAATGCAAACTATAAAATCGTTTTTGACGTAAAAACAGACGTTGACGCAATTCTTCCGTTAAAAGTGCGAACAAATTACAGCGACGGAAACGAGCGCGTTCTTCATACGATTGCAGACACCTGGTATCCCGTTACGATTTATACCGGCAAATATCCAAAAGCAACGGAACGCTATGTTCTTGAGCTTCCTGCGGATAACCCGGATAGCGACGTTACTATTTCTTTGAAGAACATACGATATTGCAAGGCGAGCGACACAGATGAAAACGCCCCTGCATTCCCTTCTTCTGGCTATTACATGATGCGCGATAAGGGTTCGGTTACAGTTTCTCATGATGGTAAGACTGCAACGGTAGTGTTTGATGAAGATAAGCCCACTCTTTGGTCGCAGGGTGCTAATCTTCTTCCGGCTCCTTTGGAATATGGTAGTTGGAATAGAGTTTCATACAAGATTAAATTAAAAAATCCATCCACAAACTTCAGTTTTTCTACTTCTCCAAGAATTCAGGAAGGATTCTGGCAAAACGGCAACTACACAGAGGAAGGCGACACCTGGGGAATGAACTGGGACTATGCGGAAGCAGGAGCGATTCCCGCCGACACGGAAGTTACAGCGGTTGCATACATTCATGCTTTAAAAGGATATTGTACTTCTCCTTATGACGAAAAAGATGCTGATGTTGAGCCATTTATAAAGGTTTACATTTCTGACACAACTAAAAACGTCATAACATTTACAGACTTCAATGTTGAAACCATTGCTGCCCTGCCAGACGAATTTGTTCCTATGTGGGATCAAGAATATGTAAATGATGTAAATTCTTACAGCGTGAGTGAAATAACTGAGGACTTCTGTTTTATGGTTCCTGCAAATGGGTCGTATGGCGGTAAGGCATTCTATACAACAACTCCAGATGATCCTTGGGGAACACGCCCAAAAAGCAATAATACTGTAACAAGCAACATAAATTATGTAATTTGGGACGGTGAATTGCCAGAGGGTATTATAATTACAAACTATAAGGACGACGACCCGCTCAGCAATAAGGTAAGCCTCATTAAGTTTGAAAATGACACCAACGAGAACATTTACCTTTCCGTAAGAATTACAGAAAAGGGACTTAATTTTGAAGTTGAAAATAATCCCGTAATTGATGATTCTAAGGCATATTTCATTCCTACTGGAGAAGACAGCGGAGTTGTAACGCTTGCCGACCCGGATAAAACGGAAGGGAATTGGTCAGATGCGGTTATTGGTCATATCGATGCGACTGCAAATACATTATACAGCATTAGTGCTACAGCAAGTGCGACCGTGCTAAAAGAAAGTTCTAATAAATATATGCAGTTGTTTGCAATCCCAGACGGCGAAAGCGAGCCAATTGCATTTGTGCAGATTCCTGATGATGGCAGTGAAGTTAAACTCAGTGCAAATTTTAAAATGACCGACACAGCAAAACCGGTATGGATTCTTATAGGTGGTCATTGTAAGGCAGAAATCAATTATTCAAATCTTGTAATTAAAGAACTTGAGGATGGTTTCATTTCAAGATACACTCCCGACGAGACTGATGAGAATTCAGGAATTGTAGAAATTTCTGAACTTTCAACAGGTTGGACAGAAACTCTGCTTGGAACATTCCAAGGCAAAGCAAATACCTTCTACAGAGTAACAGGAACTGTAAAAGCAGAGGTTACTCCAATTACAAATGATTGGGTTGACTTTAGAATCGTTCAAGACAACTCTACAGATCTTCTTGTTCAAACTAGAATTAGCTCAGACGGTCAGACAGTTGAAATTAACTCAACGTTCCAAGTGGGGGCAGAGGATGTAACATTGTACAAGAAGATTGGTACCAACTGCAAAGGAACAATTACGGTGTCCAACATTCAGATTGAGGAAACGACACCTCTGACAGAATTGGACGCTTTGTGGTATGTTGATATTCCAAAAGATTACTATACAGACTCTGTGAATATTATTTTCAATGGTAATAATGGTTCTCAGACAGACGGTATTCTAATTTCTCTTGCAGAAGAGACAACTTCTTATGGCTATGATTGGTGGACTATTGACGAAGCTGGAAAATACACTGTAACAGAGTTAAAGGAAGGAGATATTCCGACTGAAATCCCAGCAAAAGGCTATATTCGCTTTTATTGGCATGCAAAGTTCTTGGAGAACATTACACCTCATTTTTATTCTTGGTTTGGGGAGAGTGACTCATTCAAAGAATATAAAAAATGGCCGGGCGTTCCTATGACAAAATATTCTGAAGTAACCAGCGGCGACTAAAATTCTGCTTAAGTCCCTTTCGCACAACGCGGAAGGGACTTTTTTTTTGCTGTTTGCGGCGTGGGCGCCCATTCTGCAGCGGCATAAAACAGCAGTCAATTTTGAAAGGAATGCTAGAAGAAATTTGACAGGCTGTCTTTTTCTGGGTTCAATTTTCTTTCCAGCTCGTTGATTTTGCCGGAAAGAACAGCCATCACCTGATTCATTTTGTTTTCAAAGTGGGCTGCCATGCGAAGATACAGCATATCCATATAATTCTGATTTATGTCCTCGCCAAAAAGTGCCGCCGGGCTTACATGCAGCTCCTCGCAGAGCCGTGCTATAAGATGTGCGGACGCAAACTGAGACCCCGTTTCGATGATAGAAAGGTGCTTTTGCGTTATGTCCAGCCGTTCCGAAAGCTCCGCCTGCGTCAATTTTGCCTGCTTTCGATATTTCTGCACGTTTTTTCCAAATAATTCTGGAATGTTCAGCTCGGATTTTTCCATACGTTCTTCAATTATGACATTCCCGCGCTTCCAGCAACACTTTTGACAAGGTAATAATTATTACTAAAAAAGCAGAATATTTGTTCATTTTTGCTTGCGCACGGCATTTTTGAAGATTAAAATATTACTGCTTTAGTAAATAAAATTACTTTTTAGGAGATTAAAGGAGAAATCAAAATGAAAGGAATCAGGATGTTTGCCGCCAGCGCATTGTGCATGGCATCTCTTTTGAGTGGCTGCGCAACCTTTGACGCAATAAAGAGCGGAATTTCCGGAATATTTGATAAGGAAGGAGAAAGCGAGACTTCTGCCGTTCAGAATGCTGACGCGCAAAAAACGAGCATTGGACCTGCCCGTACAGCTGCAAAACCTGCCGCAAGTGCATACAAAACGCCGGAATCATATGAAACGGCATATTCGTACCGCACGGACAAGGCTGACAAAACGATTTCTGCATATATAAAGCAAAAGGAAGTGGATTCTTTGCGCCAGAGCGACCCTGCCGCCTGGGTAAAAAAGGTGTGTGCAAAAATCAACGAGACGGCGCACGGCGACTTTGAGCGCGTAAAGCTTGCCCACGACGCAATCTGCATTTTGGTTCACTATGACGCAAAGAATTTCTGGGCGGGAACGGTTCCGTCGCAGGACTGGCAGTTGGTGGTGCGTACAAAAACGGCTGTGTGCGAAGGATACGCCAACCTGTTCCAGAAGTTTGCGGGCGAGCTTGGCATAACGGCGCAAAAGGTAAGCGGATATGCCCGCGGCGTTGGCTCGGACATTACCAATGAAAATCCTCGTGCGGCAAACCATGCCTGGAACATCGTAAGAATTGGGGACGCATGGTATACGCTGGACTGTACGTGGGATTCCGGGTACATGAGCGGCAAAAGCTCCGTGCAGTCATACACTACGGACTGGCTGTTCTTAAAACCGGAATATTTTGTGTATTCGCATTTGCCAACGGAAGCAAAAAATCAGCTGATTCAGCCGCCGCTTTCGCAGTCTGATTTTTTGATTCTGCCGGACTTTAGACCAAAGCTGTTTGAGCTTACTAACGAGAGCGTTTCTTTTATAAAAAAGAGCATGAGTGCGACAGACTCGCTTGAGCTGCGGTACCAGCTTAAGGACGGCGTTTCGCTTTCGTTTGAGGTTCGCGATGTTGCTTCAGGGGCTGTGGTAAGCGACCGCGTTCTGACTGAAAAGGACGGTGGCGAGGTGGTTACTCATTTTAATTTGCCAAAGGCTGGCCGCTATTCCGTAATGGTTTTTTATTATCTTGGCAATTCAAAGTCGGGCAGAAGTTGCGGGCAGTTCCTGATTGACGCGTCAAGCGGAAACAATGTGCAGTATCCGAAGCTGTATCCGTCGAGCGCGCAGAACGTGAGCATTATTGAACCAAAACAAAGTCCGCTGGAAGCGGGAAAAACCGCCCATTTTGCAGTTCACGTTGAAGGTACGCCGGTTGTTACGGTCATCGTGGGTAAGAATTTTGTTTTTCTTGAAAACGATGGAACGGACATGTTCTCTGGCGATGTTGAGATTCCACGGGGAACAAAACAGGTTTCTGTAAGTTGCGGAAAATCCAAGACCGGCTCGTTTGAGACGATTGCGGTGTATTCAGCAAAATAGACAGGATTTTCCTGCATTTTTTTACACTAAAATATTGCGAAAAAGGAAAATGGTATGGCAAACCAAAGATTGCATTTTCAGGTGAATTTTACAAAAGCAAACCGGCGGACGGTGAGCGCGGTGTTTGCAGCTGCGAACGAGGATGAGGCGCTGGCGGCGGTTTGGGCTGGCGGACTTTTTAAGCTTCCGCTGCGGCAAAGCGGCTTTGTGTTTTTTAAGGGCGGTTTTGCGTGGCAGTTTCCTGTGGTGGTTGAGCGCGAGCTTAGCGGGGGCGTTGAGCGGTCAAATTGTGCGCAGGGATTTCTTTCGGTTGCGACAACGGACTTTAAGCTTGTATACATCAAACTGAATGAGGGAACGCGGTCGCTGGTGGTTAAGACGGCGGACGGCGACTACATTTTTGACTTTAATCTTGCGGTTCCAGAAGAGGACGTTTTGCTTTTGGAAAGCCTGATTCGCAATTATTTTACGCGTGGGCTGCGTGCCGACGACCTAAGCGAGCGGGACGAAAGTTATTCTATGCGTTTTACGTGGCTTGCGTTTTTGGATTTTGTGAAGAAGATGCCAGGCGATATAAAACTGGCATGGCAGAATGTGTTTGGGCGTGAGGCATGGGCGACGCGTAAGGAGGCACGCAAAAACGAACGCAAAGTCAAGGCTGCGTCTAAAGAGGCCAAGCGCTCAGAAAAACGCGCTAAAAAAAGCAGCGCTAAGGCAGAGCGGGAGGCGGCATTTGAGCGTGCAAAGCAGAATGCCAGTGCGGCGGCGGACAACGCAGAATCAACGTCCGCTCAGGCGGAGCGCAAGGAAGGCGACGGAGATGCTTTTAGCGGGGCGCAAACTGCAAAAAATCCTGATTCTGATTCCACGGAATTTGACTGGGAAGCCTACGGCGAGGAGCGTGCGCGCGAGGCAAAAAAGAAGCGCGTGGGCTTTTTGCGCCATGCAGCGGATTTGTGCGCGGATTGGCTTTTTGTAGCGGCAATTGTGATTCGGCTTAAACCGGCTCTTTTGAGCAACTATATATGGCTTAAATCTCTTGAGAATTTTGGGCAGAGGTTCCCGAATGTGGCTGATTTTTCGCTTCAAACTGTGCCGGATGATATTCGTTACGTATCTATTGCACTGTTTATTCAGTTGATGTTTGTGTTTTTTGTGCTAAAGACTGTCGTAATTCTTTCATGCAAAAATAGCCGCCGGATAGTGTCTGTAATGCTGCTTGTTATGTTGGGCGTGGTGATTTTTCTTGTGGGAAGTAAGTTTTTGGTTTTCTTCATTTTGTCGCTTCTGATTCTGCTGACGTTACAGTTTTCAATGGAATTTGAGCGCAGCGTTATAAAGATTAAGACTTTTGTGTTTTTACTGGGCAGTGCTTTTGGTTACGTTGCCACTTGCTTTATTCTGAATCCAGAGATTGCACGTGAGGTCATGGACTTGCTTTCTTTGAAGGTAACTTGGTGGTAACCGTTTTTTTGCCCGGGGAATTGCAATGAAACGCGCGGTTTGGTGTGCGGTGCTGGCTTT
>ERZ842401.5243-NODE-5243-length-14503-cov-6.926910_pt1 | contig 14503 bp, 11 predicted proteins | sample MGYA00521270_ERZ842401 | MGnify/ENA primary metagenome ERZ842401 (study PRJEB31892, sample SAMEA3878208) | bioreactor metagenome | biome: Moose rumen | place: Sweden | collected 2011-10 | study: EMG produced TPA metagenomics assembly of the PRJEB12797 data set...
GAATAGATATTGTGTTTGAAGTAAAACAAACCGATGAAATGGTTAATAAGACATTTCGGCTACCGGTGCCATTATTGGAAGAACTGACTAAATTAGCCGAACGTGAGAGGGTGTCCGTGAATAATCTTGTACGGCAATGCTGTGAGTATGCCTTGTCCAATATGAAAAAAGAAAAGTAAGACGGGCGTGACTCAGTGGAAAATACAAGCAAGAAAGGAATCACATGACATTGTCAGCAGAAAAAAGTAATAACAATATACGTCAAAGGTTGCGGCCTTATTTATCAGCCATAATCTTTATGGCTGCTGATTATCTAGCCGTGATATTGACCGGCAAGCTATTGGACTATCTTTATGACTTATCAATCGACCCAAGTTATATCTATCTATGGCTGCCTGTGACCTTTTTAATCTTTTTAGCTCAGGCCAAAGCCTATACCACTATGCAGCCGATTATTTATACCGTTAGAAACATTTTCTATGCGGTAACTTATGGACTTATTGCTTATATTGTGGCGCTGTATTTCTTTACAGACTGGCTGGCAGCACGTTCTTTCTTTGTGGTGTTCTGGCTGGTTTTGCTGATGACGCTCTATATAGAACGACTGCTTATTTGCATGTGGCTGAAACACAGCCATCATCTGTATGAAGATGTGATTTTCGTAGGGGCAGGCAAGACGGCAGAACGGGCGTTACATTACTTTCAGGATGATTTGGGGTATCGGTACCATGTTATTGGCTTCTTGGACGATAATCCGATTTCCGACAAAATCCCAGACAAATACAAGCTGCTGGGAAAAATCAGCGAAGCAGAAAAGATTGTGGAAAACAGTCATGTACAGAACGTAATCATCACGGCACCGGGGATGGAGCGCGATAAATTGCAGCAGCTTATAACCACTGTTCAGCCCTATGTACGCAATCTGTCTTATGTGCCAGACTTAATCGGCACGCCCATGGCAGGCGTAGAAGCGCAGTCACTGTTCAGTGAAGAAATCCTTATGCTTCATATGAAGAACAACCTTGCCCTGCGGCGCAACCGGATTTATAAACGTTTATTTGATTTGATACTGAGCGTTGCAGGTGGCATAGCCATCAGCCCCATACTGCTAATCTTAGCAATCTGTATAAAGCTGGATTCCAAAGGCAATGTATTCTACAATGCAGACCGCATTGGCAAAGATGGCAAAAATTTCAAGTGCTATAAATTTCGTTCCATGTATGTCAATGGCGATGAAATTCTCAAGGATTATCTGGCCAAGAATCCAGAAGCCGCTGCGGAATGGAAGGAATACGCCAAACTTCGCGACTATGACCCACGGGTTACTAAGGCCGGTACATGGATGCGTAAATACAGTCTCGATGAACTGCCACAGATACTCAATGTCATAAAAGGCGATATGAGTTTGGTAGGGCCAAGACCATACCTACCCAGAGAAAAAGAAGATATTGGCGAGGAACTGGGCACCATAACCATGAGTATGCCGGGAATCACCGGCTATTGGCAGGTAAGTGGCAGAAACGATGTTAGCTTTCAGGAACGAGTCACTATGGACGCATGGTATGTAAGAAACTGGTCGGTATGGCTGGATATCATGTATTTGGCTAAGACTTTTACTGCAGTACTATTCGGTAAAGGTGCTTATTAACAAATTATATAGGAGATTTAAAGAATATGATGGATAAGGATTTAAATAAAACACCAGTAATATATGTGCAACAGCCGGTCACGAAAAAAGATGATGAAATTGACTTGGATTTTGTGCATTTATTTAAGATTTTTAAGGAACATAAACTGGGGATGGCAAAAGCATCATTGGGGATGGCAAGCATATTTCTGTTAGTTAGTTTTGCATTACCCAAGACTTATGAATCAACGGCTGTAGTTCAAATTTCAAATGATTTGCCATCAAAAATGAGTTTGATAGGAGGAGGGGTTGGGTTAGGTACCAATACGGTAGCAAATAACTATATTGCGCTTATGAAAAGCCGAAAAGTTGTTGATCCGATTGTTGAAAATTTGGAATATAAGGATAGTTTTTTTTCAACTGCTGAAGAGAATAAAGCTCATGCATTAGCAGATTCATCAAAATGGGCCGAGAAAAATATTGCATTAGAAAATATAGTAGGTACAGATTTAATAAAAATTACAGCGACTAGTAAAAAACCAGAACAAGCGCAGGAAATATGTCAGGCTGTCGTTGATAATTTCTTGACAATGCAAACAGAATTAAATAAAGAACATCAATCACTTTTATTGAAATTTTTAGAAGAAAGAATAAAAGAAGCACGAGAAGAATCAGTGGAGGCAGGCAGAAGATTCTCAGAGTATCAAAAAAATAATGGAATATATTCGCCCGATGAACAAGGAAAAATTGCAATATCAAGAATGGATGCATATGTGAATACCCTGACTGATTTAAAAGCACGTCAGGAAGCAAAGAGGGCCGAGCTAAGTACAGTAAGTGAGCAATTAGCAGGATTAAATGAGAATAGTCGTATTTATCAAATTAATGATAATGAAATAATTAAAAATGTAAGACAACAAATTGTCGATAAAGAAGTATCCTTGGTAAATTTAAGATCAAAATACACAGATGAAAATCCTGAAGTGGAACGAGTAGCATCAGAATTGCAGGCACTTAAAGGTAATTTAAGCAAAGAGGTTGAGGCGGTAATTGCGTCACAGACGGCTTCGATGAGTCCTCAGCAATCGACACTGATTGGAAAAAAGATGAATGCCGAGGTAGAAATAAAAGTAGCAACAGTTAGTGAAGAAGCTATAAATAAAAAATACAAAGAGGAACAAAAAAAGCTGGAAGATTCTCCTGAAAAGGTTAGAAATTATATGGATTTGCAGCAAGAAGCAACGATGGCACAAGGAATATATACCAATTTGGTAAATCAGGCGGAATCTGCCAAGATACAAGCAGCTAAAGATTCCATGGATATACAGGTTGTAGATCAGGCTAATATGCCTTTGGAAGATATGCCAGCATCACCGAGAAAAGGGCGTAATGCTTTGGTAGGTTTCTTCTTAGGCATTCTTCTGTCTTTGGGGAAATTATTGTATGTATATGTTAAAGAGCGAAAACAGGAAATGCAAGCTAAGGAGTGAAAAGTGTTGCCGTTTTACCATGGAATCGATAAAACAAGTATACGTGTTTGTAATATTCTTGGAGTGGACATTGCAGCTGTTACTATGTGTGAATTAGTTGACTTCACACTTAAAAATATAAATAAGTTGAGTGGAGATTATATTACAGTTGCGAATGTACACACTACAGTTACAGCACATGATAATATTGATTATCGTGAAATTCAAAATGGAGGAATTATGGCGATACCTGATGGAGGGCCGTTGTCTTCCATAGGACGGAAAAGGGGATATGTGATGGAGCGAACAACTGGTCCAGCATATATGGAACAAATATTAAAAATAAGTGAGAAGCATGGCTGGACACATTTTTTTTATGGTAGTACAGAAAGTACATTAGAAAAACTCTCAGTTGTGCTAAAAAGAAAATATCCAAATTTAGAAATAGCAGGTATGTATAGTCCACCTTTTCGACAATTAACGAAAGAGGAGGATGAAAGTATTATAGCAGAAATAAATAAGAATAAACCTAATTTTGTTTGGGTGGGGTTGGGAGCGCCAAAACAAGAATATTGGATGGCAGCTCATCAAGGAAAAGTTACTGGATTAATGGTAGGCGTTGGAGCAGCTTTTGACTATTTTGCAGGAAATATAAAACGAGCTCCTCAATGGATGCAAAAAAATAATTTGGAATGGTTATATCGTTGGCTACAGGAGCCTAAAAGATTATTTAGACGCTATTTTATAACAAATTCAAAATTTATTTGGTATATGGTAAAAAATAAGGAAGCATGATTTTGAAAAAAGAGACCATATTGATCGTTCATAATTATTATCAAGTGCCTGGTGGAGAAGATAGTGTAGTTATGAATGAAAAAACACTTTTGGAAAAACATGGGCATAAAGTGTATTTATATACAAGACATAATGATGAATTTAAGCACATGGGAGTGCTAAGAAAATTATTTGCTCCAATAAATAATTTTTTTAATATTTCTACTTATCGTGATGTACGGCATTATATAAAAAAATATAAAATAGACGTTGTACATGTTCATAATACGATGAATATAATTTCTCCTGCTGTTTATTATGCCGCGATAATGTCAAATGTGCCTATCATAAAAACAATTCATAATTTTAGACTGGTTTGTCCATCAGCTCTTTTATTTAGAAATGGAAATATATGCGAAGAGTGTATTAATAAAAATATCCTGTATGCTCTTAAATATCGGTGTTATAAAAAATCTTTTTCTATGACACTAGTATGTATAATCATACTATACATTCATAGAATGATAGGGATATATAAAAGGATAAATTATATTTGTTTAACTGAATTCAATAAAGGAAAATTATTAACGATGAATGGAGTGAAAAAAGAAAATATTTATATAAAACCCAATTTTGTCGAACAAAGTAAAGAGTATATTGATAAAAGGGAAAATGTCTTTGTGTATGTTGGACGATTGGATGAGACAAAAGGTGTGGATTTTTTGCTTCATACTTGGAAGCATGTAAATTATCAGCTGTTGATTTGCGGAACTGGGCCACTAAAAAAGTGGTGCGAGGAATACATAAAAGAACGAAATATAAATGCGAAACTATTGGGGTATCAAGAACATGACAAAGTAATGAAAATACTTGCTTCATCACAAGCTCTTATAATGCCTACTAAATTGTATGAAGGCTTTCCTATGAATATAGTGGAGGCTTATTCTGTTGGTACACCTGTAATTTGTTCCGATTTAGGAAATGCTGGTGCGCTGATAAATACGGGCGTAACTGGATACAAGTTTAAAAATGAAGAAGAACTTATAGAAGCTGTGAATAAAGTAAAATGTTTACATAACAGGCAAGAAATAAAAAATATTTTTTTGAAAAATTATAGTGATGATGTAAATTATAAAAAAATGCTTTTTATATATCGTGATGTAATAAGAAAGGTGATTAAAGAGAAATGATAAGAATTGTTTTTGTTGTACCATTAATGGCTCCTTATGCAATTCCAAGATATAAAGAACTAGCAAAAGACCCTGAAATAGAAGTACATGTCGTTGTGGAAAATGATACTTCCTCTGATCGTATAGGGTGGAAATTTCAAGAAATAGATGGCGTAAGAACACATTTATTGGGAAAGTGTATATCACATAATTATAAGGTTTATAATCGTGAAGATAATTATCAGATGAATAAGAGATATACTTTTTCCGTAGATTTGCGTAAATGTATAAATAATATTTCTCCAGATGTGGTTATAGCTTGTAATTCAATGCAGTTATTGACATTGATAGGGAATAGAAATTATAAGTTGATTGCGGTAGTAGAAGATACATTAAGAGCTGCTGAAAGTAGAGGATGGTTTAAGAAAAAGATAAAAAAACTATTATTAAAACAGGTTGATTATTACATGCCGTTCACCAAAGATGCAGAAAGCTTTTTAATTAATTATGGAATAAACAATCATTTTATTAATACAACTTGGAGTATGGATGTTGAATTTTTTTCGGACTTAAGCACAAAGGAAAAAAAGGAAATGAAAAGAAAGGAATTAGGATTGGAGCGAGACTTTGTAAATTTTGTTATCGTTGCAAATCTTATTCCTCAAAAGGGAATAGAAGAATTTTTGAATGGTTGGAGAAGAATGTCAGAGGATTTTCAAAAAAAATCTCGCTTATATATTTTGGGAGAAGGGATGTTAAAGGATAAATTAAAAAAATACACACATGAAAACAGTTTAACTAATGTTTATGTAATGGGAAATAAAAACTATCAAAATGTTTCATGGTATTTACAGTGTGCAGATGTATTCGTTCTCCCAACATTGGAGGATTTATGCAGTTTAGCAGTTTTGGAAGCTATGGCGGCAAGATGCCCAATACTAACAACTGTATACAATGGTGCACGTCAATTTGTAGAAGAAAGTGTAAATGGCTATATTTTTGATCCTTTGCAAGAAAAAAGTATTATTGATGTTTTGGAAAAAATAAGTAATGCAGACTTAAATAAGATGTCTAAAGCTTCAGGAGAGTTAATAAAAAATTACTCTACAGAAAAGGTTATGCATAAAATGGGCGATGATATCAAGAAGATATTTTCTTGATGATTATTTTTTAATGATTAAAGGCAAAGTTATATGAATAGAGTTATTATAATTTCTGAACTCGCTGCAGGCGGTGTGGAACGAGTAAATTATTTGCTGTCAAAGGGATTATCTGCAACAGATAGAGTCACAACACTATCTATAAAAGGGGTGGGAAAAGAAAAAATACATGACATTGATTATGAGGTTTTAGGTAAAAGCAGTGGAAAGAAGGCAATACGCTCTATTATTAAATATTTGCGTAGTGAAAAACCGGATTGGATTATAACATGTGATCATACATCAGCTTTTTGTGCAGTTATGTATAAAAAATTATATAATTCAAAATGTAAGTGTATGTTTATTGTACATAGTGTGTATTCAAGTATGTTTTATTATAAGCCAAAAAGTAAATTACTAATACAGCACTATATTCCCAAATTACTTAATCTCTATAATGAATGTGATGCTATTGTCTATGTATCTCAAGGGGTAAAAGAAGATTTTAAGAAATTATATACGATTAATAAAAGTAAGGAATATGTTATTTTTAATCCTGTGTTTTTAAGAATGCCAATTCTAAGAGAAAAAAGAGAGTTTAAGGGTAATATAAAATTGGTTACGGTGGGGCGATTGGCAACAGAAAAAAGACAGAAATACTTAATTGAAGCGGTAGCAGTTTTAAGGGAAAAGGCTATAGAAACTGAACTGTTTATATATGGCGAAGGATTACTAAAGATAGAATTGGAAAAATTTGCCAATGAATTGAAAGTTGAAAAACAAATACATTTTTGTGGATTCTGTGAGAATGTTATCGATGAGTTGCACAAATACGATGTATTTTGCTTGACATCTGAATTTGAATCGTTTGGTAATGTAATCGTTGAAGCGATGGGAGCAAAGTTACCGGTAATTTGTATGGATTGTCCTGTTGGTCCGAGAGAGATATTAGATAATGGTAATTATGGCGTTTTAACCCAAAATACGAAGGAAGATTTTATAAGACAGCTGGGGATTTTGCTAAGGGATGGTGTTGATTATGACGTAGTTGATAAAGCGTATAAAAAATCATGTGATTTTTCCTTGAAAGTGGTTATAGAAAAATACAAGCAGGTGATTAACAATGCTTGAACTAAAAGTAAAACTTAGAGATTTCTGTTTTTATTTTGTTTTATTAACCGGATTGTTAAGCAATTATTTGGAATTTTTTTTGATTTGGAAAATAATGCTGATTGTTTTATGTGTATTGTTGTTATGCGCGAAAATAAATAAAAGCAGTGTATCGATATCAAAATATATTTTATATAATATTTTGATATTATTATTTGTGTTGATTGTTATTTCTTTGATTATTGGTAGAATAACGTATTTACCGAAAAATATATGGACTGTTTTTCCTACGATATTGGTAATGACTATCTTAGGGTCAATAGAAAAACGCTGTTTTGATTATATAAAAATAAAATTAGAGAAGAATTTTATTTTACTAAATATTATTTGGATATTTAATTTATTTGCGCTTACACTACAAGTATCTGGAGTACATTTTTTGATCAAAGATAGCGGTTTGGCTGTAAATGCGTATTATGAGGATTCTTGTAGTGGGATTTTTGGCACAGGAGGTACACATATATTAGCTCTTTATGCGATATTTATTTTGATACTCAATTTTTTTATGTGTGTAACTGGAAAGATAAAATTAAAAGCTAGTGTGCTTATATATACGCTGATATCAGAATTTTATATGCTATATCTATGTACATTATCAGATAACAATGCATTTATTTTTTTATTGCCGATATTTATTTTGTCAATTTGGGCATTGACAAGAAAAATGAATATGAAAGTGAATTTTAAGCACATCGTTATAGCGCTTTTTATCGTATTATTGCCGTTTGCCGCTTATACATATATTCCGGGATTGGCAGAATTTATCGAACGGACAACAATGAGTAGACTATCCGGTTTCTTCATTGATGCTACTGTATCTGGAGGGAGCAATGAACGAATTATGGTGGCTAAATATGCTTTTGAAAATGGGCCGGGATTTAAACTTGGATATGGATTTGGCTCATTTGCATTAGATGAATCGGGAGTTGCTGGTTTTACTCATTTTGGTATAAATTGCTTTTCGACAATAATATTTCTTTGTGGGATATGGATTTATTTTCTATGGTTGTTTATCTATACTAAGCTGATTACTTTAAATAATTATGAAGATAAATTTCTATTTATTATCGATATGATGATTTGTTTTGTTATTTCATTGTATAGCGACCCTTTTTGGGATATGACAATGTCGATATGGTTGTTTTTTATTATTTATTTAATAGGCAAATGCAGAAAGGTTATATTGAATAATTAGAGGAGCGTGTATATGAAATGTCATTATTGCCGATGACTATGATAATACCAACTTATGAGCGAGCAGATAGTTTAGTTTCTACCTTGAAGAGTATGTTGTCATGTGTGGACAAGCCGGAAGAAGTTATTATAATCGATCAATCTGTTGATGATGAATTGATAAGCTATAAAATAAATGAAATAAATGAAAAATATGAAGGAACAATGCGATATAGGCATATTGAGTTTCCCTCATCTACTATGGCGCGTAATTGCGGAATAGAATTGGCAAATAATAATATTTTGGTTTTTTCGGATGATGATGTTAATTATGATGAAAATATATTTAGGAATGTTTATAAATTTCTTTCGCAAAATGAATATGCTTTGGTGGCTGGTCTAGATAGACTTGCTGTGAGACAATGTGGTATTTTTTCGTATATTTTTGGCTTACGTAATTTTTTAAAACGCAAAAAAGGACATATTTCACTTGGTGTGTTTGGTCGTTATCCAAATGTAGAAGATGTAGATTGTGAAACGTCAACTGAATGGGCTATGGGATATTTTTTTGCTGTAAAAAAAAAGATTATTATGGAGCATAATATTTTTTTTGATGAGCAGATGGGGCAATATGCCTATTCGGAAGATTTGGATTTTTCGGTGCGTTACTGTAACGAGGCTCGTATGAATCAAATGAAGTGCATAATAACTCCTGATGTAATAGTTGAGCATTGTACTCAAAGAGGTTGGCGTATAGCAAGTAAAAGCAAAACCTATCGTTTAGTATTTAATCGGTATTATATACTAAAAAAAGCGATAACTGCTGAATTTACTGTATTTGGTTTTTGGTGGGCAAATTTTGGTATTCTTATCAAAAAAATAATCAAACGAGATAATGTTAGAGATTATTTCGAAGCATTATATAATTGTTATAAGTATCGGGAAGATATAAGAAATGGTAATTTTCATGCTGAACTATATGATTGGAATCTGAGATATTAAAGTTTAATATTAGGCGTTATAAAAGGATTGCTGTTTAATATGAAAATTGGAAAAATTACATTAGATGGGTACATGAATTATGGTAATGTATTACAGAATTATGCTTTAAATCGTGTGTTGGAAAAATATGGATATGTAGATACGTTGTGGCATTCGACTGATAATTTTCTACCAAGGATATGGAATAGGTGGTATTGCAAAGATATTGTTAAATTTCTTTTTGATGTGCATAAATTTCGCAGTAAAATATTTAGCCCTTACTTGGGGATGGAAATTGTTCGTCAAGGAAAAATTAAAGATTGGTGTGATCGGTTTATAAATATACGAAAGGTATCTTTAGATGATCAATCTATAACCGACGAATATGATTGCTTCGTGGTAGGAAGTGATCAGGTTTGGAATCCTGCTAATAACGATCTGCTAGAAACATTCTTGACTTTTGCTGAACCGAAAAAAAGAATTGCTTATGCGGCAAGCATATCATCTCCATATGTGCCGAAAGAACAAAAAAGCTTTTATAATAAATGCATTTTAGAAATGAAACATATTTCAATGCGCGAAACTAAAGGAGCGGATTTAGTTCGAGACATTAGTGGCAGGGAAGTGCCCGTATTGGTTGATCCGACATTATTGCTCACAATTGATGATTGGCATGAAGTTAGTCGTATGCCTGCCTGGTATCATGGTGACGAATATATACTGACTTATTTTTTGGGTGATAGACCAAAGAGCATAAAATCATTGGAAGATAAACTTGGTGTAAAAGTTGTAAATCTCTTAGATGTTAATGAATATGAACATTATGTTACCGGTCCTGATGAATTTATTTGGGCTATAGAACATGCGAAACTTCTGTATACGGATTCTTTTCATGGTGCTGTATTTTCGATACTATTTCGTACTCCTTTTGTTGTGTGCAACCGTATTGGTGATGCTGTGACAGAAAATATGGGCTCTAGAATAGATACACTGCTAAATTTTTTTGCTTTAGGAGCACGGCGGGGAACTAAGGAAAATGATTATACTATAGAAAATCCGCTGATTGAACCGGACTGGTCACAGGTAGATGAAGTGTTGGCAAGAGAACGCAAGCGGTCAGATGAGTTTTTGAGGCAGGCATTAAAAATGGATGAGGTGCAAGATTTGTGAATCAAAGACGCTGGGGAGCGTTGCTTTCCTATGTGAATATCATACTGACTGTAGCGGTAGGGCTTTTATATACACCCTTGATGTTGCGGCTGCTAGGGCAATCGGAATATGGTTTGTATTCTTTGATTGGTTCGGTGATAGGCTATCTTAGTGTTCTTGACATGGGATTGGGCAATACATTAGTCCGCTACACGGCCAAAAATCGTGTGGATGGTACGGCGCAACGGGAAGCAGAGATGAATGGTTTATTTCTTTTGGTGTATTCGGTTATTGGAATTATTACCTTAGTTGCGGGCGCAGGTATTTATGCCAACATAGATTTACTGTTTGGTGATACGTTGGATACAGAAGAAATGCGGCGGGCAAGAATTATGATGGTGCTGCTGATTTTTAATTTTGCACTGTCGTTTCCGTTCAGTATTTTTGCTTCGATTTTGCAGGCCTATGAAAAGTTTATCTTCTTGCGAGTCAGCAATATTTTGCGAGTCGTGCTAAATCCTTTACTGGTACTTCCATTTCTTTATTGGGGGTATGGTTCGGTGATGATGGTAGTGGTATCCACCTTACTAAATTTTGCCTGTTTATTTGCTAATTGGTTTTACTGTTGGCGGTATTTGCGGGTGAAGTTTAAGCGCGGGCATTTTTCAAAAGCTTTTCTGCAGGAAGTGGCGGTATATTCTTTTTTTATTTTTCTGAATGCCATTATGGATAAAATTTACTGGGGAACTGGTCAGTTTGTGCTGGGAATTGTTTCTGGAACTATGCAGGTGGCTGTTTATGCTATTGCTATGCAGTTCATGATGATGTATATGAATTTTTCCAGTGCTATAAGTGGTGTGTTATTACCAAAAGTTACCATGATGGTGACGAATCATGCTTCAGGAAAGGAATTGACATCCTTGATGATTCGCGTAGGGCGGTTGCAATATTTGGTGGTTGGTTATCTCTTTGTGATGTTTTTGCTTGTGGGCGATGAATTTATTCGCCTTTGGGCCGGTGAAGGTTATGTGGCAGCTTATCCCATTGTACTAATATTGATGGGAGCTATGCTGGTGCCGCTGGTACAGAATGTCGGTATCTCCATTTTACAGGCAATGAATTTGAATCGTTACCGTATGACGGTGTATACAATCTGTGCATTTATCGCTTTACTCATCAGTTTTCCTTTGGCGAACCAATATGGAGGTTTGGGGTGTGCAGTAGCTACTGCAGGTTCGTTGCTAATCAGTACAGGACTGATTATGAATCGCTATTATGCAAAAAAAGTAAAACTGGATATTGTTCAATTTTGGAAAAATATTGGTGGTATGTCAAAAGGTATGTTGTTGTTATGGATACTAGGATGGACATTAAAGGATGCCTTGACTTTAGCCGTTAACTGGCAGAATTTTTTACTGCTCAGTATTTTAAACACATTCTTGTATGTAATTATCATGTATATTTGGTGCATAAATGAAGATGAACGAGCATTATGTCGTACGGCAATGAATAAATTGTGCAGGCGGTGAAATTATGTTGAAGATAGAAAGTATGATAAATAACAATCGTGCCGATTGCACAGGCTGCTATGCATGTTGGAACAACTGTCCAAAACAAGCGATTACCATGGTAGAAGATGCGGAAGGCTTTCGTTATCCGCAGATTGATAAAAAACTATGCGTGAATTGCGGTGCTTGCGAACGCGCTTGTCCGGTTCTTAATCTGCCTGTGGTAGAAAAAACTGCTGAACCAGTAACTTATGCGGCGATTAATGATGAAGAAGGTGTACGCCAAAACAGTTCTTCCGGTGGTATATTCCATGCTTTGGCGGAACAAGTTTTGCAAGATGGCGGTATTGTTTTTGGTGCAGCTTGGGATGCTAAATGGGAAGTATCGCATCAATCGGCAGAGAATGAAACGGAATTAGCAGCTTTGCAAGTGTCAAAATATCTGCAAAGCCGGGCGGAAAATGTGTATCAGCGAGTCCGACAGGAGATTGTTACAGGGCGGAGAGTATTATTTTCTGGGACACCATGCCAGTGTGCGGCTTTGCGTACTTTTCTGCATAGAGATTATCCCAATTTGCTCTTAGTGGACTTCATTTGTCATGGCGTTCCATCGCCCGCCGTATGGCGGGAATACTTAGCTGCATGCAGCGGCGGCGCGGAAATCCAAGGGATTTCCATGCGTAACAAAAACCTTTCCTGGGAAAGGTTTTTGTTAGCCATTTTTTTCAAAAAGGCTAACAAATACCTGGCGGCAGATCTGAATAATGATCTGTATTTACAAGGATTTTTACAAAATCTATACTTGAGGCCGTCCTGCCATGCATGTCATTTTTGTAAGCAGAACAGACCGACTGATATTACGTTGGCAGACTTCTGGGGCGTAGCCAAAGAACTGCCGGAAGCCTATGATGGACAAGGAACATCTTTGTTATTTATTCACAGCGAGCGGGGGGAGGGATTTTTTTCACAGATTAAGGTGCGTAAATGGCAGATTGAATTTGCTAAAGGTGTAAAAAATAATCCTGCTATGCTTGTGTCATCAAAACCATCAACAGGTCGTAGTTTGTTCTTTCAGGAATTTTCTCAAGATGGCCATGACATTATATCGCTGTTGACAAAGTTTACCAGACCAGCATTGAAGGTGCGGGTGAAATCTGTATTTAAACGAATACCAGGACTAGTATCATTAGTTCATATGTGTCAAAAAAATCGATAACGATATTGAATTAGGTTGTTAATATCAAATCTTTATTAATTTTAACTGGGGAGTTTTTTATGAAAAAAGCATTAATTACTGGTATAACCGGTCAGGATGGTTCTTATTTAGCCGAGTTTTTGCTAGAAAAAGGCTATGATGTGCATGGTATTATTCGCCGGTCATCCGTAGATTATCGAGAACGTATTGCTCATTTGGAAGGTAAGTCGAACTTTCATTTACATTATGGCGATATGGGAGATTCAATGGGGCTGATGGCCATTATCAGCACTGTCCGGCCGGATGAAATCTATAATCTTGCTGCACAGAGTCATGTACAAGTATCTTTTGATGCACCGGAGTTTACGGCTGATGTAGATGCTACGGGTGTACTGCGTATATTGGAAGCTGTTCGCCTTAGCGGACTTAAAGATACCTGCCGCATCTATCAGGCATCTACGTCGGAACTTTATGGCAAGGTAGAGGAAGTTCCGCAGAATGAAAATACACCGTTCCATCCGTATTCTCCGTATGCGGTTGCCAAGCAATATGGTTTCTGGATTACGAAGGAATATCGTGAGGCCTATAACATGTTCTGCTGCTCGGGTATTCTCTTTAACCATGAGTCCGAGCGCCGTGGGGAAACTTTTGTAACGCGTAAGATTACGCTGGCTGCCGCCCGCATCGCTCAGGGCAAGCAGGAGAAATTGTATCTGGGCAATTTGGATAGCCTGCGTGACTGGGGCTATGCCAAGGATTATGTTGAATGTATGTGGCTGATTCTCCAGCATAACAAGCCGGAGGATTTTGTCATCGCTACGGGTGTGCAGCATTCAGTGCGTGAGTTCTGTCAGCTAGCGTTCCATCATGCTGGGATTGAATTGGAATTCACTGGCGAGGGAATGAATGAAAAGGGCATCGACAAGGCTACGGGCAAGGTTGTGGTCGAGGTCAGCCCTGACTTCTATCGTCCAACGGATGTGGTAAATCTTTGGGGTGACCCGACAAAGGCCAAGAAGGAGCTTGGTTGGAATCCAACAAAGACCACTTTTGAGCAGTTGGTGGAAATCATGGTGAAACATGATATGGAAAAGGTGGTTGCGGAGCGTCTGAAGGAACATGTTAATCTGGCAGAGTTTTTGGAAAAGG
>ERZ842401.5244-NODE-5244-length-14503-cov-4.584302_pt1 | contig 14503 bp, 13 predicted proteins | sample MGYA00521270_ERZ842401 | MGnify/ENA primary metagenome ERZ842401 (study PRJEB31892, sample SAMEA3878208) | bioreactor metagenome | biome: Moose rumen | place: Sweden | collected 2011-10 | study: EMG produced TPA metagenomics assembly of the PRJEB12797 data set...
TTTGGAAAAAAGGCGTGCGTATTTTTTCAAACGGCGTGCGTATTTTTCCAAAAAGCGGCACCGCAGAAATGCATATTTATGCATTTTTGGACGGGGCGAACCGCCGCCCTCCAGTGCGCCAGTAGTGCAAGTAGTGCTAGTTGCACGCCATTTGCTTAATGCGCGTACGCACGCGCGAGGGCCAAATCTGCAAATTATACAAAAATGCGTTACGCAAATTTGTATAATTGAAAGTTTGTTATTCTATTGCTTCTAGCTTTTTTAGGGTTAATACTGATTGACGCTACAAAGCGTACAAAAAATTTGTTAAACCGCCTTACTCCCTTAAAAAATGTTAATATCAAAGAAAATATATCAGTGCATGGAAAAGGATTATTACCTTTGCCGGCAAAAACAACACTATTCCATGATGGAGGCAACGATAAGACTGACGGACGTCAGCATAGGATACAGGACGCGGCAGCGGGTGCACACCGTGGCCAGCGGCATTACGGCGGACATACGCCGCGGCGAGCTGACCGTGCTGCTGGGCCGCAACGGTGCCGGCAAGAGCACGCTGCTGCGCACGCTGGCGGGCTTCCAGCCGCGCCTGGGAGGCAGCATACTGGTTGAGGGCAGGCCGCTGGACGACTATACCGACCGCGAACTGGCCCAGCGGCTGGGCGTGGTGCTGACCGAGCGCCCCGACGTGCAGCAGATGACGGTGTGGGAACTGGTGTCGATGGGACGGGCACCCTATACGGGCTTCTGGGGGCATCTGTACAAGGAGGACAGGCGGGTGGTAGACGATGCCATCGCCCTGGTAGACATAAAGGCCCTGAGCGACCGGCTGGTGACCACCCTGAGCGACGGCGAGCGGCAGAAGGTGATGATAGCCAAGGCGCTGGCCCAGCAGACCAGCATCATCTACCTGGACGAGCCCACGGCCTTCCTGGACTATCCCAGCAAGGTGGAAACGCTGATGCTGCTGAGCCGCATCTGCAAGGAGCAGCAGAAGACGGTGTTCCTGTCGACCCACGACCTGGAGCTGGCCCTGCAGGTGGCCGACCGCCTGTGGCTGATGGACACGCCCCCCACCCCGCCGACAGGCGGCCTGGCGGCCACGGCACTGACCATCGGCACGCCCCGCGAGCTGGCCCGGGGCGGCGTGCTGTCGCACTTCATTGAACGGGGAAGGGGCGTCAGCTTCGACACCGAGACGCTGAGCATACAAGTGAAAAAGAGTGCGGTATGAATCACTCACCCCGCACTCCTTTCTGCGGTACACACCAAAGCGGCGTGTCACCCCAGGAATTCTAATAACATAATCTTTACCTTAAAATCTATTAACTACTAACCTAATGAATAATGCGAGTAGTCTTCACGACTACGGTTGCAAAGGTATGTAATTTTTTCGTTTCCCGCTGGAAACTTAGTGTTCATTTTTTCTAAAGTCCCCATGATTTTGACCTATGTCAAAATTGAATTAAGAATTAAGAGTTTAGAATTAAGAAGTATTCTCGCTTTGCTGCGAGTATCAAGTATGAATTTAGAAGTACTTCTTAACTGTTACTTCTTACTCGCCGTCAAGGCGAGAATACTTCTTAATTCTAAACTCTTAACTCTTAATTCTTAATCCCAAATGCTCTGGTGATAGTAGCGCCAGTTGGTGCCGAAGAAGAACCAGTTGTCGGGGTTCGACTCGTCGATGAGCGTCAGCTCGCTGGGCGACATTTTCGAGCCTCCCTGCGAGGACACGCTGAAGGTCTTGAACTCGTCCTTCGGGGCAATGGCATCGAGGATGTAGTTGAAGCCGAGAGGATAGATCTTGTATCCCAGGCCGCTGGTCTCCTCGCCCGTCCACTTCAGGGCAATGTGGTCGTTGTCCACTTTCTTCATCTCCAGCGGGAAATGGATTTCGCCCGAGCCGTACCACATGTTGACGACGAGCTCGATATTGCCGTGGCCGTCGGAACTGAGGCACATGTAGACCAGGTTGCTGGAATTATAGCGGCTGCGGTTCAGCGCGGCGCGCGCCTTGTCCCATTCCTCCTGCGTGTAGGGTCCGCAGCAGCTGTAGCCCCAGAAGCGCGAGTCGTACTCCTCGTCGGTGATGAAGTAGTCGGCCATGGGCTTGGGAATGATGTAGGCCAGGCCGTTCACGTCGTCGTAGCCCGACTTGTCGGCATTCAGCTTGAACTCCCTGATGGTGTAGCCCTTGTAGTCGATGGGCTCCAGCAGGTAGATGCCGCCGATGAGGTTGCCGTAGCTGTAGAGGTGGCCGTCGATGGAGGGATCGTCGCCTTCCATCCAGATCATGAGGTTCTGGTAGCCGCTGAGGAAGCGGGCGGGCAGCGTGTCGCCGGCGCAGACGAACGAGCAGTTGTAGGGCGAATAGTTAGCCTGGATGCTGTCGGTGCGCACCTGATACTCGGGAGCCTGGCACGGCATCTTGATCATGACGAAGGGCAGCAGCTTGGTCTTGCCGTGGCCGAAGATGGTGTCCTCGTTCTCGGAATAGCGCTCCAGGCAGAACTCGAAGTCGCCTTGCAGGTCCTGCGAGAAATACTGCGACTGGTCGGCATTGACGTGGAAGAAGCCGTTGTAGGTGTCGAAGGAGAGCACGATGCCGTTGTCCATCTTGAAGGAGTACATGCTCTGGATGCTGTCGGCGGTGCGGTCGTTGGGATTGGCCAGACGCTGGGTCGTAGACGACTGGTAGAACGTGCTGTAGTACTGGTCGAACTTCACGGCGAAGGTATAGACGGCCGGATGGCGCCCGTAGGTGGGGTTGTCGGTATAGAGCGCCCAGCCATAGGTGTTGTTGTTGAAGACGCGGCGATAGTCGGCCATCCATGCATCGGCACGGTTGGCAGGGTCAACGCTGAAGAGGTCGTCTTCCTTCATCTCGCAGCTGGCGAGGGTTGCGGCCATGCCGCAACTAACGAAACCCCAGACGAAAAACTTGGTTATCTTGGTAATCATAATTCTCAATTTTCAATTATCCATTCTCAATTAAATGCTGATGTCGTCGAAGTCGAGGTCTTCCAGATGGCTTTCGCGCTCCTGAATCTCGTTGCGCAGGGCTTCGACGTCGAGGTTCCAGTTGTCGGCGAAGTAGTCGCGCACGATGCGCAGCTTGCGCTGAATCTTGTTGCGGCCGTCCTCGCCAGCACGGTCCAGAATGCTCTGGAACTCCTCGGGCGTGCTGCACACGTAGGTGGAGAAGGTCTCGGCGAAGTCCTCATCGGCCGTGTAGGCAGAATAGGCGGTGACGAAGCCGAGGACGAAGATCTGCGGGTCGTCGGGGCTGGAGAACACCGAGGTGTAGCTGCCGCCCAGATAGTTGGTGCCCGTAATCTGGTTGAACTCGTTGGAGTAAGGCACGCGCTGGTGGAACGTGTGGGCATACTCGTGGAGGATGGTGTGGAAGTAGTTGTCGTTCAGCTGCTCGCGGCTGTGGATGACGGGGTGCTGCTGCCAGTTGGCGTCGTAGTACATGTCGCCCAGGTGGTTGACGTACCACAGGTTGATTTTATAGCCACCCTCAGAGGAGCCCAGCGTGTAGGTGCCGTTGGAGGCATTCCAGCCGGGGTTGCCTACCAGCTGCACGAACTTGGGGAAGCTGCTGCGCACGAACTCGGGGCCGCCGGTGACGGCATCGAAGGCATCGAAGCAGATGTACTTCAGCACCTTGGCCATGCGGATGGCATTTTCATAGCGTGCGGGCACGAGGATATAGTCCATCGAAATCTCATTGTCTTCCCAGCGATAGCGCATCTCGATGTTGTAGCGGTCGACGAAGTTCACCTTCAGCCAGCGGTCGAGGTCGTTCTCCGGGGTCTGCGTGTCGACGATGACGCTGATGCTCTCGTCGACATCGTCGCTGCCGCAGCTGGTGAGCAGGGCAGAGGTGCCGAGCGTCAGCAGGCAGGCGGTGATGATATGTTTTGCTTTCATTGTTATTCCTTTTATTAAGTGGTTACTTTAACTTCAGCTGCAAGCCCTCGGCACTGCTGAGCGACTGCCACTGCTGATAATCCTCGGGCGAAGTGGTCTCGGTGGCCGGACGCGGATTGGCCTGAAGGCCGGCTCCACGCACCTCGAAAGGCAGCTGCAGGGCCTGGCGGGGATCGCGATAGTCGAGCGAGTCGGTCAGCGTCAGCGCGTTCAGGGCACTGTTGATTTCGCGACGGTAGATCTTGATGCCATAGCGCTTGATGTCGAACCAGCGCATGCCCTCGTGCAGGAACTCCAGACGGCGGATGAGCAGGATGGTCTGCAAGAGGCACTCCTGGTCGCTGCCCTCGGTGACAGAAAGCCACTCGGGGTTGATGTGCTTGCGCGGCATGGGACGCTCGGGCAGATAGTAGTCGTAGGAATGATGCCAGTGATGGATGCTCTCCATCGTGAGGTCGCGGGGCACATACTCCGTAGAATACTCCACGACATACTCGAAGGGATCCCAATTGTAGTGGCCGCCGCTGACGTAGGTCACGCTGTCGGGCAGGAAGCCGTGGGTCCACACGTTGATGTCGGCCAGCGCCTTGTCGTTCTGTCCCAGGATGGCATAGGCCTCAGCACGGTTGAGCACGGCCTCCTCGGCCTTCAGTGCCACGACCATGGTGCGATAGTAGCCCGTGTGGTTGCTGGCGTTCACCTCCTCGAAGTAGTAAGGGGTCTTCGGCAGCAGGAACTTGTCGTAGATCTGACTGTAGAACCAATAGAACTTGAAGAGGTTCTGCGACTCGGCGGCGGTGTTGTTGGCGGGGCGCCAGGGAGTGGCGAAGAACAGTTCGGCCTGACCGATGTAGTGGTTGGTGTTGAAACGTCCGCCGGTGCTGTAGCCCTGGAAGTAGAAGGCGTCATTGGAGACGACGGGCAACAGCAGGAAGTTGGCCTGCTCCTTGGCCGAAGCGTACTGCATGGCGCGGGGCTGCATGTTGTCGGTGGGCATGTTCTTCATGGCGTCGTAGTCGCGCATCAGTGACGAGGGATTGTCGCCCAGTGCCAGCGTGGCATACTTGATTACCTGCTCGGGCTGCTGGTAGAACAGGTAGAAGCGCGAAGCAAAGGTGTAGGCAGCCTTCGAGTTGAAGTGATAGCGGGGGTTCTGGTAGATGACATCGCTCATCAGCGAGAGGCCTTCCAGCAGGTCCTTCTCGATCATCTCATAATCGTAGGCCACGGAGGGGCGCTCGTAGTGCGGATTCAACGTTGACTCCGGCTCGGTGATATAAGGCACGCCAAGGTCGGTCTGGCTGTGCTGCTTCGAGTAGTTCAGGCCAAAGAGGTTGGTCAGCATGAAGTGGCTGTAGGCCCGGCAGAGCAGGGCTTCGCCGCGCAGGGCCCGCAGGGTGTCGCCAGCGGCAATGCCGCCCAGCTGGTCGATGGCCTGCAAGGCATGGTTGGCTGCGGCGATGGCAGCATAGTGGCCCTGCCACACCATGGCCGTGTTCTCGTTGTCGCTCTCGGTAATCTCCTGCCAGCGGTAGCACTGCTCCGAGAACTTGTCGTAGTTGCCATTCTGGTCGCCGTTCAGGTCGTCCACATTGTCGCTGGCCAGCTCGGTCAGGCGCACGAAGGTGTCGCCAGGATAGGCCGACACAAGCAGGGCCTGCACCTTCTCCACCTTGTCAATCTCAATACGGTCGTCGGGCAGTTCGTCCAGGTAGTCGTTGCACGAAGAGAGGGTTGCCGTGATACAGCAACTTACGAAACCCAACGCAATATATTTGTTTATCTTCATAATCATAACTTGTTTATCTCGGTAATCATCATTTCTCATTACTCATTCCCCTAGAATCCCAGTCTGACGGTGAAGGTGAACTGACGGGGCATGGGCGACGCCACACCACCCGTGTTGAAGAACTCAGGATCGTTGCCGTTCAGCTTCTTGTCGGCATAAATCAGGAAGAGGTTGGTGGCCTGGAACTTCAGGTTCACGTTCTGCACGCCGACAGGCTCCAGCCAGGTCTTGGGGAAGGTGTAGTCGAGCGAAATTTCCTTCATGCGGATGAAGTCGCCCTTGGCCACGCGCTCCGACGAATAATTGTAGGCATTGTAAGCGATGTTCAGGTTCGACTCGCCATAGACATAGTTCTGTCGGCGCGAGGGAATGACGGGCACGGTGGTCACGTTTTCCTCGCCACCTGCCGACCAGCGGTTGTTGAACTCGCGCGGTGTGGCCACCAGGTCGTTGTAGGTGTTGGAGAACACGGGGTCGAGACGCACCTTGTTGCCAAAGCTGTAGACGATGAAGGCCGTCAGGCGGAAGCCTTTGTACTTGAACACGTTCTCCAGCGAGCCGTAGTCGGTGGGATCGGTAGAACCCTCATACTTCAGCCAGCTCAGGTCGGCATACTCCTGGAAGTTGATGTCGGAAATGGTGACCACATCGTTGGCCACGCGGAACTGGGGAATACCCTCGCTGTTCAGCTTCTCGAAGGGGATGGAGAACAGGGCACGCACAGGATAGCCCTCCAGAGCGAAGCCATTGGAGCGGATGAGGTCGATGACGCGGGTCTGCGACTTCAGCTTCTTCACCTCATTGTGCTGATGGCTGTAGAGGAAGGTGGTGTTCCACTCGAAGTCCTGCGTCTTGATGTTCTTCGTGTTCAGCGAGAGCTCGAAGCCGTTGGACTTCATGTCGGCAATGTTACCAAACTTGTCGATCTCACCGCCAATGCCCTCGGTAACGAGCGGGCCGATGAGGTCGAAGTTGTCGCGCTTGTACCAGCTCACCTCCAGGTTGATGCGGTTGTTGATGAAGCCCAGGTCGGCCGTCAGCGAGAGCTCGTGCTTCTTCTCGTAGGTCAGGTCGCTGTTGCCCAGTTCCGTAATCATGATGCCGGTCTCGCGGTCGCCCACGTCAGGACGCCAGGTGATGTAGCTGTTCATGATGGGGTTCGAGTTCGAGATGTCATACGGGCCACGGTCGGCAGTCAGCGAGTAGCTGCCCTTCAGCGTGAAGTGGCTGAACCAGGGCTCCATCTGCTTGAACCACTCCTCCTCGTGGGCGTTCCATGCCCCCGACACGTTCCACGTGGGCAGCCAGCGGCTCTTGCGGGCGCGGCCCAGCGTGTTGGTACCCTCATAGCGCACGGTGCCGTTCACGATGTAGCGGCCCTTATAAGAATAGGTACCCGTGCCGAAGAAGGCGGCCGTGCGGTCGAGCGTATGGCCGAAGCGGGCAATCTCGGAGTTCTCGCGGGCAGCCTTCTCGTAGGCCAGCGGCGAGAAGTTCACCGTGCTGGCAAAGCCATACTGGCGGCCCCAGACACGCTCCCACGAGTTGTCGCGGCGCGTAGAATTGGTCTCCATACCGCCGAAGAGGTTCATGATGTGGGTGTCGTTCCACACATGGTTATAGGCAGCCGTGGCACGGAAGTCCCACGACGTCATGTGGTTCGTCGTCTTGTCGTAGATGCCACCGTAGGGCAGCACGCTGACGGGCACGGCATAGGGGTCGTCGGGATCGGTCCACAGATAGGGGTTCGTGTCGCGCACCAGCGTGTTGGGCATGGCACGGTAGGCATTGGCCTGATTAGAATACTCCGTAGCGTTATGCTCAGAAGTGCTGGCCACACGCTTCACGGCAGCCAGACCGTTCAGCTCCAATCCCTGGATGGGCTTGTAGGAGAGCAGGCCCTGCACCTTGAACTCGTTCAGGTTCAGGTCGATGTAGTTCTCGTCCAGCTCGTGGAAGATGTTGAAGGGATTATAGTTGCGGGTGTAGTACTCGTTGGGGTCGAGCACGCGGCTGGTGTTCAGCGCGTAGCTGTAGGGGTTGATGTCGAAGGCACGGCTCACCTCGCCGCTCACCAGGTTCACCTCCGAGCTGAGCGTACCCGGAGCCTTCTGCTCGCGGGTAGAGGCATTGCCCTGCACTTGCAGCTTCAGTTTCTGCGAGAAGTTGAACGTGGCATTGTAGTTGGCCGTGTAGCGCTTCACGTTGCTCTGCTTATACCAGCCCGGATCGTACATGGCCGAGATAGAGGCATAGTGCTGGGCCTTCTCCGTACCCGTGCTCACGCTGACCGAGTGGTTCTGCATGATGTTGTTGTCGAAGAGCAGGTCGAACCAGTCGGTATTCCTGTACTCCTGCTGGCGCAGCCACTGGTTGCGGCCGGCATCGGTATTCAGCACCTTGCCCTCGGCAATGAGGGTGGCCAGCTTGCCATAGACGCCGCTGCTGTTGGCATTCACCACATCGGCAGAGTTCATATAGCCCTTCTTCTGCAGCTCCTGATAGACTGACATCTGCTCCTGCGAGTTCATAATGTTGAAGTTGGCATAGTTGGGCACCAGGCGCATGGTGAACTCACCGGTGTAGTTCACCGAGGTCTTGCCCACCTTACCCTTCTTGGTGTTGATGACAATCACACCGGCCATTGCGCGCGCGCCATATATAGATGTGGCGGAACCGTCGCGCAGAATCTGAAACGACTCGATGTCGTCGGCATTCAAACCGGCAATGGCGCTGGAGAGCAACGTCTCGGCATTACCGCTGGACAGGTCGTCGGTGTTCACCTCGATGACATTCTCCTGAATGACGCCATCCACAATCCACAGCGGCTGCGAGTTGCCGTAGATACTGGTGGCACCACGCACCTGGATGCGAGGAGCCGTACCGAAGGTACCCGTCACGTTCTGCACCGTCACACCGGCAGCACGGCCTTCCAGTGAGCGCGAGATGTCGGGCACACCGTCTAGCTTGGCCTCGCTGGCATCGATAAAGGTGGTAGAACCCGTGAACAGGCGCTTGTCCATCTGCTGCATACCCGTCACCACCACGTCGCCCAGTGTGGTGTTGGGCTGCAGCACGATGCGCATACCGGCACGCGGCGTCACTGTCCGCGTCTGCATGCCCACGTAGCTCACCGTAATCTTCTTTCCCTGTGGCACGCTGATGCTGAAGCGGCCGTTTACGTCGGTCACCACAGCGGTCTTCGTACCACTAATCACGACAGAAGCACCAATAACAGGCTGACCGTCTTCTTGCGATACGACCGTACCTGTTATGTCCGTTTGGGCGAATGCTATTCCTACTACAAAGAACAGCATGCCCAACAGCATGATTAACTTTTTTTTCATGAGTAGTTAGTTTAATTAATTGAAAAACTTTTTAAAAACGGGTGCAAAAGTAATAAAAAACCGCGAAAAACGTACAAAAAGTTTTAAAAAAGTTCTATTTCCGGCCCGTTTTTTACAATTTGACAGCATACTGCCTGCCTAAACGGCAAAAATAAGGGGTGTGCCTGTTACGGCACACCCGCCTGGGGATTATCTGCTTTCGGCCATAAGCCTTACAGCTTCGGGCCTGCAGCGACGAGCAAGAATACTCGCTGCTTTCGGCCCTTGACGAAGCTTTACAGCTTCGGGCCTGCAGCAACGAGGGCCTTGCCGGCCTCATTGCCTTCGTATTTTTTGAAGTTCTTGATGAAGCGACCAGCCAGATCCTTGGCCTTCTCCTCCCACTCATCGCGGTTCTGATAGGTGTCGCGAGGATCCAGAATGCCCCATGCAACGCCGTTGAGCTGTGTGGGAACCTCGAAGTCGAAGTAAGGAATCTTCTTGGTGGGAGCGTTCAGGATGTCACCGCCCAGGATGGCGTCGATAATGCCACGGGTATCCTTGATAGAGATACGCTTGCCGGTGCCGTTCCAACCGGTGTTTACCAGGTAGGCCTTGGCGCCGCTCTTCTCCATCTTCTTCACCAGCTCCTCAGCATACTTCGTGGGATGCAGCTCCAGGAATGCCTGGCCGAAGCATGCGGAGAAGGTAGGTGTGGGCTCTGTGATGCCGCGCTCCGTACCTGCCAGCTTTGCCGTAAATCCTGAGAGGAAGTAGTACTGTGTCTGCTCAGGTGTGAGGATGGATACCGGAGGCAGTACTCCGAATGCATCTGCCGAAAGGAAGATCACATTATCGGCTGCGGGACCTGAGGATGTGTCGCGTACATTTAAAACTATCTTTTCGATATGATCGATGGGATAGGATACGCGGGTATTCTCGGTAACGCTCTTGTCGGCGAAGTCGATCTTGCCGCTGCCGTCAACCGTGACGTTCTCCAAAAGTGCGTCACGCTTTATCGCATTGTAAATGTCGGGCTCGGAATCCTTGTCGAGGTTTATGACCTTTGCGTAGCAGCCGCCCTCGAAATTGAATACGCCATTGTCATCCCAGCCGTGCTCGTCATCGCCGATAAGGAGACGCTTCGGGTCTGTGGAAAGTGTGGTCTTACCTGTGCCGGAAAGTCCGAAGAAGATGGCTGTGTTTTTGCCCTCCATATCTGTATTTGCGGAACAGTGCATGGCCGCGATGCCCTTAAGCGGCAGGTAGTAGTTCATCATGGAGAAGATACCCTTCTTCATCTCACCGCCGTACCAGGTATTGATGATGACCTGCTCGCGGGAAGTGATGTTGAATGCTACGCAGGTCTCGGAATTGAGGCCAAGCTCCTTGTAATCCTCTACCTTTGCCTTTGATGCGTTGTAAACCACGAAATCGGGCTCAAAGGATGCCAGCTCCTCGTCGGTGGGCTTGATGAACATATTGCGGATGAAATGTGCCTGCCAAGCCACCTCCATGATGAAGCGGACTGCCATGCGGGTATCCTTATTTGCTCCGCAGAAAGCATCCACTACGAAAAGCTTTTTATTTGAAAGTTCTGACTTTGCGAGGTCCCTGACCTTTGCCCATACGTCCTCACTCATCTCGTGGTTGTCGTTGGGATACTCGGGTGTGTTCCACCATACTGTGTCCTTGGAATTTGCATCCATGACGATGTACTTATCCTTAGGGGAACGTCCGGTGTACACGCCTGTCATAACGTTTACCGCGCCAAGCTCAGTCTCTACACCCTTGTCAAAGCCCTCAAGACTCGGATCCATCTCATATTTGTAGAGATCCTCATAACTGGGATTGTATACGACCTCTGTCGTACCTGTGATACCATGCTTTGTAAGATCGATGTTTGCCATAGCTCTTCTCCTTTTCTATATATATTTTGTGTGCTCATCCCAAACTACCGGCCGGTTTTTCTCTGCAGCCCTGCGGGACCGCTGCCATGCCGTGCCTATAGCCTATGGGATGTGTAGTTTCAACCTTTTATAGTATACCCATAAACTCACAAAAGTTCAATTAAAATATGCACAGCAGATATGAAATTTTTTGTTGACAATCTGCTCTGTATTTGATATTATATCAAGGTCGCGTGAGCGACAAGTTTTTAATATGTATGCGGAAGTGTCGGAAGTCATGATCATCGTCGTAGACGATGATAGGCAGACGATCAGACCGCAGGTCTGCGGCTGGCAGACAAAAACTTTATATTTGCGGAAGTGTCGGAACTGGCAGACGAGCAAGACTAAGGATCTTGTGATAGCAATATCGTGTGGGTTCAAGTCCCATCTTCCGCAGTGGGTAATACAGATCCGGGAATATATTCTGGATCTGTATTTTTTTGAATACCCAATCTCCTTATCCCGACAATGATTTAAGCAAAACAAAAACTTTTTTTGATGCGGCTATTTTCAAAAACAGACAGAATTGATATAATATATCATATTCCTACACATACAAGGAGGGTTTTTACATGGGAAAATACGGAGTATTGGAATCGGTTTTTCAAAAAGAGACTGAAAAGTATGAAAAGCTGCGTCAGCTCTACGACAGCCGTGATGAGCTTTACAAAAACGCCTGTGTGAAGGTTGTGGACAATGATCCCGAGCTTCAGGAGCGTGCCGGAAAATATGTGGATATGATCATCAACGAGCAGCTAAAAGCTTATGGTGATCTGTCTATCACTGAGATGGAGGAGGAAGCAGTTGCTGACGATCTCACTATCGAGGATCTCCCTGACATCGATGAGACTATGCTCGATGAAATTCCCGAGCTGGAGGACACTGCTATCCCTGACGAGTTCCCTACTCTGGAGGAGCCCGAAGATGTTGCGATCCCTGACGAGCTCCCCACTCTGGAGGAGCCCGAGGAGGACGCTGCTATACCCGAAGAGATCCCTGAGATAGACCTTTCTGCCACAGATATCGATGAGCAGATGGAGATACCACTTGAAGATCCTATGGCAGAGGAAGTACCGGACATCCCGGTAGCAGAAGAAATCCCGGATATCCCGGTAGCAGAAGAAATCCCGGATATCCCGGTTGCAGAAGAAATCCCGGACATCCCGGTAGCAGAAGAAGCACCGGATGAGCCTCAGCCGGAAGAATAAAAAAAAGCTCTGTCGTATCCCTGCGGCAGAGCTTTTTATAAATCAGAAATTTCGTCCATTCCAGCCCCAGTCGGCCACGCCATGATACTTGATGTATATGCGATCCGCCGGGATGTCCAGCTCCTCTCCTAATATGTTACAGATCTCACCGGTCATGCGGTTGTAAGCATCCGATGAGGCGTTTCCGTAGATCTCCACCGCCACATAGGCACCCTTATCTACCTTTTCTCCGGCAAACCAGAGGTCATAATTATCCTCAATCCCGACCATGAGAAAGCTTTCCGGCTTATTAAGTATGGAAACAGCCTTACCCAGACGTGTCTTTATGGCCTCCTTTTGTGCATCATCTACAGGTATCGTGATCTTCGAATCAATAAATGGCATCTTCTTTTCCTCCTTTTCATTTACCTATCAATTCCAGCTTCTGTGATCTCGTCAGCTTTTTTATCGCGTACTCCCGCTTCATGGCTTCGGATTTTGTCTCATATTCCTCGGTGTAAACCATCCTCACCGGGAGCCTTGATCTGGTATATTTTGCGCCCTTGCCACTATTGTGGACCTTTTCTCTTTTAACAGGATCGTCCGTAAAGCCCGTGTAGTAGGTCCCATCCGCACATTCGACAATGTATGTATAATATTTCATCTCTTTACCGCTCAATTATGATAGTCACAGGGCCATCATTTACCGAAGCGACCTGCATATCAGCTCCAAACTCTCCCGTCTCAACATGAAATCCACGCTGCACACACTCTGAGACAAAAAGCTCGTACAGTGGGATCGCCGTCTCAGGTCTCGCGGCGTCAGTAAAACCCGGCCGCCTCGACTTCACATCAGCATACAGAGTAAACTGGCTTACCACCAAAATCTCCGCTCCGGCATCCGCCGGACTGATATTCATTTTTCCATCTGCGTCTTCAAAAACTCTAAGCCCGCAAACCCGGTCTGCCACCCACTTTGCAGTATCCTCGTCATCATCCTTATGGATTCCCAGCAGCACCAGAAAACCCTTTTTTATCTGCCCGGTCACCTTCCCGTCAATCGTAACCGAAGCTTCATTTACTCTCGTTACTACCGCTCTCATGCAGGCACCTCCCCCTCTATGGCTTTGTCAAAAAAGTCGAGAACCAGCTTGAAATACTCGGTACAGGGTTGATTGCAGGCCTCTTTATCAGCCTTGCTGTAGTACTCATGCTTTTTCTCCTTTGGCACCTCTGGAGGAAAGCCCTTGCCATACTTTTTTTCTATCTCGGCATATCCACGTCTGAACTCCTGCGTTAGTTGAGTTCAAGTCAGATACTATATTTGAGAATATTCGTCGTAGCCTGTCCTCCAACATAGTTTTCATTAGTATATCTTTCGCCATGAATTTGTTAAGCTTTAAGAAAAGATCATCATTCCCAGTTATCTATGACCTCCCTCTTTGTGGCATATCCCTTTTCTATACGAATCTTCTCCACATAATCATCCATTGTCAGTCCTGAAGCTTTCCATTGCTCGAAGAAAGAATCTGCCAACCTATCATCAGGAACATTCTCCTCGGGAATTAGTTCGGAAAATGAATTTAGGCATCCTCGGATAATATCAAGATACCTTTCATTTATCCTGCTAACATATAAAACTGCCGCACTGTGACTATAGTGATGTGTATCATCATTTCTATCCTTGAGCATATCCAGCCACTCCATCTCATCATCTATAAGGTGTTCTGAAAATGCTATCTTTAGGATATCCTTAGGAGATCCTGTAGATGCAGTTCGCATCATAAGAGTATGAAGCATATATTCCTTAATAAACTTCCATGTCAGTTCAAAAAGCCTATCAAAATCCGCTGTAACTGCAGATATCATTTCATCTGAAAAATCTAATGGATCTCTGTATTTGTCCAACGATGCCAGCAGCCTTTTTGCCTGTTCATATTTTTTCATATATAACTACTCCATCTCTCTCTATCTCATCAATAAGTGCTTTTGAAATGCTATCACTATTAAGATCCACCAGATCAAAAGACAAAAGCGTATCTATACCCTCGAGCGAATCCTTTAAATCGAAGAACTCCTTTGAATCTTTCGCTCTTATGGCGAGGTCTATATCACTTCGCGTTCCATTGTCACCTCTCGCTCTTGACCCAAAAACTATCATTCTATCAATCGACAGTCTCTCTCCAATCTGCCTTATATTCACGACTATGTTTTCCGGTATATCACAATTTATATCCTGCAAAGCCATGACATCCTCCTCTGATCTACGATAACAAATAATCCGAAATCCTGATCTTTAATTCAGGGAAT
>ERZ842401.5245-NODE-5245-length-14498-cov-63.131621_pt1 | contig 14498 bp, 11 predicted proteins | sample MGYA00521270_ERZ842401 | MGnify/ENA primary metagenome ERZ842401 (study PRJEB31892, sample SAMEA3878208) | bioreactor metagenome | biome: Moose rumen | place: Sweden | collected 2011-10 | study: EMG produced TPA metagenomics assembly of the PRJEB12797 data set...
TTTGGGATTTATCTTGAATGTTAATGAATTTAACTATATTTTTACCGAACTATTGCTTAATAATACCTTTGTTGTTTTCAATGAACTTGGTATGAACCTGTATTGGCAACTCTCGAATATACAGATGTGGTTGGGGTGTTGCCTTGAAATATTTGCATACCTTTAGCAAACTCTCCCAATCATTCTCTATTACTTTAATGGGATATTTGTAAATCCAATCTTTCAATTCAGGAAATGAAGAGAGAATGCTGGTTATGTCATTCTTGAATTTTGCAGTAGCCTTTTCTTCATTGATATATTTAAGATAGTCGTATTCGGTCTTGAAACTAATAGATGTTGGAATACCTTGCATCCCGTGCCTTTTTGTTTTCACAGTTTGGTATTCGATTGTATATCCATATCCTTTCTTCTCTTTTGAGCAACTAATTAACTCCGTCAACTCTTCCTCAAATTTGACGGTATCCTCGTTTGGTTTCTTATCACCAACAATAACAATTGGGTTGAAAGATTCACCTTCAACGATAGATTGCAAATAAGCTTTGTACTTATTCGCTGCTTTCTTTTTTATATCAATTGGCGTTATCATTAGCTACGAATTTTTCACGTTCCTGTTTAAACTGTACAATAGGCATGTCATATAAGACAGATTCATTTCCTCGACGTTCTACATAGTGAACATAGGCGATATCATTCTCTACGATATGGATATTGTCACTTGGTGTTACTACAAGCAGTTGCAAGTGCAATTGTTGGCATAAAGTTATTAAATAACGTGCCTTGTCTTCATCTTGTGCTTTGAATGCCTCATCAATCGCAATAAAACGAAAAGAGTTGGGCTGAAGACCTGTAGTTGTTAGCCCAAACTGATAAGCGATTGCAGACCCTAAAATAGTATATGTCAATTGAGCTTTCTCACCACCGGATAATTGTCCCATTCCTTCGTATGTGGTACGTTTCGTTCCTGTTTCTCTATAAAACTCTTCTGCTTTGTACGAATACCACAGCCGCACATCCATTACTCTTTTACGCCATTGGTCATCACCGAGTTTCCTGATAAGTGGTTCTATCTTATTCTCAAAATGGATACGTTTGCCGTCAACGGTATTATTAATTGCTTGAAAATTCGGCATAGCTTCCTCCAATTGCTCTCTGAAGTCATTTATCTCCTTTGAGTTACGCTTTGTATTTATGAGTTGTATATATGTGGGCGGTGTCGTGGAAAAATCAATAGATTTGAGCGACTTGTTAAGCATGTCTATTGTTTCTTTAATAGCGTCATCCCATTTTTTAAAGAACCATCTAAACGCAGTAATCTTTTCGGTCAACGTCTCTTGCAGGAACTCATTAAAACGCTTTTCGCAACTCACCAAATCTTCATCCACCAATTTTTGATAGAACTGCTGGTATGCACCAATGAGGTGTATTCCCTCTGGAAGAGTATTGACATCTGAACGCCAATCGTAATACTTCTTGTCGATTTCTGGAGAAGGGTATTTAAACGCTCTAATCAAACCAGAAGCCTCATTTTCAATACTATTTTTGGTTTTTCTTGCTTCTGATTCTTCTTGTTGAAGCTGTGCTTGATATTGTTTCTGGACAACTGCAATTGTATCGTAGGTGACGTTCAACAAATCTGCATTCTCTTGTTCAAATTTGGTTGCGTCTTTTTCTCCGATAGGGAGGATAATGTTGACATTGTCATCATAGATCTTTTGGGCATCGTCCCTCTTTTGCTCGGTTTGGAAAATTGTTTTGTCTTTTGCCTTTATTGTTTCGTTTTCAAGGACATCCAAATCTTTCCTGACCTTTTCTAATTGTTCAGATAAGGTCCTCACTTTATCATTAGTCTTTTCTAATGCTTCTTTCTTTTCTGATTTTTCTTGTATTTCCTTCGCTACTACCTCCCAGTTTATATCATCAAAAATCAGAAATAATTTGAGAATGTCATCAAAACTTTCCTTGCGATTGTTAATATTGTTAATTTTATTATTTATTGTTGTTATGGTGTCTGCATTATGCTTTTGTTCTTCTTGCAAATTGAGTACATAATCGCGAATAGCTGCAATCTTCTCCGTATTATCCCACCCTAAAACATAGTTAGCTCGGTCGTTCACTCGTTTTCGGTCATCCTTTTCATGCTTGTTGTGGACGGACTTGATTAAGCCTTCAATGGTTACTGCTTTCTCCTTATATTGGAAGAACTCTTCCAAAGTTGAGACACAGATATAATTATATTGCTCAGTGATAACACCTTCAACCCATTCTTGATACGGGCTATCTGTATTAAAATCTATTTTACTGAGCAAACAGTTATCCGGCAATGTTTGAAAACTCCTCAAAGCTGATGTCTTATCTGGCCTTTGAAAAACAATACGTCCATTCAGATTGTTTGAATTCACAAAGTTACAAACATCTCGGTAATACTTATCTGGAACGATAAGACGTAGCCCGAAATTGTGCAGTATCTTCTCTATAGAATTCTCCCATCTGCGCTCTTCATCTTTTACCCGAATCAGTTCACCAATAAATGGAATCTCTTTAGCTGTGGCACCGACTGCTTCTAGAATCCGATCACGAATCTCGGCTTCTTTTCCAGAGATATTATTATTGTTTTTCTTTAGTTGTTTTAAAACTTCAATATTATCATTTATTTCATTCTCTAGTTGCTCTCCTCTATTTTTGGCTTGACGTAATTCTTCGTTTGAAACCTCTAAATCAGCTATGCATTTGTTTTTCTCTTTGTTGGCTTTTTCACGATTAGAGGCAAAAACTTTCTCTGTAGGGTTCTCCTCCAATCCTACTTTTTGGACATACCCTTCATAGCTTATTCTATTCTGTATACGTAACTGTTTTGTTGTTTCTAAAGTACTGATAGAATCCGTTAATTCCTTAATCTGCCTGCCAACCTCATCGTTATCTATTGCATGAGTCAATCTTGTTTCTTCTTGCCTTAGATTATTCTTCTTAACTATCAAATCTTGACGCTGTTGATTAAGTTGTTCTAGCACTTTATTTAGTTCTTCTATACGATTTCCTGCAAGTTCAATATTTTTTAATGCAAACCAATATAATGCCCATTCCTTATTGTCCTGAATTTTATCCAGATTTTGATTAAGTTGTGCAATTTGCTCCGCTTTATCGTTAATTGGTTTCAATTGCTTAATCTGTTCCTTTACCTTTTCAATTTGTGTTTTAGCACCAATCAAGGTTGAGAAGCTGTCGTTTAAACTGATGTATTCGTTTTCAGCATTTCGCTGTTCCAGCATGTTATTGCGTATGAAATCATCCAAGTCGTTAAGAACTTTAACGCCCACAACCTGATTGAATAGCGTCAATGCCTTTTCGCTTCGTAATCCCAATACGGTAATTACACGGTCTCTATATTCTCGTATGACATCATATAGCTCGACTCGTTTTTTGGGTACACCAACGTTATACTTCTTTTCAAGGGTACGTCTCCAATCACCTCTATTATCGAAATTGGAAAAATCTTCTTTAATCTTTAATGGCATGCTTGAAAAACCATATACGCATCTCAATTCACCATTTCCGAACCATCTCACTTGGAACAAAGTAACAACCTTTTCGTAATTATTCATGAACGAAGCCAATATAATGGAGTAGGTGTTGCTTTTGTCACGAAGACGTTGTGTTGTAACAGAGGTTTCTCCTTCAGACTGAATGTTTCCGTAATTACCAAGCACGTATGTTTCTTCAGTTCTGTCTCCTTTTTTGTCGTTTCCTGATGATTGGTTGTAAAATCTGTCTTTTTTAAATGGCACAAGCAGGGTTAATAAGGCATCTATCAGAGTGCTTTTCCCTGATGCGTTGGCTCCAGTGAGCAAGGAGTTCTTACCATGAGGCTCTATCCGATAAATAGAGTTATTAAAAGTTCCCCAATTATATATCTCTAAATAATCCAGTCGATATCCTGAGACCTCAGGATTAATCGTAAATAAATCACCTTGTTCCTGCATACTCTTCTGTTTTTTGTCTGAATAAATCCAAATCATCGAGCGTCACTTTTTCTTTGATAATACGATGAATCATATATCGAGTATCATTATTCCCATTCCATATTTCTTTCAGGAATCCTAACTTAACTACAGTTTGAATGTGAGAATCTAGATCTTTTTCAAACTTTGCCATATTATATTTTTCTGGTAATAGCATCCGGACTTCATCCTTAATGTCGTTAGCACTGACATATTTTTCCGTAGAATGTGTGTCTGTTGGATTGTTGTCAAAATCCTCCAACAGCTGACGTAGTACGATGAGAATAACAGAAACCTCATAACTGAGTTGGCGTCGTTGTACTAAACTGAGAGTTGTATCATCTTCCATTACGATTTGTTTGACATATGCGAATCCTTCGTCTCTTTTAATAACCAACTCTAATCCAATCACTGCCAGATAATCTTGAATATCTTTCTGGAACATAAGAATGTTATTCCATTCTGGTGAGTTGCACTCGACGGTTTTCTTTAACAGGAGGACAATAGCCTTTGAATATGGTTTAATCTCATTCATCGTGAAACAATAATTTCAGGAATTATAATTTGTTTGTTTTGTACTGCATCAAACACAATATACTGATACTTCTCAGTATTAATGGTTTTATGAGAGAAACGACTCAACACACTAAAATATGCAAATAATTCGGATAGTCCTTGTTTGAGTGGATACTTGTTGACAATATCCGAAATGGTCGTTTGACCTCGTTCGTTCAGAATGTTTCGAATATTCTTTTCAAGCATTTTTCTATCTACAGCGATCTTACCAAATACTTTACCTAATTCATTTAAATCATCTATTGAAAGAACGTTGATTTCTGGTTTCATCGTATATTCTGTATCATCATTGAGCTTATACATCAGTCTCCTTTCAAATGGAATATTAATATCTAATCCATCATCCACCGTCAATGCTATATCCGGTATCTGGCCATTTTTTGCAATTTCAATAAGATTGTTTTTTATTTCTTGGATGATTTGTCGTGTTAAATCAGATTTCGATTCTTCGTTGTCACGGATAATGTGGCTGAGCTTTTTTGCCATCCGATCATTACTTTCATAAACTTTTTTGCCAGACTCATAAAGATAAGTCACCATGTTCTTTAGGAATGGATCGTTGTTTTCTATGTTTCTTTCTTTCAGAGTCTTGAAGAGATCCTCAATGAGATCGTCTAATTCTGACTGCATCTCGTGTGTCATGAGAAATTCCCAAAAGGCATAGAAGCTTTTACCTTGAGAACTTGCCTTCAAATCGTCCAAGGCATCGAAGGTGGATTGTAATATACCGCCTTTGTTGAGACTAGGGTCTATTTGTTGTTGATAAATTTCCTTAATTATTATTTTGAAGTTGTCATCCACGTCTTTGAAATCAGAAAGTAACTCCTTCGCTCGTTTATTGATTTCGAGGAAACGTGGTACAATTTGGTATTCATCAAACACTTCAACATCATCGTCCATCTGTAATCGTTGGATCTTTTGCTCAATCTCCAATTTTGTTTTTTCTAACATTTGGATACGTTGTTCCTTGTTGCTGTTGGTGTTTTCAACTAATTCCTTAAGTTGAGTGATTATTGACTTAAATTTCGACTCTGTACCAATATATTCTTCACGCTTCAAGCTTGTCACCCAGTCAACGACTTTGCATGTATGGCTGGATAATTGATAGCAGACATCTCCTTCTTCATTTGTGTAGTTGGTCAAAAAACCACTGTCTATCCACCGTTTGACAAACTTTTCCGCTTTTTCTTCGTACGAATCGAAGATAGTGATATTTTCATCTTCATCTGCATCGAATTCGTTTTCGTTCAGATAATCAGCAAGTCGATTGTATAGGTTCTCTTGGGTAATATAGGATGTTTCGTCAAGAACGCTTGTAAGGAATTCCAAAATGATTTGATAATTCCTTGTCCGTAGCAAAGTTATGCTAGGAGAGCTCTTCAGTAACTCTATTATGTTTTGCTGTATTGCCATAATCAGTGTATTATCATACGTTCCACTTCCAACTTTGCATTTTCTAGTATTGTTTTGCCTTCTTCCTGCAATTCCTTTGCTTGTTGACGTAATGCATATACATGATTGGCAATCTCTATCTGCTTTTCTTTGGGAGGCAGCGGAAGATTGAAGTTCTCGAGAAACGATGCAGGTACACGTTGCTGACCTGCAGAGCCGCCAAAATAGAGCATAGCAGTTTCACGGACGCATTTCATGTGGAGGATTACATGCAGGTACTCTATCGCAAGGCGTTCATCCTTGGGGCGTAAGATGAAGAACTCTGTTGATCCACATCCTAAACCATTGGTTAGGTTCTTTGCAATTGACGATTTCCCGTTTTGCATACAAGGTGTGATTTTGGCCCATAGCAAATCCCCTTCCCTGAACTTTGTAAAACCAGAAGCCTGTTCTATTGTTGTCTCGTCCATCGTTGTTATTTCAGAGAATGTCTCATCTATAACTTCCATTGGAACGAAAGAAATGGGCATCTCTGCTGTTTTGCCTTTATAGGCCCCACTAGGATTCACGAATGCCACCTTTGATAGCTTTTCATTATCCCATTTTGACGAAATAAGTTTTATTCCGTCCTTGTAGACTGTTGGATCGAATCTACCTTCCAGCTCACTTCTATTCAAAAGAAACACACGGTCTTTCAATTCATTACGAACTTCTGGTAGTGAAACGCCAAGTTCATTAAGCAAATACGTGTCAATACTATCAAGGAGTTGCTGAGCCTCGATTTCTCTCTCTTGTTTTTCATTATATGCAGATATATAATAATCAACAATCTCTTGCTGGCTTGATATTGGAGGAATTGGAACCTTTACTGACTGTAATAAATCTATACCAACTCCAGATTGGTTATTCCAGTTGGTGCAAATCGAATAAAAGACCTTATTTCTTTGGTAAATGTTAAGCACAATCCACAAATATTCAGAAATTACTTTGGAGGAGTTAACAATAATTGATGTTATGTGATTAGACGTATATAGTTTGGAATCCTCCTGTAATAAAGCTGTTTTTCCGACCCATTCCTGACTATTAGTATTATTGAACAAAACCGTTCCTTTCTTTACGAATGGAACTCCTTTGTGCAAAGGAACATAAACATTCTTTTCGTATTTAAGGAAACCGTCATTATCAATGTTAGTTGGCCTAATTTGAATATATCCATTATCCTTTGTCGTCTGTTCATTTTTGCCAGCTCCAAATCCTGATGAGAAATTTATACAAACATCTTTCAATCGAACACTATAAGGATGTTTGAAAAACTTTGTAAAATCAGAGCCATAATACAATGGATCTAATCTGTTTTCTATCTCCGATCGATTAACAATGAAGACCCTATTATTGTCAATATTTCGAGGAACTTGATAACTCATAGTGTAGCAATAAACTTCTTAAGTTCTTCACCAATCACATCCAACTCATTCGTGGCAGTTTTCTTGCCAGTAGCATCATATCCTATTTCTTCGGCAATAGCCATGAAGATAGGATAGTCAGGAAGCTTATTCTGTTTTGCCTGCTGATACTGCTCTGTCAGATTGGTTTTCAATTCGTCAATCTTTGCAGCATATTCTTCAAGCATAGTGGCATTCCAAGACTTGTATTCTTCTGTCTGCTTTGCAGCAGTAGCCGAAATGCGTTGTATGCCCTTAATCTCCTCTGCTTTGAGTTTTTGCTTCTGTTTGATTTCTTTATCCCATTGGGTTCGCAGAGCAAGATAATTACTGTCATTTAGCAAGGTGTCTTCTATGTTCTTTTTAGTTTGAACGAGTTTGTCCGTTTCCTCCTTCTTCCATTTCCGAAGGATCAACACAGAACTCTTTACACCAGCGCCATTAGCGGCAAATGCGGTTTGAGGCATACTTACAACAGCAACAATGCGGAACCAGTCTTCAATCTGAGTTCTGACATATTGCATACTGCTATTTGTAAGGATACCGTCTGGAAGTACTATAGCCAAATAGCCACCCTCTGTTAGGAACTTGTAGTCTTGTTCTATGAAAAGGACCTCTGTGCTTTGTCCGTCACGTGTATTCTCTGGCAGGGCTTTTACAGCCAGCCAATCTTCTTCTTTCTTACCAAGTTGATAGGTCTTCAAATACGCCTGTTCGCTTTGGCGAATGGTACTTCCAAATGGTGGATTTGTGATGATGAAATCAAATGTTCCATACGTAAATCCCTGGTTACTTGTTTTGGCAAAAATATCTTCATCAGAAACAAGACCATCGGAGGTGATGACGTTGGTATGGCCATCGTCGTGAATAATCATATTCATCTTGGCGGCACGGGATATCTGCTCATTGATTTCGATACCATAGAGGTTCTTTTCGGCAAAGTCATGCCAATACGGGAACCATTTCGCGTATTGTCTGGCATCATTATTATGATTTGGGTAGTATTCTGTCGCCTGTTCTCGAACTTTATTTAAGGCATAAAGGAGGAATCCGCCACTACCACAAGAGGTATCAAGAACCTTTGAGTCTTTCGTGATAGGCAGAACATCGACAATAAACTTCACAATTTCGCGAGGAGTAAAATACTGTCCGAAATTACCTCTGAAAAATGAACCCATGAAGGTTTCAAATGCACGTCCTTTGCTGTCAAGGTCTGTCTCACCAAGATTTACGCTTTCAAGATAGCCTACAACAGTTCGTACCTTTTCAGGACTTAAGCGGATATCATCACGGAACACCTCTTTGTCCTTTTTTCGTCCTTCCTCGTATAATGCTTTAATGCGATTGAGCAGGTTCTCATTTTCTTTGGATTTTCTACTGTCAGCATCTTTTTCCTCATTCTTCGAGATAGTGATAATCTGGAAATCGTATGGTTCTCCTATCTTACGAGGTTTACGCTCATCCCAGATTTTGCAGAATATCAATTTATCAAGCTCGTCGAATGCCTCAGAAGGATTTAATTGCCCACCAGCCCATAAAGCTTCGTGCGCTTGCTTAAATCTGCGTGTTAGTTCTGACTGGTCAATAACAGACAGGTCAAAGAATTGCTGCTTTCCTTCTTCATGTTCCATGTACTGAGCACCATACACATACTTATAAGATGCAATCTTGTCAACGCCATACTGTGGTATGTCAGGTATCTGATTTCTCGAATTCTGATTTTTGTCAACCTCGTAATATTCATTTCGAATTCCAGATGTTACCCAAACATATTTTACATCGCATGGTAATGAGAAGGCGTAACTATATGCCTGATTTACCGCTTGCAGAAATTCTGCTTCACTGACATCCTGACGTTTACATTCAACTACAATATGCGGTGATAAGCACATATCGTCATCATATACAACGATATCAGCTTCCTTTATATCGCTTCCCATAGTGACAGGTACGAACTGACGAATATGACTTTCCGGATAATTGTAATCCAAAATAAGTTTCAGAAAAGCTTCAGCCTGAACCTTTTCTTCAGGGTTATTATAATTACGTTCTTTCTTTTGGTAAACATATGTAATACGCGACCTATCCTCATTAAATGAGATAAGTCCTTTGTCAATTCCTATTTGTATATAGTCCTTCATAACTAATTGAATTTCCCGTTTATATAGTTAATAAAAGCTGAACATGTTACGAGCATAAACTTTGCTTCATGGAAGGTTGGCACATAGGAACCACTCTCATCCATCAATTCATGACGTATGCCACTTTTCTTTTCATTCACGTAACTATATAAATTATCGAAAGCAGCTTTTAATTGTGGATGTAGCTTTCCTTGTTTCTTTTCTAAAACAAATAATGCCTTCCCCAAATCATTCTCTCCAGTCAGTTCCCTACATAGAACCCCAACTGCAGATATTGATTCTTTTATTGAATTCCTGTAATCAGGTTTTTCTTTGTCTGCAAGGTGTTTTAACGCACTATTCAAATGCTCTTTTATGTTGTCTTTTGCAGAACCAATTGCTTCTTCAATACTATTTATTTCCTCTTTAGATGTTATCGGAGTCACTAAATTATTGATTATTCTATATCCGAAATTTAAACGTTCAAAAGACCTATTTATTGAGTCAATGAAACTCGGCATCTTTTGTTGTCTATTAATTTCAATCTTTTCCAATAGTTCAAGCAGATACTCAATCATACTGAGTTTTTGATGCCATTCATATTGGCTGTTATCAATTATGTATAAGGTTATATATCCTTTATTGAATTGAGTTTGATCATAGGTACTTTCCTTCTCATTTAAGAAATACACCCAAACCATTTTATCTAAAGACTCAAAAAAGCCAGGGTTTTCTTCTCCATAATTATATAGGCAGTTATATATGGAATTCTGCACCTCTTTTGGCATGCACTCAGTAATAAGAGCATCAGAGGGTTTTATATATCCATATCTTTCTGAAAATAGCTTCATTTTTTTAATAATTTCTTTTCTTTCTCTTTTCTTATTTCATCCAAGGTCTTACCATTCAGTATGAAATGCGCAGGACCTTGATACTCTCTGTTTTCGCTTTCTTCTTCTGGCATGAAGTGTTTGCAGAAACGAGAAAGGGTATATATATCATTATCGTAAGCAACGGTGTTTTCAGAAACCACCGTAACAGGAATGTCACCATTTTCAAAATAGACCACATCTCCAGGCTTTAAGCCAATCATCGAGAACTTGAAACGTGGACGACGATCTGTCTTGCCTTTTGCCTTTTCCTGTTTCTTGGACTTTGTTTTCTTCTGAGGTTCTGGTGCTTCAGTTGGGGCTGCTTCATCAAAATTCTTTTCGATGTACTCCCACAGAGCCTTGAACTCATCCTTTGAAAGTTTTGTGGTAGACGGACGCTTACCCATCACCCCCTTACTCATCAATGCACCATGTTTGAGGGCTTGGCTGTGAGTCTCTGCAATGGGACGCACAAGGAAGTACGTCTTATTGCTATCGTCACTATTGCTACTTCCAGAAGCGACAAACTCATCTTCCACATCCATTTCTTTCGAATAGGGCAATTGGCTCGCAACAACCTCAACCTTGAAACGAATAGCACTCTCAGGACGTGCTGCATAAAGATAGGCGGTGTCACCTTTCTGCACATTCTGCACTCCAGCCTTGTGAGTCCAATATATCTGGCCGTATTTCTTGAAGCACTCTTCTACCTTGAAGTATTTCGAATCATAGCAAATCAGCCAGACATTTTTTGCCGTTGGATTATCCTCTTTGAACGGTATATGCTGTTCTTGCGGAACCGTTTGCTCCTTCTTTTTCAGGAAAATATCGAAACCTGCGGCACAGATGTAGTTCTTGGCTTCTTCGAAAATAGGTTCTAGAGTATAGATTTGGTTGCGCTTCAAAGGAGGTTGCTGAGGAACTTGCTTGTTCTCTGACAGGTCATAGTAGTCCAATTCTTTCAGAGCCTCGTAAGTCTTTGCTTCCAACCATTTCACCTCTGTTGTGGAAAGCGTATCTGTAGTGGAATGGAAAACAATAGCTTCCGTCCAAAAGTCCTTAGCCTCATGGTTACGCAGTCGCTTGATGGAGTCATCCGTCTCGCCAACGTACAATTGTCGTTTGTCTCTGTTTATCAAGATATACAAAGCTGGCTTGTTAAGGTCATTGGAATATTCTGATACGAACTTCTTGTCAGCTCTGTCAATCACGAATAACTCTGTAACCTGATTCTCGCACATGATGATGCGCGAAACTAATGTGTTATCGGGAACTAATATCTGGAATACCTTTGCCATATCGTTTATTTTCGTTTTTACTCCATTCTGTTTATTTACCAAATCAAAGACACGTCCTGCGCTATCTTATCGTAAAGGTCTATTTGTCCTTTATACCGATAGTTGTGGGACAGGAGGTGCTTGATGGAACCATCTTTTGCCTGATAAGCTCGCAGAGTTGACTTTCGGTTTTCGGAATCCAAATCAGAGTCTTGTAGTTTCTTATAATGCTGTTGACGGAGTTCTGTCATCATTGGTCCGAGGACGGAATTAAGAAGGTGGTCAAACAATTCATGACCTCGAACAAACAGGTAGGCATTGTTGGAACTGACGGACTTTTCATCAGCAAGTTTTGCCTCCAGCTTGTCCTTCTCTTCTGTCTCAGAAGCGAAGTCTCTGCCCAACGTTTCAACTATTTCCTTTGTCTTTTCTGCAACCTTAGCCAACGATGCTTCTGCGTCTCTTATGGTGTTGACAAGCACATCACGCCATGCGGTTGGTGTAAAGGTCTCATTGCCCTGACTACATAGATATACCGACCAGATGAGCAAGGGATAGACGGTCTGCGAGAGTCTTGACATATAATCTGCAAAATCAAAATCAGTCGTTTCTTCCGTCGTGTTGCAACAGAAATCCCCCAATGAGCTAGATAGGCACATCAAGTTTTCGATAGAGTAGGCATAGGTCTGCAGCAGATATTTGTTGCCCGTAATGACTTTCCCATCTTCTGTATAATCAGATAGGAGCCAGTCGTAATCGCTATCTACACAGCCAATATGCCATTGATTGAAATCTTTGGCAGAAGCAAGTATGCGGGTCTTTCCATGAACTCGTTGTTCAGTACCATCCTCCTTCAAGATGGTATGGTATGGGTCAAAGTGAAATTCTTTATGAGGACGTAACCCCTGCAAGAGGTCACGCCAGAAATCTGCATCGATGCTGTCTTCCACCTCGACAGTGACTCTGTCGGGATTGCCAGTCAATATCGAGGCATTCTCTGAGTATTGAGGGTTAAATGCACTTTCAAGTGTTGCCATAGTTGCTGCTTACTTCTTGATAAGTTGACTTACTTCCCTCACCCTGTCGTGCCAACCAGTGATGACACTGGGAGCATGGGTAGAAAGGATGATTTGCATATTGGGGTTAAGTTCGTGAAGTTCCTTGATCAGAATTTCCTTCCAATCGATATGCATACTGAGGTCTGGCTCATCCATGAAGAAGATACATGGAGCCTGCTTAGTGTTGCTGACCATCAGCATCAGCAGAAGGATCTGCTTCTCACCCATAGAAAGGTGCTCATAGCCGATTTTGTTGCCATCCCTGACAAGTTCGAATGAACTGCCTATCTTCTTGTCGTATTCTTGGAAGAAATGATTAAGCGTCGAATAAATCTTCTTGTAATTCTGGGTGTACTGATTTCGGCCCTCTTGATCTTCTTCTGCAGCATCAATGAATTTTTCCATTGTTTCGGAGAAGTCTTTGTTGCGGGAGTCTATCTGGTCCTTTATCAACAGGTCGAGCATAGTGGGGTCATCTAATGGTTGCGACTTGGGCTGTTGCTCATACGACACAGCCTTGTCCACATGTTGCTCAAAAGAATTAATCAGGCAGACTTTTATTAATGATTGCAAATCAGAGAAATCTCTGACTTTACCAGTCTCGTCTTTCACCACAGAGTTTTGCCTGAAGGGCTTTGGAATGCCTCCGTCGATGTGCAGAACAACAGTATTGGGCTCGATATCAGTTGACCATCTCAATGTCCAATCATTAGAAAGAGTCAGGAGGACTTCCTGAAATACTTTCTTTATGTCGGTTTCATATTTATCAGGCATTCTCTCAGATGTCAATAAGGAATAGCAGAACTTGAAAATGGTTGATTTGCCACTTCCATTCTTACCGCCCAGTATATTTACTACTGGGTCAAGATTCCATTCGAAATCACCTTTTCCGAAGAATCCCTTAATCTCAATTTTCTTAATCGTAACCATTGTATGTCGATTTTGATTTTTTACTTGAGTTTAGCCATCACATTATTTGATTCCTGTGACAGGAGATAGCTTTTGTACTCCCTAACCAGCAGTTCTTTAATATCTACTTCAAGCAAGTCTGCTATCTTAAGCAGACAAGCTACATCTGGTTGGGAAGTGTTAGTACACCACTTGCTGACTGTTGACGGATTTACTCCCAACTGTTCTGCAAGCCACTTACTGGTACGTTTCTTCTCAACGAGAACCATTTTAATTCTGTTTACATCTTCCATGTTAATCGGAGTTTTATGCCACAAAGATAGTGATTTATTATCATTTATTGCCACCGAAAGGCATTTTTCTGCTGAAAATTAGTTTTTTTTACGAGTTAATGCTTGCAAATCTTTTGTAATTGACTTCAAAATCGAGTCGTGCCAAAGATGCCGGTCTGACGACACGTTAACATTGGCACGATTGACAGCGGTCAAAACATCTGTCCAACCATATATAATAAGGTGGGACAGCAGTTTTTTTTTGTGATTTCTTTATTTCTCAATGGGGACTGTCTGCCCCCACGGCGAAGCTTGACCTTTGGTCGAGCCTGCTCACGTTCGGCAGAGTAGGTGTGAACTCCACTCTGCTCTCACTTAATCGCAGCCTTCCCCCGAGTGTAATTCAATGGTATAGATTATTATGGTCTAATTCGCGAGTTGTCTTTATCGTTTTCCCATTTCAATGATCACCATGAGGTAGGGTAGAGGGAACGGACAAAAGAAAATAATGATATTTTTTTGCTCCAATTAACAATAGTTCGGTAAAAATATAGTTAAATTCATTAACATTCAAGATAAATCCCA
>ERZ842401.5246-NODE-5246-length-14497-cov-45.028597_pt1 | contig 14497 bp, 11 predicted proteins | sample MGYA00521270_ERZ842401 | MGnify/ENA primary metagenome ERZ842401 (study PRJEB31892, sample SAMEA3878208) | bioreactor metagenome | biome: Moose rumen | place: Sweden | collected 2011-10 | study: EMG produced TPA metagenomics assembly of the PRJEB12797 data set...
TTTGGAGATGGTGCGAAGAAAACTCAGGTCTGCATACGGCAGCGTGAGTTGTACGTTTTCATTTGTTACGATTGCCTGCATAAACATTTCATTATATTTACGGTGCAAAAGTAGTCAAAATTTGTCGTTTAACCGCCACCTTATATATAAAAGTGCTAAATTTTATGTGATTTTAGCAGAAAAATGGTTTGAATGCTTACGGATGCGATTATTTTTCGTGATTTTGTGGTCAGAATTGCTCGGCAGAGGCCTACGACAGCAAGAAAATGGTGGCGAGAAGGAAGCGGAGGGCTACAGGAGGCCCCCGACGGTGACGAGAAGGAATCGGAGGGGTACGAAAGGTTCCCTACGCGGGCGGGAAGGAATCGGAGGCCTACGAAACGTTCCTGACGATGAGGAGAGGGCGTCGTAGCCCTACAACGGCTCCGAGACGACGAAAAGCGGCTGGCGTACCCCTACAACGAGCATTCGGTTTTTAACATTTCGGTTAAGCCGAACGAGCAGAGCCAAGCCCAAGGCTTGAGCTATGCCACGGCGGAGAAATGTCGAGCGGAAGCTCAACACTTCGGCTGAAAAGCCCAGTAAACAGGCAAATTATTCACAAAAAAACAATACGACTATGCAGCAGATACCGACTTTGATTCAAGACCTCGCGCTGACGAGACTGACGAACGCGGTCTACGTGGGCACGATGAAGTTCACCTCGTTGGAATATGATGGCGGTATGCGCTGGAACGGACTGAGGCTGCACTCATGCCGTATAGTTCTTCTGCCTCCTTCATAGTCAGCCACTCGCTGATAGCCTCCACTTCGACAGACTTGCCAAACAACTTATCCATGTGCTTACGGCTGTAGTAGTTCTTGCCTGCGATCCGGCACACAGGCACCTGGTTCCTCTTGGCCGAGGTATATAGCCATGACTTCTTGACCTTGTAGATGCTCATAACCTCTTCACTGGAAATGTAGTCAAGCACCTCGTTCTCCTGCTGCACATCCTCAGACTTGGAAAGGCTCATACCATTCTTTGCCTTGGCTGATTTCGTCACAGATTCCTTGGCTTTCTTCGGCCTATTCGTTGGTAACACCCGATGATATGGATTCCCTGCCAACATCTTCTCAATGTCAGCCTTACGGATAAGCGCCATCCTACTGCTGATCCTCGATGCAGCCAGCTTTCCCTCATTTACCAACTTATAGACATACTGCCGCGAACATCCCATCAGTATCGCAGCCTTGGCAAACGTCAAATACTCTTGATTCTGCAACCCAATGACTGGCTCCACAGCATTCATAAAATCCTGCTGCCTCTTCTTCCTGGCCTCCTTCGCCTTCGTCTGGCACTCCTCACAGCAGTACTTCTGTATACCGCTTCTCGTCACACGCTCGACCTCTGGTCGCTTTGCTTGCGAAGAACTCTTCTCCGCAAAATTTGCATTTTCTCACTTGTCTCATTTTAGCACTTTTTTGATGGTTCAACGTACTTTTCTCTTTCCCTTCCGTTAAGACAACCATGTTGCACATTCGTCAATCTATGTCCGCTCGACCTCTGGTCGCTTGCAAGGCAAGAACTCTGTCCGCATCGTTGCTTTCTCAGAATCCGTTCGCTCCGTTTTGTCGCCACTTGCAACCCTTCGTAACCCTTTGTCAACAGAGTCCGCAAAGTGACGATATCGAAGCCCCGTAAATTCCTCGCGGTAGAAATACGTTGCAAAAATATGCTGAAATTCGGTAACTACCAAATTCCAACTACCAAGTGTTAAAAATCAAGAGTAACTGAAAATGAGAAAGATACAAATAGTTGTTATTGGTCTTTCATAGTTATTATGGCCTATCTAAATACAGTTTTGGAAAGCAGAGCTTCTAATGTTCGTCACGCTGTACGCAACTCCTTCGTAGGTGACAGAGGCGGGAATGTCTACACTGCCAGTGTAAAAGTTTGGATTCTCTGTCACTTCTGCCACTTGGCCTTTCGTAATCAGGTTGTAGTAGATACCGTCAATCTCTACGGCATCGGCGCTCGCCACTATTGGTAGCACCATCATTGCAAGCAATAGGAATAGTTTCTTCATAGGTGTTATTGTTTTAAAGTTCGATATTTGCCATGATTCATGTTTGCTCTTGGCTGTGCGAAAAGAGTGTTGCAAACTTACACAATTATTTTGGATTATGCAACTATCGTGGGAAAAATTTGCTGGTTACAAAAGAAAGCTGTAACTTTGCGACACGAAAAACGAAGAGCTGATATGATGCAGATAGAGATAGACAGCGGTAGCGGTTTCTGTTTCGGCGTGACCACTGCCATCAAGAAGGCCGAGGAAGAGCTGGCGCATGGCGACACGCTCTACTGTCTGGGCGATATTGTGCACAACGGCATGGAGTGCGAGCGGCTGCGCGAACTGGGGCTGGTGACCATAAACCACGACGACCTGCGCGAGCTGCACAACGTGAAGGTGCTGCTGAGGGCACACGGCGAACCGCCTGAGACCTACGAGCTGGCGCGGCAGAACCACATCGACATTATCGATGCCACCTGCCCCGTTGTGCTGCAGTTGCAGAAGCGCATCAAGACGCAGTTTGCCGAGAACCCCGACGCACAGATTGTCATCTTCGGCAAGAAAGGCCATGCCGAGGTGCTGGGCCTGGTGGGGCAGACCAGTGGGCAGGCCATCGTCGTGGAGAACTTTGCCGACCTGGAGTCGCTGGCTGCCGGTGAGGGCCGCAGCGACGGCCGCAAGATAGACTTCGGGCGCGACATCTACCTGTACTCGCAAACAACCAAGTCGCTCGACGAGTTCCACCGCATCATCGACTATATCCAGGCGCACATCTCGCCTGGCGCCACCTTCCGTTCGTTCGACACCATCTGCCGCCAGGTGGCCAACCGCATGCCCAACATCTCGCAGTTTGCCTCGCGCCACGACCTTATCCTCTTTGTCTGTGGCCGTAAGAGCAGCAACGGCAAGGTGCTCTACGGCGAGTGCCTGCGCGTAAACCCCAACAGCCACCTTATTGAAGGCCCCGATGAGATAGACCCGTCGTGGCTGAAGGGTGTGGCCACGGTGGGCATCTGTGGCGCCACGAGCACTCCGAAGTGGCTCATGGAGCAGTGTCGCGATGCCATCCTCGCCTTGTGACGGCTGTTGCAGCGTAAACTCCATTCAAAAAAAGTTTCGCCGAAAAAGTTGCCATCTTGCCATTTTTTTGTGTGTAACGTGCTGTGTTCCAGAGAGAAACTGGAGTGGCAAGTTGCCGTTTATAGTGGCAAGTTGATGTTTTGCATGTTTTCCGCAATGACATGGGGGATGGCTTTAAACAAAATTACAAACGGTTTGTAATGGTCTTACAGACGGTTTGTAATAGTCTTACAAACGGTTTGTAATGGTCTTACAAACGCTTTGTAATTGTTTGTAAAAAGGTGAGCGTAGGGTGGGGGATGATGTGGCTGGTGGCCAGATGTGCCAGCGGCAGTCATCTGAACAGCGAGAAGTTCACGCTGCCATAGGCACGGTGCTCCACGAAGTGGGGGTGCTGGGCGAAGTCGTGGTCTTTGCCGTGCTCAAAAACGAAGATGCCACCATCCTTGAGCAGCTGTCGCTCGAACACCAGGTCGGGCAGTCGTGGCAGCTCGGGCAGGGCGTAGGGCGGGTCGGCAAAGATGAGGTCGTACTGCTGTCGGCATGTTTTCAGGAAGCGGAACACGTCGCCGCGCAGTGGCACGCAGTCGGTGGTGCCGAGGCGCTTCAGGCAGTCGGCGATGAAGCGATGGTGGTCGCGGTCGAGTTCGACGCTAACCACGTGGCTGCATCCCCGCGAGAGCAGCTCGAGCGATATGCTGCCCGTGCCGGCAAAGAGGTCGAGCGCCTGTGCGCCCTCCAGGTCCAGGTAGCCGTTGAGCACGTTGAAGATGTTCTCCTTGGCAAAGTCGGTGGTGGGCCTTGCCTTGAAGGAGCGTGGTATGTCGAAGTGACGTCCTTTGTATTTTCCTGTGATGATGCGCATGGGGGTAGGGTGGTGCGGTCTTATCGGCCTTTCACGAAGAGCGTCTGCAGGTCGTAGGGCATGCTCTTTATCTCAGTGACAGGGGCGCGGTTGAAGTCGGCCGAGGGGTTGATGACGTATGCTTTTTGCAGATACTTGCGCAGCTCGGCCACGAGCCAGTCGCGCTCGGGAATGTCTCCGACGATGTGCAGCTCGTCGAACTCTGGCTGCAGCTGCAGCTGTTTCCACACGTAGAGCAGGAAGTAGAGCGCATTGTAGGCATGCTTGGCCTCGAACGAGTTGCAGAACTTGAAGCGGTTCTGCTGGAAGCTGAACACCTCGAGCCGCTTCTCGTGGAAGTAGCCGTAGAGCTTGTTGCGTGGGCCAATGAAGCTGCGCTGGTGGAGATAGCGCCATACGGGCGATATGGCGGTGACGAACCTGACGTCCTGGAAGTGGTCGTCGAGCACCAGCTTCAGGTCTTTGTTTATGGTGAACACGGCTACGGCGTTCAGGTCGGGCAGCACGTTGTAGAGTGCCATGTCCTGCTCTTGCGAGGGGAACGAGTGGGAGTGCAGCTGCTGCATGAGCTGCTCGTCGAACAGCTCTACGGGCATGAGCAGCACGGGGCTGTCTATCATCACCCTGGCGCGTGGCGGTGCGTCGGGCAGCATGTCGCTGTTCTTGAAGGCCTCGCGCAGGTTGGCAGCCATCGACACGCCGCTCTTCACCACGTAAGGCTCGTAGGCTATGTTGCCCTCGTCGTCGAGCATGGCAAAGGCCAGCGTATTGCGGCCAATGCGCAGTGTGATGCGTTTCTGCTTGTTGCTTGCTTCGGTAGTCATGGTTGGTTTGCGGTTTGTTGCCGTTGTCCGGACTCCATCTGCGTGGCCACGCTCATGGCACATATAGCCAGCAGCGCTGCTATCATTGCTGCCAGCACGAGGTTGACCATATTGCCCGGATTCTTCATCTGTCGTTCTTTTTGCCTGCAAAGTTATGAAAAACTTGCGACATAAATGCTATTTGACCCAAATAATTTTATTCAAGTTTCGCATTGGCTCAAATCTCAAGAACTCCTTTAACTCCTCAACTTGTGAAAGTTGAGTGATTATATATTTTGCCGAACTTTGGTGAGAGCCTTACTTGTACTCGAACAGGCCGATGAAGCCAGTCATGGCGAAGACCTGGCGTATGTTGTCGTTGAGACCCTTGATGTAGACATGGCTGCCCACGGCCTTGGCGTTCTTCAGTACCTTGAGGAACAGGCGCAGACCGCTCGACGAGATGTACTCCAGGCGTGAGCACTCCAACACGATGTCGTGGCCATTGCAGTCGGCAAGTGGCTGCAGCTCCTTCTCCACGGTGGCGGCTACGGCAGTGTCGAGTCGGCCTTCGAAGTACATGACGTAGTCGTTGTTCTCTTCGTTGAATGTCGTTTTCATTGTTATAATCAGATATATAATGGATAAATCAGGTTTACGATGACGAGGCAGAGCAACAGCAGCACCAGGTGCATGATGACGCCCAGTCGCGCAAAGTCGGTGAAGCGGAACGAGCCAGGGCCATAGATGAGTATGTGTGTGCTGCTGCCTATGGGCGAGGCAAAGCTGATGGTGACCGAGAGCATCAGCGACATGACAAAGGGCATGGGGTTGCATCCTAAGAGCTGTGCCTGCTGCCAGATGATGGGGAAGAAGACGGCACTGCTGCCCACGTCGCTCACGAACTCGCTGACGATAGAGGCCAGCAGGCACATCACCGCCATGACGACGAAGGGATTGGAGCCGCAGACGTCGAGCATGCTGGTGGCTATGACATCGGTGATGCCCGTCTTGGTGATGGCCACGGAGAAGACCACCGTAGAGCCGAGAATGAGCAGGAGGTCCCACTCGATGTATTTGGTGACACGGTCTATGCGGCAGCAGCGGAAGAGAAGCATGGCCCCGGCGGCCAGCATCGTCGTGGCCATCAGCGGAATGGCGTGGAACGACGACAGCAGGAACATCATTACCAGCACAACTGCGGCAACCACAGTGCGTCGCCCCATCTGCGGCACGAAGTGCGAATCGAAGAAGGTAAGGCGGCGCTTGTTGTCCTGCTCTATCTTGTTGTCACTGTTTGGCGGGCACTCCAGTAGCAGCGAGTCGCCTGCCTGCAGGCGGATTTCGCGTGGCTGGCCGTCTACACGCTTGCCCTGACGGGCCACGGCCACCAGCACTACGTCGTTCTCGTGCTCGAAGCTGCTCTCGGTCATCTTCGTGCCGATGAGGTCGCTGCCGAAGTCGACGTAGGCCGTTCGCATCTTGCGCTTGGCGTCTATCTCGTCGATGCTCCACACGTGGTGGTCGGCAACCACAAGTCCGTGGCTGCGCTTCAGCTCGAGTATCTCGTTGATCTGGCCGGCATAAACCAGCCGGTCGCCACCCATCAGCGGCTCGTCGGGTGGCACGGGCATGATAATCTCCTTGTCGAAGCGCACCACCTCGACCAGCGAGCCACCCTTGATGCTGTAGAGTCCGGCATCCTTTACGGTCTCGCCAATGAACGGATGGTCGGTGGGCACGAGCAGTTCGGCGGTATAGTCAGAGGTTGTCTCGAACGTCTGTTCAGGCGATTCGCGCGAAGGGATTAAGCGTTGCAGTACGATGATGAGCACGATGCCGGCAACGGTGAGCAGCACCCCCGGCAGCAGCGGCTCGAAGATGTTGAGCGACTGGCCCGTCTGCTTGGCATAGAGACCGGCAATGACCAGGTTCGACGAGTTGCCCAGCAACGTGCACATGCCGCCAAGCGTAGCCGCATAGCTCAGCGGCAGCAGCAGTTTAGAGGCCGGAATGTCGAGCTTTCGCGCCCATATCTTCACGGTGTCGATGAACAGTGCCACGACGTTCACCGAGTTGAGCAGGGCGGCCAGCAGGCTGATGGGCGCCATCAGCCGCAGCATGGCGTTGTGGTAGTTCAGGGGATTGCCTAACACATTTTTCGTGAGCCAGTAGAGCACACCCGTCTGCATCAGTCCTGCGATGACCACAAAGAAGGCGGCATGCACCACAACGGGCTCGGAGCCGAAGCCGGCCATGCCTTCCTCCTCGGTCACTACGCCCGTGACGAGCAGCACGGTGAGCGCTCCGAGGAACGTGACCTCGGCAGGCACACGCGTCCGCGCCATCACCACGAAGATGGCCAGCACGGTGGCAATCGTTATCCACGCATAGCCGTTAAGGCCTAAGAAAAGTATGCTCTCCATTGCAAAAATCTTTTGTCTGCCACCCTCGTTCTTTGGCGGGATGGGCAGCAATTCGGGTGCAAAGGTACAAAAAATAAGGCTACTACGGGCAACTCTCGGGCGGAAAAATGAAAAACTTGCGTGTTAGCCGTCGTTTATCGAGAATAAATTTGTATCTTTGCCCACATGAAACGTAATGGTGACATGCAAAGACAGCGTCGGAACAATATTCAGAAGGGTGCTCTTCGGGGGTGCTGGGGTTTGGAGCCGTGTGGGTACGGGGGTAGACTTGTTGTGGTAAAGACTGTAATGGCTCTGCTCTGGCTGTCGCTGCTCTCGGCGTCGGCCCAGTCGCCCAGCTACGGCAAGCTCTCGCCCCTGTTGCGCCGTCTGGCGCACACGGCGGCGTTGGCGCAACCTGCTGACCACCAGACGGGGCTGCGTGCGCTTGCTGGTAGGCCTGCTGAGGTGTGTGCCTTTGTGGCCATCAGCGCCGACGGCAGCGAGGTGCTTAGCAGCCACGGCTGTCGCGAGCTGGCCCATGCTGGTCGTGTCTACATAGCCAGCATACCCATAGACCGCCTTGCACCACTGTCGCTCGACCGCCGTGTCTGCCGCATTGAGGCCCGTCAGGGGTCGCATGCACTCATGGACTCCATGGCCATACACCTGAACGCACAGCCTGTCTACGACGGTCTGTCGCTGCCTCAGCCCTACACGGGCCGTGGCGTGGTGATGGGCGTGATGGACGTGGGCTTCGACCTCACCCATCCCACGTTCTACGACCGCACCGCCAGCCACTACCGTATCAGCCGCCTGTGGGACCAGCTTTCGGCCGACACCGTAGGCAGCAGCTACTACGTGGGGCGCGACTATGCGAGCCGCGACGAGCTGCTGACCCTCGGCCACTCGCGCGACGGCCTCGACCTGACCCACGGCACCCATACGCTGGGCATTGCTGCCGGCAGTGGCTACGACTCGCCCTATCGCGGCATGGCTCCTGAGGCCGACCTCTGCATCGTGGCCAACGCCGTCACCGACGACATGGTCTACATCGACTCGGCCGACGTCTACAAGTACACCTACGCCACCGATGCCCTCGGTTTCAAGTACATCTTCGACTATGCCGACAGTGTGGGCAGCCCCTGCGTCATCTCGTTCAGCGAGGGCAGCGGCGAGGATTTCTGGGGCTACGATGTGCTCTACTACGAGTTCCTCGAGAGTCTTTGCGGTCCTGGACACATCATCGTGGCATCTGCTGGCAACCAGGGGCTTGTGCCCACACGCATACATAAGCCGTTGGGGCAGCCTTCGGCAGGCGCCTTCCTTACTTCGTCCACCCCGTCGGCCACCGTCACGCTGAAGTCGGCCAGCCCCTTCGCCCTGCGTTTCGTGGCCTACACACCGCAGCGCGACACCCTGCTGCTGGCCTCCGACAGCGTGCTCGCGTGCCCGGACTCCATCTTCACCGACACGCTACGCCTGGCCGATCATAGCTATGCCCTCGAGGTGGTGGCCTATTCCTCGTGCTACGACCCCATGGAGACCTGCTACGACCTGACGCTCACGAAGAGCAACACCCGTCTGGGCAACACTGCCGAGCCATGCTCCATAGAGCTGCTTGGCGGCGATGCCGATGTGGAACTGTATCGTGTGGCGGGCCAGCTGACCACCCACCCGCTGAACCCGGCCCTCTCCGACGCCCGCACTACGCACAACATCCACTCGCCGTCGAGTGCTCCCTGCGTGATATGCGTGGGCAACACCGCTTACTGCACCGGCCATGTGAACTATCGTGGTGAGCAGAAGATCTCCGACGGCGGCACGGGTGGCGTGCGCACGCCAACGTCGTCGGTAGGCCCTGCCTACGACGGTCGCACAAAACCCGAAGTGATGGCACCCGGCATGAACATCATATCGGCCTACAGCAGCTACTACATAGAGGCTCACCCTGATGCCAACGACGTGAGCTGGGACGTGGCCCACTTCGACTTCCAGGGGCGCACCTATGCCTGGAACTCTAACAGCGGCACCTCGATGTCGGCCCCTGCCGTGGGTGGCACCATAGCGCTGTGGCTGCAGGCGTGCCCGCAGCTGACACCGCAACAGGCCCTTGACGCCATTGCCCACACCAGCAGCCGCTATGACGAGTCGCTCAGCTATCCCAACAACGAGTATGGCTACGGTCAGATAGACGTCTATCGCGGCCTGCTCTATCTGTTGGGCCTCGACGCCGTGAAGAGCGTGTCGCACCAGCCAACCTGTGCCCGCGTGTGGGCTGAAGCAGGGAGACTGTCGCTCAGCCTGTCGGCGCCTGCTGCCAGCGAACTGCATGTGCAGGTGCTCGACCTGTCTGGACGCCCTGTCCTCGGTAGCCTCCTGCCTGCCGGGCAGAGCCGCTACGACGTGGTGCTGCCCGCCCTCTCTGCCGGTGTCTATGCCGTGCAGATAGGTGGCGAGCCTGCCGTCAGCGGTTCGGCGTTGGTGCGTCTGCCGTGATGGCGTATGTTGACTCCAATAAAATTCAAGTTTCGCATTCGCTCAACTCCTTTAACTCTCCATCTTTCGAAAGTTGAGTAAAAATCTCTCATTTAATTTCCTCAACCCGCAGATTCTTTGTACCTTTGCACTCCGAAAACAAAGAAACCATGGTAGTTTGCATAGCAGAGAAGCCCAGTGTGGCCAAGGATATCGCCCGTATCTTGGGTGCCACCGCGTCGCACGATGGCTATATGGAGGGCAATGGCTATCAGGTGACCTGGACCTTCGGTCACCTGTGTGAGCTGAAGATGCCCGAAGACTATACCCCCGCATGGCGCTACTGGGCACTGTCGGCCCTGCCCATGATACCCCCGCGCTTCGGCATACGCCTGAAGGAAGAGCAAAGCATAAAGCACCAGTTCTCCGTCATTGAGCGGCTGATGAAGGCTGCCGACGGCATCATCAACTGTGGCGATGCCGGCCAGGAGGGCGAGCTGATACAGCGCTGGGTGATGCAGAAGGCCCAGCCCACCTGTCCCGTGAAGCGCCTGTGGATATCGTCGATGACCGACGAGGCCATACGCGAGGGTTTCCAGAACCTGAAGGACCAGTCGGAGTATCAGTCGCTCTATATGGCGGGTCTGTCGCGCGCCGTGGGCGACTGGCTGCTGGGCATCAACGCCACGCGCCTCTACACCATCAAGTATGGCCAGAACCGCCAGGTGCTCAGCATCGGACGCGTGCAGACGCCCACGCTGGCACTCATCGTGAACCGCCAGAAGGAGATAGACAACTTCAAACCCGAACCCTTCTGGGTGCTGTCGACCATCTATCGCGACACGCTCTTCACTGCCACCAAGGGCCGTTTCAACTCGAAGGAAGAGGGCGAGCAGGCCTTCAAGACCATCGAGGGCAAGCCCTTCACCATCACCGACGTGCAGAAGAAGAATGGCCGCGAGACACCACCCTCGCTCTACGACCTCACCTCGCTGCAGGTGGACTGCAACCGTAAGTTCGGCTTCTCCGCCGAGCTGACGCTGAGTCTCATACAGCAGCTCTATGAGCAGAAGCTGACCACCTATCCGCGCGTAGACACCACGTTCCTGAGCGATGATGTCTACCCAAAGTGTCCGCAGATAATGAACGGACTCTTCCAGACACGCTTTGCCGGACAGACCCCCTACGCTGAGTTGGTGAGACCGTTGGGCGGCAAACCCCTGCCGAAGTCGAAGAAGGTGTTCGACTCGTCAAAGGTCACCGATCACCACGCCATTATTCCCACGGGTGTGCCCCCACAGGGGCTGAGCGACATGCAGCAAAAGGTCTACGACCTGGTGGCGCGCCGCTTCATCGCCGTGTTCTGGCCCGACTGCAAGTATGCCCAGACAACGGTCTTAGGAGTGGTGGAGGACTCGCCTGCGACTCCAGGTGATGCAACAGTGGAAGTGCCATCGAAGGAGGTTGTTGAGTTCAAGACCACCGGTCGCACCATTCTCGACCAGGGCTGGCGCGTTATCTACGCCAAAGACGCACCAGCAGAAGACGACGCTGCTCAAGATGCTTCGGGTAGCCATGCCACCCCTTCCGCAGAGGTACTCAGCGGAACAGCGGAACGCACCTTGCCCGACTTCAAGAAAGGCGAGAGCGGACCGCACACGCCTACGCTGGCCGAGAAGATGACCACGCCGCCGCCTTACTACAACGAGGCGTCGCTGCTCAGAGCCATGGAGACGGCGGGCAAGTTTGTAGACGACGAGACGTTGCGCGCCGCACTCAAGGAGAACGGCATCGGGCGACCATCGACGCGTGCAGCCATCATTGAAACGCTGTTTAAACGCCATTATATACGCAAGGAGCGCAGGCGCCTCGTGGCCACCCCTACGGGCATTGAGCTGATAGACCTGATACACGAGGAACTGCTGAAGAGTGCTGAGCTGACGGGCATTTGGGAGAAGAAACTGCGTGACATCGAAGCTAAGAAGTACGATGCCGTGCAGTTCATCGATGAGCTGAAGCAGCAGATAACCGACATCGTGCAGCAGGTCATCGGCGACCAGAGCAATCGTCGTGTTGCGGCGGCTCCTGCCGAGCCGGTGAAGAAGTCTGCCCCCGCATCAAAGGCCGCTGCTGCACCGAAGGCCGCTACACCCAAGAAGAAGCGCGTGGCCAAGAAAGCCGCTGTGCCCGAAGCGCCAGCGGCATCCGCCCCGCAGACCGACCCGCTGGTGGGCCAGCCCTGCCCGCTCTGTGGCAAAGGCCATATTGTCAAGGGCAAGACCGCCTACGGCTGCTCGTTGTGGCGCGAGGGCTGCACGTGGCGACAACCGTTAGGTTAATTTTGCAGAGTGGGGCAATAATTCGCTCATTGCTCCGTTATATAATGGTATGCGTAGACTGTTCACCTTCTTCACACTTCTGTGCGCCGCCCTGCTGATGGCTGGGTGCGGTGCTGATACGGCCATGAAGAAAGGCGACAAGTTCTACGCTCTCGGCGAATACTATGACGCCGCCAACCAATACAAGAAAGCTTACTCGCAGACACCATCGAAGAGCCGCGACCTGCGTGGCCAGCGTGCGCTGAAGATGGCCGAATGCTACCGGCGCATCAACTACACGCAGCGTGCCATTGCGGCTTACAACAACGCTGTGCGCTACAAGCAGGCCGACTCGATGGCCATGTTCCGCTTGGGGCAGATGCTACTGAAGAACGGCAACTACAAGGAGGCAGAGAAGGTGTTTGTGCAGCTGGCCGACTCGATGCCGGCCAACCCACTGGTGAAGACGGGGCTGCAGTCGGCACGCATGGCACCACGCTGGAAGCAGGACGCCGCCTATTCGGGCTATAACATCAAGAAGCAGGATCTCTTCAACTCGCGTCGTGCCGAATATTCGCCCATGCTCACGGGCGACAACTACGAGCAGCTCTACTTTTCGTCCACGCGCAACCAGGCAGTGGGCGACGAGTATAGCGGCATCACCGGCACGAAGAACGCCGACATCTTCGTGGCTCAGAAAGACGAGAAAGGCAAGTGGCTGAAGCCGGAGATTATAGAGGGCGAGCTGAACTCAGAGCTTGACGAGGGCGCGTGCAGCTTCTCGCCCGACTCGCGCACCATGTATCTCACCGTCTGCAAGACCGATGCCTCTTATCCGCGCTTTGCACAGATTGCCACATCGAGCCGCAGCGACGCCTCGTGGGGCAAGCCGCAGGTGCTCGACGTGACGCGCGACACGCTCTCGCTCTTTGCCCATCCGGCGGTGTCGCCCGACGGCATGTGGCTCTACTTCGTCAGCGACATGCCTGGCGGCATGGGTGGCCTCGACATCTGGCGCGTGGCTCTGACCACATCGGGTGTGGGCCCCGTGGAGAACCTGGGCGAGCCTGTCAATACGCCTGGCGACGAGATGTTCCCCACGTTCCGACCCAACGGCGACCTCTACTTCTCTTCAAACGGCCATCCCGGCATGGGAGGACTGGACATCTTCATAGCAAAGCCAATTAGTGATGAGGAATTAGCAATGAGTAATTCCGATAAACCGCAAGACGGCAGGGACTCTCTGGACGTGCATGGAAATCATAATTACTCATTACCCATTACTTATTATTCATTAACCCATCCCGGCTTCCCCCTCAACTCGCAGGGCGACGACTTCGGCGTGACTTTCGAAGGGCCCTACAACCGCGGCTTCTTCTGCTCCAACCGTGGCGATGCCCGTGGCTGGGATCATATCTACTCGTTCGAGAAACACGAGGTGGTGCAGACCGTGAAGGGATGGGTATATGAGAAAGACGGCTATGAGCTGCCAGAGGGGCTTGTCTATATGGTGGGCAACGACGGCACCAACCTGAAACTGAGCGTGAAGGGCGACGGTTCCTTCACGCAGGAGATAAAACCAGGGGTAGACTACGTGTTCCTGGGCACCTGCAAGGGCTATCTGAACCATAAGGAACAGCTGCGCGTGGACACCGTGCTCGAGTCGGAAGAGTATGTGCTGCAGTTCCCGCTGGCCAGCATCACGGCGCCCGTGCTCATCGACAATATTTTCTACGACTTCGACAAGGCCACGCTGCGACCGGAGTCTACGGCATCGCTCGACGAGCTGATAGTGCTGCTCAACGAGAATCCCAACGTCACCATCGAGCTGTCGGCACACTGCGACTATCGCGGCCCGGCGGCCTACAACAAGGGTCTGTCGCAACGGCGTGCCGAGAGCGTGGTGAACTATCTGATAGAGCATGGCATTGCCAAGGACCGCCTGTCGCCTGTGGGCTATGGTAAGGAGAAACCGAAGGTGATAAAGCGCAAGCTGACGGAGAAATATCCGTGGCTGAAGGAGGGTGACGTGCTTACCGAGGAGTTCATCAAGGCGCTGAAGGACGAGGAGCAGCAGGAGGTGTGCAACCAGCTGAACCGGCGCACCGAGTTCATAGTGCTGCGCACCACCTATGGCATGTTCGACGAGGGCGGCAAGCTGAAGGAGCAGCCCAAGAAGGCACAGCCCGCAAAGCCCGCCACCAGCCAGAGTGACGACGACCTGTTCTGAGACATGGTGCTGCCGTCACATGTCACTTCTTCGAGGGCATGATAATCCACAGGATGATGTAGCACGGCACGCCACTGAAGGCTGTGAAGAACGTGAGCAGTGCGTAGGCCGCACGAACGGCGGTGATGTCGAAGTCGAAGTACTCGGCCATGCCGGCGCAAACACCGCCGAAGACGCGGTCGTTGGAACGGGTAAGTTTTCTTGTTGCCTATACTTTCAAGATAGAAGTGCAATCCTATAGGGGGGGGAGGAACCCTCCTTGGA
>ERZ842401.5247-NODE-5247-length-14497-cov-8.726146_pt1 | contig 14497 bp, 11 predicted proteins | sample MGYA00521270_ERZ842401 | MGnify/ENA primary metagenome ERZ842401 (study PRJEB31892, sample SAMEA3878208) | bioreactor metagenome | biome: Moose rumen | place: Sweden | collected 2011-10 | study: EMG produced TPA metagenomics assembly of the PRJEB12797 data set...
TGAAGGATTCCGGCGAATACTCAAAGCGGTAGTTTGCCCCGGCTTCTTCCGTCAGCTTTTTGAGGAGTTTGGCGCCTTCCACGGCAATCTCCTTGATTTCCTCTTTGGACTTGCGGAACACCTGCTCACGCTGGGCCACAGAGGTAGAGTTATAGACATGCACAACAGCATTTTTCACGCCCTTCAGCGCCTCAAAGGTCTTGCGGATAATGTGCTCGCGGGCCTGCGTCAATACCTGAATCGTCACATCGTCGGGGATAAGGTCATCTTCCACCAGCCGGCGCAGGAATTCGTACTCCGTCTCCGAAGCTGCGGGGAAACCGACTTCGATTTCCTTGAAGCCCACTTTTAAGAGCATTTTGTAAAATTCCAGCTTTTCGTCAAGATTCATCGGAATAATCAGCGCCTGATTGCCATCCCGCATATCCACACTGCACCATATGGGTGCCTTGTCCGGGGCATCCTTCTTTGCCCATTCCAAATCCATCTCCGGCGGCATAAAATAACCTTTGCTGTACTTCTGATAATTCATCATCGGCAATCCCCTCCATATAATAATAGCCTTCCCCCTCCTCCAACGGAGGAGACGAAAGGCCATGCATTACGCATTTCCCTGTGTCGTATACTACAATAACACAAGCATGCTGTTTTTGCAAGTTTTTTGTACTATTTTGTAAACATCATTCAACCCACGGTCTGACGAATGGCCTCACAATTTTTTTCGTAAACCTGTTTGACTTCCTCTGCCAGCTGTGCAAGTTCATCACGTTTTTTGCCTGCCCGGATAGCCTGCACCATATTGTCTGCTGCATTAAACAGACCCATCAGGCTCAAATTGCCGGCAGTGCCTTTAAGCGTATGAACACATTTTCCCGCCTTTTCGATATCGTCATCGGCAAAGGCCTGAACAAAATCGGCATAGGAACCATCATCAAGAAATTTCACCAGAAATTTATGATAAAGAGCCACATTGCCCATAAATCTCTCCAGACCCTTGTTGTAGTCAACGCCTGCCTCGCAGAGAATTTGCCTAATCTCCAACTGATCCATCATATTCGCTTCCTTTCGTCCTCACAGTATCCCTTCCTCTGCTATCTATTCGCGCTTCTGCTTCTTTATTCCTGCCGTTCCGAAAAAAATCTGCCTGCTCCATGGCGTGTCGATTAAATGAGCTTCGCCCTATAAACGGCGGTCTTCGCCATCGGTGATGACTTTTTTCCAACCGTAATATTGTGCATACATGATGTTATGGCTGCCTTCGGGGCGTGGCTCTAAATCTGAGCCCCAGGCCAGCACCTCTGTATTCCAGGTCACACAGCCCCAGTATTCACAAATTTCATCGGCCACCGGCAATACATCAATCTGATGCACCACCACCAAATCCTGTTCCTGATGCGCATTGATGTAGTCTATACGGCTCATCCACTGCTGTCGTACATCCCATTCCACCCAGCTCAAAATAACTGCCGTTGCCAACCACAGCATAAGACAGGCTGTCAAAACGCTGCGGCATAGCGCCCTGCGCTGCAGATAAAACGCCTGCCACTGCGGCATTAATTCTTTTAACGCCGAAACGGAAGCTGCAATCACCGCCACCGTGGAGAAAAAACCTGCCCTTGCCGGTGCCATCGGCACGAAAAGCATGACGAGCATGACGCTGAGTGCCCCTGCCAGCATAACGGCCTGAAACTTGGTAATCTTGTTCCAGTGCTGGCCTTTGGGCAGCCCAAAGACATAATAACCGATAAGCGCCAGCAGTGGCAGCCACAATTTAGTTACCGGCCAAAAACATTCAGCGAAGGTAATCTGAAACATCAGCGGTGTCCAGTACATATCCGCAGGCAGACCGGGATTGTATTCATACAGCCGCTGCAATTCCATCCGCACCATTTCACCGGGAGCCTCGACCAGCATAATACCGCCAATGCACAGGCAGATAAAACCACTCACCATCCACAACTGCAGTTGTTTTTGCTTCTTGAAATGCCACAGCGCAAAAAGTGTGATAAGCCCCGCTGCCGCCGCGCCGGTTTCCACCGACCAGCCGGCGCACAGGCCGCTTACAGCCATCAGCGGAACCGCCCACTTAGGCGGCTTTGCCCAAAAGTCTGCCTGCCAGTATTTTAAGGCAAAGGGCAGTAAAAATAAAAATTCCAGCAAGCCCATCCAAAGAAATACACAGCTGCCGCACATCCACAGCGTAGTCAAAAACGGGTCCGGCAGGAGAAACCAAAAGGCAAATACCAGCCAGAGCATATACGTGCGGTTCATCGCTTTCAGGCTTAGGCCGGTACCGATGCGGAATACCAGTAACAACAAGCCGCCGAACACCAATGTGTTCAGGACGTTAAAAATTTCTTTGCCCTGCCAGGCAAAAAACTGCGTAAGGCCGATACCTAAAATCCGTCCGCCCCAGGTGAAATAATGCGACCACTGACTGACCACAATATCGTAAAAAGAAGCAATGCGCTGCCGCGGCCCGACACCGTCTAAAAGATTTCCCCGGTCAGCACCGTCCCAGATAAAGGCATAGGGTATATCGTCCGATACCAAGGGCAGCATACAGTTGCGCACAAAAAACAAGCCTAAAAACAGCACCAGCACCATCTGCCAGGATAGTAGTTTTTTCACCAATCATTTGCCTCCCCATATTTTCCCCAGTCAATCTTCTTGTCGATAACAATTCCCTTCAGCCCGTGATATTGGGCATAGACATTGGAGCGATTATCCTTTGGGTTGCTTTCCAGGTCGCCTCCAAACATCAGCAAAGTCTCCGTAACCGAGCGACTCCCCGTGATTTTATCCAAACGCCATGGTATTTCAATCGCCGGCACGACCACCGGGTCATCCTGTCTGTGCTGTGCAATCAGCTGCTCCCGTGCAGCCCATTGCTGACTGTAGGAAGTCTCGATAATCAGGCAGATTACGGTTGCCGCCAGCCACAAGCCCAAAGTGGCAAAGCCCAAAACAGCCATGCCCAGACGCAGCTTGGCAAACTGTGCACATTTTTTTGCCCCCCATGGGAGCATAACCCGCAGGGCTTTGGTTGAAGCCACCAGCAGGAAAATTACGCTATGATAAGCCCCATGAGCACGAAAATCCGGGGAAAACATCATCGCAGCCAAAATAAGAAAACTTGCCGCGGTGAACAGCTCCATATAGCGTTTTTCCTCACGGCTGCCCAGACCATAACGCAGGCAGAGCAGAAGGGGCACCAGCAGGGGCAGTTCTCCCGTAAATACCGGCAGAAATCCTTCCACGAAGTTATATAGGAACATCACCGGTGTCCATAAAAGTTCCGGCGGCATGGTGTAATCCGGAGCAAGCTCCTCCATCAGCCTTACTCTTTCCATGCTGCCCGGTGCCAGTATTAGCAGCAAAGCCCCCATAACCAGCCCACAAAAACCTGCCACCTGCCAGCGCCGCAATTTTTTCTGCCGATAAGCTAACAGCAAAAAAGCCAAGGTCAGAAATACCGCCGCCATGCTTACGGTTTCCATTGACCACCCGGCCAATAAGCCCAGCACGAACAGGGAAATCACACAGCCCCAACCCTTGTCCTGCCCCAAATCGCCGTGCGCGAAGCTAAAGGCATAGGGCAGCAGGAAGGCACACACCACGACAGAAGTCCAGAGATAGACACACGCCCCGGTCATCCATAACATCGTGTAAATATAAGAAGGCAGGGCGAAAAACAAGCCCAAAAACAGCCAGCAAAGCCCCGCCTTGCTCCTGCCCGGCGATTCTATGCGGCCTGCCGCCAGCCAAAAGAGCACCAGCACCAACAGGATAAAAAACAAAAAATTGAATACATCAAACAGATAACCATGCTCGCCACTCTGCCAGATAAAAAACTGTGCCGCAAAGAGTGCCGGCACCCGCCCGCCCCAGGTGAAGTAATGCGATAACTGGGACGTAAAAATATCCTGCAGGGAATTAATGCGCTCACGCGGACCGATACCATCCATCAGATTGCCGGCATTAGCTCCATCCCAGATGAACGCATATGAGTAATCATCCGCCACCATTGGCAGCAGTATCGTGCGCCATAAAAAGACCCCTGCGCCAAAGACAAACAGCATTTGCCACGAAAGCCTCTGCCACAAAGCCTGCCAGCAGGCATACAGCCTGTCAGCCCAAACTTCCATATATTTATCTCCCCTCATTTAATCAACACGCCCTAATCAACACGCCCTGACTTTTTGCGGTCAGCCACCGCCACATACAGGACAGGTACGATAAGCACGCCCAAAAGCGTTGCCAGCGCCATACCGCCCACTACGGCTATCCCCATGCTGCTGCGTGCGCCGGAACCGGCACCATCCGCCAGCGCCAAGGGCAGACAACCGGCAATAAAGGCAACAGAAGTCATGAGTATGGGCCGCAGACGCAATTTTGCCGCCGTCAGAGCCGCCCGCACAGGCAAAACACCCCGCAGCTGTCTTTCCCGGGCAAATTCCACAATCAAGATGGCGTTTTTCGCAGCTAACGCCACCACCAGCAATATGCCAATCTGCATGTACAAACTGCCGGGCAAGCCTGCGGCAAGTTCGGATAGCAATGCACCGCCAATGCCCAAGGGCACGGAGAGCAGCACCGCCCAGGGCAGCCGCCATGACTCATAGATAAACATCAGGCACAGGAAGACAAACACCAGCGACAGCCCGAGCAGCACAGCCGTATCCCCCTGTGCTTCCCGCTCGTGGCGGCTGACTCCCGTCCAGGCGATTTGAAAGCCCTGCAAAGCGGCTTCGTCAACCGCTTTTTCCATGGCCTCCATCGCCTCGCCGGTGGAATAATCTTCGCCTGGGGCTATTTCAAAATGGACGCTCCGCACACCATCATAGCGGGTAATGCTGGCAGGCCCCGAGGAATTTTGCGCCTGCACCAGTGCATCTAACGGCACCATAACACCTGCACTGTTGCGCACAAACAAAAAGCGCATGTTCTCCGGTTCATGGCGAAAATCCTTATCGGCCTGCAAGACTACCTTGTACACCTGCCCAAAGCGGATAAAGTCATTTACTTCTTCGCCGCCGAAGTTCACCTGCAAGGCACTGTAGACATCATCTAAGTTTACGCCCAGAAGTTTGGCCTTGTCTTCATTCACCGTAAAATTCACATAAGGCGTGCTCAGGTCAAAATCAGCCTCCAGCTCCTCGATTTCCGGATGATTTTGAGCAGCGGCTTTCACTCTGTTCACGGCAGCCTGCAATTCCGCCTCCGAATGTCCGGCCAAATCCAGTAAATGCAGGGAAGCGCCGCCGGTCATGCCCAGTTCCGGCAAAGCGGGCGGATTAATGCCCATGAGCACAGCCTCCGGAATGACTTTACTTCCTTCCTCCTCCAGCCATGCCAGCAAATCCTCCACACTCTGTCCATCTGCGGTGCGTTCGGCCCAATCCTTCAGCGAGATAAAGAGCAGACCGGCATCGGAACGAGTATTATCGCTTAATAAATCCACACCGCCAATACCGATAACTGCCCTGACGGCCTCCTGCGCCTGCAGCTTTTCCGTCAGACGATTCATGGAATCAATGGTATGATTCAGCGAAGTACCTGCCGGCAGATTCAGCCCCGCCACAACATACCCCTGATCTTCCTCCGGCAAAAACTCCTGCGGCATATTGAGATACAAGCCCGTAGTTCCGGCAATCAGCAGCACGACCGTGAGCAAAACCAGCCTTCCCCGGCGCAGACACCAGCCTAAGACCTGTTGATATCTGTGCCCTGTCCACTTCAGTATTTGCCCAAAGGCGGTGAGCAGTCTGTTATCTTCCCCCTGCGCTTTGTCCTTTAACAGCAAAACGCATAAAGCCGGGGTCAGCGACAGGGCCGCAAACGCCGAGATGCTCATGGCAGCCACCAGCGTAAGGGCGAACTGACGGTAAAGCGTCCCCGTCATCCCCGACAGGAAAGCCACCGGCACAAAGACCGCTGCCAGCACAAAGGCAATCGCTAGGATCGGTGCCTGTACTTCCCGCATGGCCGCCGAAGCTGCTGCCTGCGCCGCCAGACCGCGCTCAATATGGCGGAATACGCTTTCAATAATGACAATGGCATCATCCACCACCAGCCCAATGGCCAGAATCAGAGCAAACAGCGTCAACAGATTGAGAGAGTAACCGCAGAGATAAAAGACAAAAAATGTCGCAATGAGCGATACCGGCACAGCCAGCATCGTGATAAGCGTAGCCCGCCAGCTGCCCAAAAAGAGATAGACAATCACCGCTACCAGCAGTAAGGCCTCAGCAAAGGTATAGGCAACTTCTGCCAAAGACTCCTCAATAAAGCGGGTTTGGTCAACCACAATGCGGTATTCCATATCCGGAGGGAACATCGTCTGCGCTTCCGCAAGGATTTTTTTCACCTCACCGATGGTTTTCAAGGCATTGGCGCTATCCGTCAGGGTTATGCTGAAGGAGGCCGCCTCCCGCCCGTCCTGATAGGACACATAGCGCGTATCCCGCCGCCCTTCGGTTACCTGAGCCACATCCTTAACACGGATTAAATCCCCCTCTGACGAAGGCAGAATGATATTGCCAAACTCCGCAGGCGTCTGGCGGCGGTTCTCTACCCGGCCCACCATCTGCTTCTCCTGGCCTTCACTTACAGGCATTTTGCCCAAAGTGCCGGCAGCAGGCTGGACATTCTGTTCCCTGACAGCCGTGAGCACATCCGACACGGCCAGATGCCTTGCCGCCAGTTTATCCGGCTGCAGCCAGATGCGCATGGCATAGTCCTCTGTGTATTCCTCTACGCTGCCCACACCGGAAACCCGCTTTATCTTATCGAGGAAATAGTTCTTGGCATAGTTTTGCAAAAAGATACTGTCATAGGTTCCCTTTGGTGAACACAGGGACATGGCAAACACCATCCCCGGCAGGGAACGGCTGGTCGTCACACCATAATCCTGTACCACTTTGGGCAGGGAGGGCAGAACCGTCGTCACCCGGTTTTGCACACTGGCTGCCGCCACTTCCCCGTCCACCCCCGGAGCAAATTCGATATCCAATTTATATTCCCCGGAGGCATCCGCATGGGAAGACATGCTGCGCAAGCCATCAATGCCGTGGATTTCCGCTTCGATAACATTTGCTACGGTGTCCTGCACCACCGTAGCATCAGCTCCCTGATAGGTTGTCGATACCGAAACCGTTGGCGGCATAATGGCAGGATATTCGGCAATGGGCAGCTGAAAAGCCGCTACCAGACCGAATAAGGTCAAGAGTACCGCCAATACTACCGCCTGCAGCGGATGCCGGATAAAATACTGAGCCAATCAAAACACCTGCCCGCTTTTTTATTTCATGAACTGGTCTATCGCCTTATTTAACTGGTCAATCGCTTCCTTGTCATTATCCCGCACCGCATCCACAATACAATGTTCCATATGGTCTTTGAGGATAATCTTGCTGACCCCGTTAATGGCACTCTTTACCGCCGAAAGCTGGATAAGCACTTCACTGCAATCGCGCCCGTTTTCCACCATGCCCTTGATGGATTCCAAATGACCGATAAGCCGCGACATGCGGTTGAGTACCGCCTTGGTATGCGCATGCGAATGCGTATGACCATGCGGGCCATGATGGTCATGGTCCGCATGGTGGTCATCATGGGTATGCGTAACCACGGTACCGTCTGCCAAGATATGTGTATGTTCGTTCATGGATTATTCGTGTCTCCCTCTGTTACCTGTCATAATTTATTCATAATATGGTTTATATTCGCTGCAAATCGCATTTTTCCTGTCAGCAATCGCCAAAAAATCAACAACCACTCTTTTTATGGTTATTCTTAGGTATTCCATTCTCTGTAGTATTACTCAAAAAAATTTTCCTTGACAAAGATATTCACATCGTATATTTTAAGAGTAAGAGAATATATGGTTGCTACGAGTGGCTGCAGCCATCCCTTCCGTTTGGGGACAATAAAGATACAACGGAGTTGACCGTCGGCGAGGGTAGGGAAACTCGCCGCTGCTCACAAGCAGGAAGGATTGTCCTGTACCCGCAGGGTGCTCGGTAATCCTTCCTGCTTTTATTTGTTGAAGGGACAATAGCCATGAATGATTTACAAAAATTACAACAAGATTACGAGCAGAAATTGTGTGACAAAGTATTTCGATATCCAGCATGAAGCACAGGAACTATACCTGCATCTGTTCTTGGCTAAGAAATCTCCCCAGTCCAACATTTACGCTCCTATGTCCTACATTGTACTAACAAAGCGAGATGACAATCCTAAACTGTACTTTGAAGGGCAAGAGCATAAGAAAGTTATAAAACTGGAAATTCTGCCTATTCCTTAAAAAACACAAATCAAATAGATTTCTATCAATAATGAAAGCGACCATGCGAGTTTTACAGTCTCACATGGTCGCTTTTTCGCTTGAAAGCTGTCGATATAACAGTTTTGATGGCATCCCCTTAAGAATGCCTATCATTCTGCCTATAATTATTCAACTATTCAACGGCGATGGTTACATTTTCACCGTTGATATTCCATTCCTTCGCTTCACCGGCAAGCGTTCCGTAAGCAACGGAATCGACCAGCATGATTTCTTAGAGTAAAATTTTCATGCATAGCTACAAAAACGCAACCAGTCATTAAAATTTGGGGTTGATTGCTCTAGCTTTACATAGATGTAAATTCTTGACAGCTTGTATCCCCCGCGCGTTTGCAACAAATTCACGCCATACTCATCACGGTATAACAAAACATGATAATCCCCATCAAACTCTCTGTCTTCGGCATCAAAAACCGGAACATTATGATAATGATGCACTGCTTTGCCGACTCCCATGAGGTTGATAACATCATAGGAACAGCAATCGCCGAAGTCCTTCTTCGTAAATATGTTCTCACAAATATTACCATGTAAGAAATTTATATCCTTAAATATCTTACGTCCTATTTTATAAGTACAATTTCTTATACCTACTCCCAATTCCTTACTTTCTATATGATAAGCTTTAGAAAAAGTCAACTTATATGATGTTCCATCTTGATTATACCAATAATAATGTATATCATCTTCATTTTTTATTATACAATCACCGGCAACTATATAAACACTTTCCAACATTAACATTCACCCTTTTTCATGCAAGCCTAGCCTCTGCATTAGTGATAACGTTCCTTGCTTCTGTCAGTAATGCAGTAATTTCTTTTTTTCTGGCGTCTTCCTTGCAGGATACACTTACAGTTTGTTTTACCATTTCTTCTTCGATTTCGATTTGTTCTGATATATAGTCAATCACTATTTTTTCCAGATTATCTCCCATCGATTGATAAACTCCATCAACAACTTTATCCACGGAAATGGATAGTTCCGTCATTTTTTTATTTATTTGTTCTATGAGCCTTGGTGTATGACTTTTTATCTCTCGCTCTCTAATGTATCCGGTAATTCCATCAGCAGCCATAAGACCGACATTAGCCAAGAAAGGAACATTGCTTAAAAGAGATACAGCCAATCCTGCTGTATCACCCTTTGTCCAAATATGATTTTCTAACTTAAAGCGGAATTGGTATACGTCTTGCACAGATAAGGAATCGGCAACTTTATCCGACAATGGAGATGAGATATTATTTAGGATGCCATATATTTGCTCACGATGATGCTCTAAGCAAGTATTTAATGCCTGTTGCAATAAATCCACACAATAATACTCATAATATTTTCGTAATATATCCGACTTTTCATTATATAAATTTTGTGTTTCATCAATGATACGTTGAAGAAATTCTCGCATCCACCCCTTCGTTTCATTTTTCATCGATTCAATTTGTTCTTTAATGCCGTTAAGTAAATCTTTCTCGGTAGCAAGTTTTGTTTCTTTTTGTTCAGCGAAGTTATCTAAAGCAATTTGTGCTTCTTCTTTACTCATATGAATTCCATGTTCGATGTTCTTTATCTGTGCCGATAAATCGGAGATCATAAGAGTAATCATTTTATGAAATCGTGCCACGCCTACACCATCTGCTTTTTCGGCAACTAATGAACTGATATCGCAACGAAGATTCCCAAATTCCTTTGACAATAAGTCGGATAACTTTGGACACACTCGCTCTTCTCCGAGACTATCGCAATATTCATCTAATGCGCTCACCATGTATATTGGGGCTTCCGGTAAAAGAGCCGAAATTCTAGAGCGTACAGTATCCCTGCAGCGTTCTACATTTTCTTGTGTCCCCAAATCGTCTGTATGATTTCCTACTATAAACAGCCTCGTCAATTTTTGCGGCGCAATAGCCGAACGAAGAAAAAATTGCTCTGTTTGTGAGATTGGAAATCTTACATTAAATACATAAATAACTGCATCGGCTTGAAGCAATACCTTTTTTACTGAATCTGTATAATCATTCGATGCATCATCTGTTCCCGGAGTATCAACTATGGTTATTTTTTTTAGAAACTCATTGGGTCTATGGATTTCAATTCCGACTATGGAATCCTTTACTTTACTCAACAATTCTTCTAATGATTCGCGTTTCAACTCTTCATCTGTAAGTTTTACACGTCGATTCCCCAATAAAATTGCTAAATTTTCGTGAACACCATATGAAATCCTATTAGTTGTTACCGTTTCTGGGGTAACATCCATTGTGACAACATTTTCTCTTAGCAAAGCATTTATCAACGTAGATTTTCCGCGCTTAAAGGCACCAACTACGACAATGGTAAATGGCTCATCTTTGCGGCGAATTATATCTTTCTCCCATATAGAAAATTTATCTGAGAAAAGTTCACCAAAATAATGACGATATCTACTGTCATAACGGAATACTCTCATATCATCCAATGCGGATTCTAAGGAATGAAGCATTTCTTCCTTGGAATAGACGATGCGCTCATTTATATCCATAGTATAGCTCCTTACTGATTGTTAATGATATTGATAAGTTTTTGACAGCGAGCATCCGTTTCAGACTTAGACTTCATTTGAATGCCTGGCTTTTTAAGCTCACTGCGCCATTTATAAAATACATCACATTCTGCAAATTCTTTCATGCAGAAAATTCGACGAAGAGAAGATGGATGATCACTAAGGATTTCTTCTACGCGAGTTGGATTATCGAAGGTATCCTTTAATTGCCTCCATAATTCCTCTATATCCAAATCTTCCTTAAAAGCATCATTAATAGTTGCTCCTGAGAGAAGTTTCATTTGTACGTTAACAGAGTCTTCCACTCTGTTGCCACAAATCATGCCCGCTCTATCTGCAGTAATCTCACTGGCACGTATCCAGAATTGCATAAGCGCCATATTGGCCGCCGAAAGAAGCATTCCTATCGCACCAGTATTTCCTCCCAATAATGAGCTTATTACGTTTTTATATATTGTATGCTGATTGTGTATATGTCCGCATTCATGGGCAATAACGCATCTTACCTCGTCGGGATTCAAGCGATCTATAATCCCAGTGTAAAGGACTATCAATGGACTAACATCATCGGATGCATAAGTAAAAGCGTTCATAACGGGCTGTTGATAAATAAAAATATTTGGGATACCTATCCCCAAACGATCAGCGCATTCTTTCCCCATTTTGTATATGTCGGAATATTGATTTGGTCCAACTGCTACCGCTTTTTGATTGAAAAGATGTATCTGCCGGGTTTCCAATGTAGAGCATATCCTTTTGCACAGACTGCGAAATCCTGGAATTTTGTCCAAACGATATCTGATTTCATAGTCAAGTGCAAATGCATAATCCGGCATCCCGTTTTCCATATGTATTGCTTCACGATTTTGACGTTTGGTCACATAATTTCTAAAGCTGGTATCCAGCGCATCCAATGGCGATTTTTCTGTTCTGACTAAATCCATATCACACCCTCCTTAAGCCGTCTTCTGGGAAAGTGTTTTGTCAAGTTCATTTTTTATTGGTGTCAAAGCATCGACAATTTCCGTCAATTCCTGTTCCCACAATTCCAATTTCTGATTCTCTGCTTCCAATTCGGCCTGCCCCTTTTGCTGGTCAAGTTTTATTTGAGCCATGCTTTCCATGCTTGCCTTTAAGATACGTTTAGACTCATTATCAAGAGTTTGGGAAAGGAAAGTCGATGCCTCCTGTACTGCATTATTCAACCAATTTTCCAGCAACCGATCTGTTTTTACTTTATCCAAGGATAATTCCACATGCTTTTTAAGATTACTTCTCACTTTTCCCACATTTCTTTCGCCTATAGATTTACTGAATACCGCTCCGACTACTTTTTTACCACAAAACGACGCAACTATGCCACTTACAGCAATGGCAGGTATAGCCACAGGCCCAACAAGTGCGATTGTTGCAAACCATGCCGCATATCCAGCAACAAGTCCAGAAAGGCCACCTACCACGGCACCTCCTACGCCATTGGCTTTCCATCCAGCCAATGCACCTCCGACATTACCTGCGATACCTAATCCAAGACAAGCCGCCATATTTATGAGCATATCTTTGACAGCAGTATTGCTGATGGTTCCATCTTCATCTGTAAATAGAATAGCTTGTGCCGTAAACAAATCAGCAAATAAATTGTTGGCCTCATTCCCGTAATTAGACATTTCCGTGCTGATTGCCTTCTGAATCTTTAAACTGACTGCTTCGGCACCAGCAGAAATTCTTTGTTCAATATCTTCATTTAATTCTTTTGCCAGTTCTTCTGTTTTACGTCTTACCGAGGAATTATCGCTTACATCAGCGGAATCTATATTTACTGTATCAATATATTCATCGATATCTTTTTTGATATTATCATAGATACACACAATATCCGGTAAAAGTTCACTTTTAAGATTTTCAATTCTCCTTTTTTTCTCTGCAATGCTCTTTTCATTTTCTCTACGAGTCTTTTCTGCGGCTGCTGTAGCATCTTTTATATATTGCTCTCTTGTTGCCGCATCCTTAGTCATGGCCAGACGACGCTGCGCTATAAGTGCTCTTGTTTGGTGAGCCACAGACAGTGTTGTGTTGATGGGGACAATCAGTTCTATGCTACCACGCTCTACCGTAAGAAGGTATTGCAGTGCCTTCTCCAACTCCTCATAATTGCTTTCCTTAAACAGTTCGCTCTGCTTACCTTCGGGCGTTAGTTGTCCTTGAAGTGCATTTAACGCCGATACCCCCATAATGCGAATGTTGCCCATCTTAGATTTTGCTTCATCATATAATTTGGAGTCCTCCCCTGTCACTGTTTTTATTTTATCAAGGACTTTTGTCTCTATGACTTCTCTCATGTAGGATAAAATACGCTCTCTTTTATCTTTAGGAACCAAATCAATCTGATTCACCACAAAAATTATCCGTCCTAAATCGCTGGTCATTATTTTTGTTCTAAGGAAGTCGCTTTCCGTCTTGCTGACCGGTGAACCATGAACCAGAACAAAAATAATGGCATCCAGAGACGGAATAACCTCTGTTGCGACTTTCTCCATACGTTCATCATCATTGAGTCCAGGAGTATCAATTATCTGGACATCATTCTGGCAAAATGGACACGGATAGCTTACCACAGACGATTCCACATTCTCGGCAACACTGGCATATTCAGCAGTCAACTTTGTTACATAAGCTTCAAGCTCATTGACTCCAATTTCTTTTTCCGTACCATCTTTAAAACGCACGATGGCAGAAGGACTAGAGCCGTAACGAATATAATTGAGTGTTGCCGAAGTAGGAATAACATCTGCGGGTACAATCTCTTGCCCTAAAAGAGCATTTATTACTGTACTTTTTCCACGCCTAAACTCCCCCATAATACCTACATTAAACGTCTTGCTATCCATTTTCTTTTCTAATTCAACGAGAGCAGATTGCGCATCGTTCATATTAAGTTTTCCACATATTTTTTTTAAAGCTGCAATTCGCTTCGATGTTTCCCGAACCATTTTTTGATACGTCACAAAACTGCCATTTGCGCCATTAGCAACGTTTTCCATATGTTATTCCTCCTCTCAAAAGCTCTCATTATATTCGTTAAAAGATTGTTCCATTTCCTTAAGCATCTCTATATGTTGCCGATATAAAAATGGTAACGCCTCTATCTTTCTTCTTATACTGTCATTTTGACTGGAACAATTTTTGTTCATTTTTATTTTAGTTTCATCCGAGTCCAGCTGACGAAAAAGTACTAATCTCCAACCAGCTAAGTATTCGCTCAATCCATCACTGAACGCTTCGACTGATTTCTTAACTGACATTTCGATAATAGGCATTACTTCCATTGTATCTAAATCCTTACACTTCGATACTGGATTTACTGCCCAACCAAAAGGAGGAAAATGGTGAGTGCTTCGATATTCTTTTAATTTTATGTTCAGTTCATCGTCATTTAATCCTACACTTTGACGCTTCTTATTTAAGTGATTTGACAAACTATCCATAGCCGGGATCATCCACCCCTTCATCATTTCACTTATATGACTCATGTTTTCCCCAGCATCGCTCATTGCCCCATACCCGCTTTGCTGGACACCCTAAATGAATGGTAAAATACATTCATG
>ERZ842401.5248-NODE-5248-length-14496-cov-11.754449_pt1 | contig 14496 bp, 10 predicted proteins | sample MGYA00521270_ERZ842401 | MGnify/ENA primary metagenome ERZ842401 (study PRJEB31892, sample SAMEA3878208) | bioreactor metagenome | biome: Moose rumen | place: Sweden | collected 2011-10 | study: EMG produced TPA metagenomics assembly of the PRJEB12797 data set...
TAGATGAAGGTGTAATAGGGTAAATTGCTGATACTTCGCTTAATGCATACGCAACATGCGCTGCAGCGTAGTTACCATCAACTGTGATAGTTTTAGCCATAATATAATAACCTCCTTATTTATAACTGTATCTATATACTTAATATCCACAACTGATTATACTTAAATGATAGTACAAACAAAATTAATATACAAATTTTATTAGAGTACAATTTGGGTACACAGAATAATTTTATGACTGTCCTTTGTATTTTGATTTTGGCAGTAAACGTAGTTCAACACTAATCTCAAGGCCTGCCCTTTAATAAACCAGTTTATACCTGCGCTGTATTCTCTCTTGAGATTATGTGAGACACTTCTGTCAGGGTCGAATTGGTCAATTCTTCCGATGAGCTGCAGATAAGGTTTTATTTTCCACCCCAGAGTATATGCAAACCCTGTTGCACGTTTGGAGCTTAACGCCCCACCTCCGTTGTATCCGTCAGCGATTGCGGCTTCAAAATTTGTCCACAGACGTTTATGCTTATATCCGACATAAACCGTTCCGACATTGTATTTAAATTGATTGTGCCCTGAATTTAAACCGCCGCCTATTGTTAATTTCCCGTATTTCCCGTCGTGCGAACCAAAAGGTTTTAAGTTTACCCAGCCTATAAAATCAGCCCCGGGCATACCGCTTGTAAAATACCGTCCCGAAGACCCCAGAGAAAAGCTGTAATCAACATAGTTATAATTCCCGATAAGTTTAACAGCGTTTGTTCTGAGATTCCCAAAATTACGGGCAATTTGTGAACGTTGAACAAAAGGAAGTGTATAAGTTGATATTCCGCCCTCTACACCAACTTGTCCCCTTGAACGCCCTACAAGAATTTTGTGATTTTTTATATGGTTATCTACTATATAAACATCACCCCACATTGAATCGAGATAATTTCCGTGGGTTACAATAGGCAAAATACTGAACCTGAAGTCAATTTTGTCATGTTTTGATTTCCCGAAAAAGCCAAATTCCGTCGTTAAATCATTATATTCGGTTGTATAGTTATGAGGTTTAAAAATAGAAGCTATCGAACCTCTGTGAGCACCAAAAACTTCAACTTGTTTAACAGGACCTTTTTGAAAGTCAAAGGTTAATTCTTCTTTTAATAAAAATGACGGGATATCTGTTCTTGTAATTTTTGTTTTTAAAACTTTGCCAAGAAAACTTTCCTCGGAGGATGAAATTTTACTTTTGCCCATTGAATCAAAGAGTTTAAATTCTTCTTCTACACCATCTGTTGCATCGTCATTTTCATCAGAATATCTGCTCCACTCAAGATTTTCACCATCCTGATTTAACCCGTCGATCAGAGTATCGTCGTCATTACTGTTTAAGTTTATTTCACCTTGTTGATAATTATTGAGCAAATCATCTCTTGCATACTCATTTTCGGCAAAAACAACACCCTGAAAGGATATTATTATACTAAGAATTATTAAAAATCTTTTCATTTCTTAATTATATCATATATATTATTGGAAATAGTCCTTTTTTTATTGTATATTTTTGCTATGAAAAGTCAAACAAAAAGTAATAAAAAAACAAATATACATGCACCGATTGTTGAAGCTCTTAAAAAAGCCTATGACAACCCGACATATCAGTTTCATATCCCCGGACACACAAAAGGACTTGGAGTTTTAACTGACTTCAGAAATCTTGTCGGGAAGAAAGCACTTCAGGTTGATACAACAGATGAGTTTGACAATTTGGGAACTTTAACCCCTGCAACAGGGCCTATAAAAGAAGCACAGGAATTGGCGGCAGAAGCCTTCGGAGCAAAAAGAACATTCTTTTTATTAAACGGCTCTACAATAGGCAACCTTGCAATTGCAATGGGCTTAACAAAAAAAGGACAAAAGGTTATTGTAAACAGAAATTGCCACCGTTCTATATTAACGGGTCTTATAATATCAGGTGCAGATCCTTTATGGATTTTACCGGAAAAATTTACTGATTGGGGTTTGTGGGGAAATATTAAAGCAGATGATATAGAAAAGTTATTAAAAGAGAATAATGACGTTTCTCTTGTATGGATTACAAACCCGACTTATGAAGGTGTTGTTTCTGATGTAAAAGCAATATCCGAAGTTTGCAAAAAATATGACGTTCCTCTGATTGTGGATGAGGCACACGGGTGTCTATGGAATTTCAATTCTAAACTTCCAGAAACCTCTCTAAAACTCGGAGCAGATATCGTTGTTCATTCTCTGCATAAAACGGGCGGAAGTATGAGCCAATCGTCAATGCTCCACATAAGTAAAGATTCTAAGATAAATGCCGAGGATGTTGAAAGAGCACTGATGCTTTTGCATACAACAAGTCCCTCTCTTATGCTTCTTGCAAGTCTTGATGCTTCAAGAGCAAATTTGCAGAGTGAAAGAGGGCAAAGACAATTAAACAGAGCCATTTCAAACGCAAAATATCTGCGTTCTGAAATTGATAAAATGGAGCATATTCACCAGTTAAAATCTGATTTCGGATATAAAACCGATGTTACTAAAATATTTATAAAAGCTGACGGACTTTCGGGGAAAAGGTTAGAGTCAATACTTGAAATAGATTTCGGGATTGAAGTTGAAAGTGCCAGTGATGACGGGCTTTTACTTTTAAGTAATATCGGCAACAAACGTTCTGATTTTGTTTATCTGGCAAATTGTCTGCATAAAATCGACCAACATCACTACAAAGACATTTACTATCTTGAAAATAAAAAACACATGCCTATGCTTACCCCGATTATTAAAAAAAATCTCAGGGAAGCATTCTTTTCACCAAAAGAGATTATTCCTAAGAATGAAGCGGTAGGCAGACTTTCCGGAGAAGTTGTGGCCGAATGTCCTCCGGGGATTTCAATTCTTTTACCCGGAGAACTTATAACAGAGGAACATTTGCCCTATTTAACCGATTACGATACAATTGAAGTAATAAAATAATTGATAAATTATAGACATTTACTTAAAAATCAGTTAAATTAAAAGTATGTCAGACATAAATATACGACAATTTTTGAATAATGCACTTCAGCAGTATCAAATGCGAAGTGCAAGGGCGAATATTAATTCTCAAATGCCTCAGCCTGCACCTGCGCAGCAGGCGCAAAACACCCCTGTCGCACCTAAAATGCCTGCACCGCAAAATATGCCAAACACTCAAAATCTTCAGATGAATACTCTAAAAAGTATCGACCGTGCTATTTATGCAAAAGATTTAATGGGGGTACCGAAGAACTTAAATGAATTTGTTTATATGATACAAAGAGGAATGAGTAACGGGCAATTTAATGCGATGTTTGCACAACAGCTTGCTTCCCAAAGAAATACTCTTTCACAACTTCAGGCTCAAATTCTTGCACAATTGCAGGGAATGGATTTTTCCAACGTAAATGATATTGTCACAAAACAAATGAACACCCAGCTTCAATCATCTCTTAAAAATCTTGAGATATTGTCAAACGGAATGATTAATCTTAATCAGATATCCCAAATGATTCAGGCAAACGGGAAAGATGCCCTGACAAAAATCATTATGACAATGACAGAAGCATCAAAAATGGGCATAAATGACCTGTCCCAATTAAAAGATATGGCAAAAATAATCAATGCCAGTATCGCCGTAGCAGCAGAAAATGAGCCGACAAAAACAATGAAGCTCTTGATTTTACTATATTTACCATGGCTGCCTTTAAAAGAAGGTGTTGATTTCGACCTTGAAGTAACTCAAAAAGAAAATTCCCCTGAAAGTGACAGCATTTTAACGGTAACAATAACTACAATAAATTACGGAACAGTAGTTGCAACTTTATTCCTTGAAACATCAAATTCAGTTCAGGTTGCAATACAATGCAGCGAAGATTTTCCTAAAGAAGAACTTGATATGCGCATTAACAATGACAAAAAGCACTATTCTGTGGATACCCTTACAAGCTATGAAGTAAAAAGAGATTTTAAATCTAAATCAGATAAAGCAAAAGCAAGTATAAATATGTCACAAACTTCGGAAATAAATCCTTACCTGCTATTAACTGCCCATTCAATAATTAAACACGTCATTGATATAGACAATAACGCATCAATAGGCATAACTTCTCACATTGATTTATAAAGGCAGCATCATTTTTTCTTTTAAAGATTTTGCGGATTCTTCGTAACCGACTCTGCCCATCAAAGCATAGATATAGTTTCTTGACTGTTCAACAGACGGCTGATTAAATGCGTTTATACCGTAAAGTGCCCCTGCAATGGCTGTCTGAACCTCAAGCATATATAACAATTGACCGATATGATAACCGTCAGTATGAGGTATTTTTATAGTTACAGACGGTCTTGAATAATCTCTCAATGCGGCACAAGTAGAATCTGCTTCGGCATTCATCAAATCATTTAAAGATTTTCCGCCTAGATAACCGATTCCCGTATATTCAAAAATTTGAGGAATATCAAGTTTAGTATCAAATTCTCCAACTCTTATAAAGTTTATTATTTTATTATCAGGACCTTCGTTAAATAACTGCATTTGCGAATGCTGATCTGTTGCACCAACGGCTTTTACCGGAGTCGGGCCGACAGTTATTTTATTATCGTTTATATATTCAGTTTTTCCTAATGATTCTGCCCATAGCTGGATAAACCAATCAGAAACATATTTAAGTTTTTCTGAATAAGGCATCATAACCGTTATATTTTTTCCGAGTTTAATATCAAAAAGATAATGTACTAATGCATTCTGAGCGGCAATATTTTCAAAAATATCGGGATTTTTTAATGCAATATCCATATCTTTTACACCGGACATAATTTCATCAATATCAATACCGACAAGAGCAAAAGGCAATAAACCTACTGCGGAAAATACAGAATATCTGCCGCCTACATCATCAGGAACAACAAAAGTTTTATAACCTTCCTGCTCTGCAATTTGACGAAGAATACCGGTTCGTTTATCTGTCGTTGCAACAACATTTTTTCTGTAATCATCTCCCAATTCTTTTTCAAGCCTGTCTTTCAAAATCATAAACTGCGCCATGGTTTCAGCAGTGTCACCTGACTTTGTAATAACATTAACCAAAGTTTTGCTTAAATCCAAAATGTCTAAAAGTGCCGACATTGAATCGGGATCAATGTTATCTAAAAAGAAAATTCTAGGGTATCCGTTGCGTTGTTCTTTATCGAGAAGATTCCAATACGGTTTTAAAAGAGCGTTAGTAACGGCTATACCGCCCAAAGCAGAACCGCCAATTCCAAGTACAAGAACATTATCAAATCTGTTTTCAACTAAAGCCGCATACTCTTTAACATACCACGCGGTTTCTTCGCTGTACCCAAGATTCATCCACTGTAAACCGTTTTCTGATTTATTCTTACGCTGATGTAAATCAGTAACTATTTCGGCTATTTTATCTTTGTATCGGGTAAATTCTTCCTTTAGATTTAACCCGCCAACGGAGTTGATATCGGCATTCCTGATGTCTAATTCAAGCATTGAATTTCCTTTTATACTGTCTTTATTATTTTATTATAAACATTTCATAAATTACAAGATGAGGGTAAATAATTATTAAGTTCTAAAAATCCATCATGTGAAACTGATCTTTAAGGAATTTTGCACCTTCGTCATATTCTTTTTTAGCTTTTTCACCGGCTTCATTTGCTTTAATTTCGAGATAATTTTCTTTATATCCGGGTATTTCAGCAGGATTGTCGTCTTTACCTATTTTTGGATAATTTTGAGAAGCAATTGCGTATCTGTGAGCTTCTAGACTTTCAGATGAATTCGGGATTTGACCATATAATTTTTGAGCAGTTCTTTCGTATTTTGAATACCCTTTACCGATACGACCGATTTGTGAATACTGATATGCATGTTCAACCTCATGTGCGGATAAATCTGCAACATGAGCACAGGTTTCAGGATTATAAACTATTTCATTAGTTGTCTCGTCAAAAAATCCGGCAGTATATTTGCCGACTTTATCAGAAGAATATACCCTTGTGTTCATTTTTTCAAGTCCTTTTTCTTTCAAAAAGAATCTTGTCATGGAATGAAGTTTTTGTTTTTGATCAAGCATAAATCTAAAAGGCAAAAATCTGTCGCCGGAAGGGAATTTCGCATTTGCAGTTTCAAAAGTGGAAATAATGTAAGGAATTCCTTTCCTCATTTCTAAATCAAGACCCAGCGATTTGCGTAAATATCTCAATGCTCCGTGACCGTTAAACGGATACTCTGTTACAGTAGAATGAATAACATCACCGTCATTCACATTTTTGAAAATAGTTAATTTTGTAGAAAATTTTCTTTTGTGAGGCAGTTTATACGTTACCTGCTTTTCAATTTGAGAAGTTTTATATTGGCAAATTGAGTCATCATACTTTTCGGTAACAATATTTCTTAATCTCGCAACATCATCCCCTCTTGTTTCATAGTGACGTCTTATATTTGTTCCGTTGCCTTCAATATTTCTTTGCAAAATATTTTTTTTCTTATCATAAAAAGTTATAACTGATTTGTAAAATTTGTCAGTACCTCTTTCACCGACAGTTACAACTGATACAGTTTCGGTATTTAATGGTGCGAGGGTATCAAATGGGGTAGACTTGACATCAAGATTATCAATTTTTTGGAGTAACTTATATTTGTACTTATTAGGATTATGCTCATGCAAGATATTTTTACGAGCTTCTGACAAAGCACGATAAGTTTTCCTGATTTTTTGGGGTAAAAAGTTTACGGACAAATGCATATTTTAAATTTCCTTTGTAAAAATCATAAAACGTCTGAAAAATATTTTTGCTTAATAAAGAAAAATATTTGAAATAGAGAGGTTTTTATGAGATTATAATATAAAAAGGGGCTGTAAAGATATGGGGGCTACATTACTATTAATTGACGGGCATGCACTTGCTTTCAGGCAGTATTTTGCACTTGAAAGAACGCAGATGAAAACATCGGACGGAACTCCAAGCTGGGCTGTTTACGGTTTTTTCAAAGCTATTTTCGATTTACTTAAGAATAAAGACCTTAAGCTTGACTCAATAGCAGTCGCTTTTGATGTGTCCCATCAGACATTCAGAACAGAAACTTACGAAGAATACAAGGCAAACAGAGAAACAATGCCTGACGAAATGCAAATCCAGATGGGAATAATTTACGAAGGATTAAAAGCTTTTAATATACCTGTTTATACAAAAGAAGGATATGAAGCGGATGATGTTATCGGAACAATATCAAAAAGAGCATGCGCACTTGGGCACAAAGTTTTGATTTTAACGGGCGATCAAGATTCCTTCCAGCTTATTGATAAAGACGGCTGTATAAAAGTCATTATACCGTCTAAGGGAGAGTTAAAAGAATATGACTGGAATGCGGTACACAAAAAACTCGGAATTTACCCTAATCAGGTTATTGATTATAAAGCTTTAAGAGGGGACACTTCCGATAACATTCCCGGAATTAAAGGTATAGGAGAAAAGACGGCGGTAAAACTGCTTGAAGAATTTCAAACAGTTGATAATGTACTTCATAATGCCGACAAAATTCAGGCTAATGCCGTTCGTGAGAAGATTAAAAATGGGGTTGAGCAGGCTAAACTAAGTAAGTATCTTGCCACAATAGTAACTGATGTTGATATAGAATTTGATTTTAATAAAACCAGTATTGAATTACCTGATATAGCAAAAGTAACGGAATTTTTCAGAGGAATGCAATTTTACAGTTTTCTTAAAAACATAGAAAACATTTTAAAAACCTTTAATAAAGGGGATAAATTTGAGCAGCTTCCTCAATCCGAGCAAACTAACGGTCAATTAGGTCTGTTTGCTCAGGCAGTACAGAATGAAGTAAATAAGGTTGAGTTGAACTATAAGAGCAAAATAATTACAGATTCTCAGGATTTAACCGACATGATTGAAGCCTTAAACAAAAACTCTGTTATATCCGTAAAAATTTATGCAGATATTGTTAATGCGGTTGAATTTAATTTATACGGCATATCTTTTGGTTTTAATAAAGATTATACCTGTGACAACAAATTAAAAATAAACAATGATAACAATGAAACAGAATGTTATTACATTCCGTTCGGACATAACTCGGGAAATAATTTTAATCCGGAATATACATTAAAGGAACTTAAAACTGTTCTTGAAAATAACAATACTAAAAAAATTACTCATGACTCAAAAGAATTGCTCAATATTCTTAAAAAATATGATATTGAATTAAAAGGACTTCTGTTTGATACAATGCTTGCAAGCTATATCAAAGATTCAAGCGCATCATCACAATTTGATATTCAGTGTATGGAAAGAATTAACCACATTCTAAGCTCTGTTGTGACAGATAAAAAAATAAAATTTTCAGACTATGAACTTGGCGCAATTAAAAATTACACTTCGGATTGTACGGTAAGTCTGTTTAATCTGACAAAATTCTGGCATGAAAATCTTGATGAGAAAGAATTAAAAATACTCTCTGAGATAGAAATTCCGCTAAGTTATGTTTTATCAGATATGGAAATTGCCGGAGTAAGTATTGATAAAACTTATCTGGCAACACTTTCAAACGAGCTTAATAATGAAATGACAAAAATTGAAGGCAGAATATATGAACTTGCAGGAGAAATATTCAATATAAATTCTCCTAAACAGGTAAGCCACATTTTGTTTGAAAAATTAGAACTGAAATCCGTCAAAAAAGGTAAAGCAAAAAATTCTACAAGCGCAGAAGTACTTGAAGCACTCGCTCAGGATAATGAAATTGCACGTTTGATACTTGATTACCGCAAGTATTCCAAGCTTAAATCCACATATACTGATGCTCTGCCTGCACTTGTTTCACCAAAAGACGGAAGAATACATACAACATACAATCAAACCGTAACAACAACGGGCAGATTATCATCATCCAATCCGAATTTACAAAATATACCGATTAGAACACAGGAAGGCAACAAAATAAGACAGGCTTTCGTGCCAAAAGACAAAGAAAATTATCTTATAATGTCTGCGGATTACTCACAAATAGAATTAAGACTACTTGCACACGTTTCGGGAGATGAAAATTTAATAAATGCCTTTAAATCGGGCATTGATGTTCATACTCTTACCGCATCAAAGGTTTTTGATGTTCCGGTGGAAGAAGTTACAAAAGAAATGCGATACAAATCAAAAGCCGTCAATTTCGGAATTGTCTACGGACAAAGTAAATACGGGTTGGCAAAAGCCTTAAAAATCACACCTGACAAGGCTGAAGAATTTATTTCAAAATACTTTGAAACATATCCTAAAATAAAATTGTATATGGACACAATAGTTGAACTTGTAGAGAAGCAGGGTTATGTTGAAACAATCTTCGGGAGAAAAAGATATCTTGACAAAGAGATAAACAGTCCTAACGGGATGATAAGAGAATTTGCCAAAAGAGCAGCAATAAATCATCCTATGCAGGGTTCGGCCTCCGACCTTATAAAAATTGCGATGACGGATTTTTATAAGAAATTAAAAGAAAATAATTTATCTTCCAAAATGATAATACAGGTTCATGACGAACTTGTTGTTGAAGTTAAAAAAGACGAATTTGAACAGGTCAAAAAGCTTGTTCATGAATCAATGGAATTAAATCAGCCGTTAAAAGTACCGCTATTAATCGACATAAATACGGGGGCATCATGGAAAGAATCGTAATTGCACTGATTGTTATTTTATTGCTCGGAATACCTGTCAATGCAGAAGAATCCGCTATTGACCTGAGTACACTTATAACCACTCAAAATATTAAATATCAGGACTGTATAAAAGTTTTCAATACCGATAATGTTACCTTGCTGCACTTGACAATAGCAGCAATAAACGCAAATCGGTTTACTATTGACGAAATTCAATCGGATACGGGATATATTATTTTTACGGCAGTTAATAAACAATTTCTTGCTTCAATTTCAAACGTAAATACTTATCAGGGAATGCTTAAAATTACACCCCTTGACGGCAATTATTACTTCCAACCGGGGATTATTTCAAATATATTCAAATATATTGAAATAAATAAAGACAAAAAACTTCAAAGTATTTAAAAAGTCAGGGTATTAAAGATTTTTAACGCATTTTTCGTTGCTGCGGAGGCTACTTCGTCTGTACTTATTCCACGAATTTGTGCAATTTCTTGAGCGACAAGCTTCACATAAGACGGCTGATTTTCCGTTCCTCTGTGCGGAACAGGAGTTAAATACGGGTCATCCGTTTCTAAAAGCAAATACTCTAAAGGTATCTCTGAAGCAACTTCTTTTACTTTAACTGCATTTTTAAAGGTCACAACACCACCTAGCGCAATGTAAATTCCTTGTTTTATACATTCTTTTGCAAATTCTATACTGCCTGAAAAACAATGCATTATTGCAACAGAATTTTTATTATATTGTTTCAGAATTTCAAGTGTATCGTCGAAAGCTTCTCTGCAATGGATGTTAAGCGGCAAATTCATTTCATTAGCAAATTCAATTTGCTTGATAAAAACTTCTTTTTGCAAATCGACAAAAGACTTATCCCAATAGTAATCAAGCCCGACTTCCCCTATACCGATTATTTTTTTATTATTTTTAATAATTGTTTCCATATCAGAAAGCGTCTTATCACTAAATTCTTTTACTTCCTCAGGGAAAACACCCACATAACCGTAAACATTGTCAAATTGTTTTGTCAGCTCATCCACTTCAAAAATACTTTTATTATTATATGACGGGATAATTATAATAATATTTTCATTAGAACAAGTTTTTACAGCCTGTTCTACCGGCAAATTCTTTAACATATTTACATGCGAATGTGTATTTATTATATATGGCTTGTTCATAGAACAATTTTAACACGAAATAATTTTACATATAGCGATTTTTATTGCATAATAATATATAAGGAGGAAGTATGAGCGAATTTCCGTTTGAGCTTGATGATTTTCAGAAAGAAGCCTGCGAAATTATTGATAAAGGACAAAGTGTTGTAGTATGCGCTCCGACAGGCGCAGGTAAAACGGTGATAGCTCAGCATGCAATAAATAATGCCTTAAAAGACGGCGTAAGAATTTTTTATACAACTCCCCTAAAAGCACTCTCGAACCAGAAGTTTTACGATTTTTGCGAACAATACGGTCAGGATAATGTAGGATTACTGACAGGTGACACCTCAATTAACAGAGGGGCACAGATAGTTATAATGACAACGGAAGTTTTCCGCAACATGCTCTACGGAACAAATTTCGGTGCGGTCGCAGACAATATGAAAGACGTAAAATATGTTGTTCTGGACGAAGTTCACTACATGAATGACGAACAAAGAGGAACAGTATGGGAAGAAAGCATAATTTATTGTCCTACAAACATTCAAATTATTGCACTTTCAGCAACAGTCGCAAACTGTCAGGAGCTTACAAACTGGATAAATACGGTACATTCAAAAACAGAACTTGTTAATACGGATTTCAGACCTGTACCGCTAAGATTTTATTATTTTGACAGCTCTCAACCATTTAAACTTCTTCCACTACTCACTCCGTCTGGACAGCTTAATTCCAAAATACGTCCCGAAAAACCTCAATGGGGAAAAAACAGAAACCAAAAGAAAAATAAATCTTATGTTAAACAAATAATATCAAATCTGTATAATCAGGATATGCTGCCTGCAATATACTTCACGTTTTCTAGAAAAAAATGTGATGAACAGATGGAAAAATGTTCTGGACTTGAGCTTAATACAAAAGAAGAACAACAAAAAATAAGAGAATTTATAGATGAATTTATAGCCCAAAATCCTCATCTGTACGGAAATAAAAATATTGAATACCTTATTCAGGGTGTCGCATCCCACCATGCGGGACTATTACCTGCGTGGAAAATACTTGTTGAAAAACTCTTTCAACAAGGCTTAATAAAAGTTGTATTTGCGACAGAAACACTTGCGGCAGGAATTAATATGCCTGCACGTTCAACAGTAATAAGTTCTGTAAGCAAAAGAACCGATTCAGGGCACAGAATGCTCACTGCAAATGAGTTTTTGCAAATGTCAGGCAGAGCAGGAAGAAGAGGGATGGATGAAATCGGATATGTAACCATTGTCGGAACAGCATTCCAAACGCCTGATGAAGTTGCACAACTAGTACTTAGTGATTCAAACCCTCTTGAGAGTAAGTTTTCACCAAGCTATTCAATGGTATTAAATCTTTTACAAAGATTCAGCCTTGACGAAGCAAAAGAACTTATACTAAAGAGTTTTGGGTACTATTCATCAGATTACAGACTCACTCCGATTCTTAATCAAATAAAAGAATATAGAGCTGCTATCGAAGAAAGAGATTTTACCTGCCCTTATAAACTGACTGATGAAGATGTCAGACAATACGACAAAATAAGATATATATACGTTCAAAACAGACAGACATACAAAAAGATACTCAAACAAGAAAAAAATAAACGCCGTGCTCTATCAGAAGAAATTATAGCTTTTGAAGAACAAAATAAACAAGAACTAAAAAAAATGCAAAGCTTTGCCTGCAACGAATGCAAAATGTATAAAAAGCATGCCAAATCAATAGAAATATCCAAGCGATATGAAACTAAAATTCACTCACTTGAAAAAGAAATTGAAAAGCAAAAAGATATACATTGGAACAAATTTCTCTCCCACAGAGCAGTATTAGAAGAATACGGATATTTAATAAACGATTATCCGACAGATAAGGGTAAAACAACATCCCAAATTCGCTCGGAAAATGAACTCTTTTTAGCAGAAATAATATTTTCGGGATTACTTGAAGAACTTACCCCATCTCAGCTTGCGGGTGTAATCTGCGCAATAACAACAGAAGACATGCGCATTGAAATGCCGTACATTCCAATATCAGAGCCCGTACGCAAGACCTTAAACAAAATACGCAATATAAAAAGAAAATTAGAAAAAATACAAAATTACCATGACATTGAAACACCGTTATATATAAACCCATACTTCAGCTCAGTAATTGAACTTTGGACAGAAGGTGCACAGTGGGATACAATAACAGGTTCTGTTCATGATACACAAGAAGGCGACATTGTAAGAGCATTTAAACGTGTGGTTGATGTTTTGCGACAATTAACAGTAATTGATAATATTCCTGAAGCACTGGTCTTTACAGCAAGAGAAGCAATAGAAAAAATCATGCGTGAACCTGTTAATGTTGAATAATATAATTCCTCCCCTATCGGGAAGGCTAGGAGTGGATCAATAATAACAAATTTAGAAATAATCTTCAACCTTACATATACGCCAAAACACTTGTGTCTATTAAGTTTATAGCACTTATATACATAAAGTATATACAATTATCGTTACATTTCTTTACAAAAAGCATAAAAAAAGGCAATTATCTATAAAAACAATACTTTATATTAATACGAGGACAATAACACAAGGATACTACGAACATGGGTTTTCTATTAGGCGCATACGGTAAACAAGCTGCCGGGTCGAGAATGAGATCGATCCAAGCACGTATGATGCGTATTCAATCTAGAGTACGTAGAGTCGGACGTGATATTGAACGCATGACTAAAATGCTTGATAGGCAAGAAAAATCACTACTTAATCAGGCAACTGCATCTGCAAATGCAATGAAAAATATGCAGCAAATGTCCTTGATGAGTGCAATGTATATGAATGCAGATTACGCATCTGCAATGCAAGCAATGCAAGGAAAAGATGCAACACAAACAGATATTTCAAGATATCAATCAATTGCTGCAAACATTCAGGGTCAATTCCAGCAAAGAATCAGTGCAAACAGTGCTTCAATCGATACAATGTTAGCTCAACAAAAACAACAAATCGAAGATCAAATCGAATCGTTAAGAGAACAATGGCTAGAACCTTTAAAAGACGAACAGGACGATTTACAATCAGAAAAAGATATGTTAGAACCACAATATCAATTAGCAAAACAAGATTACGAAGCATGCCAAAAAATGGAAGCAGACGGTGCAAAACAAATGGCTCCAAACTACACAGGTCAAGGCTAATAAATAGATCATATCATATAAATAAAAACAGGACTTTAAAAATGTCCTGTTTTTTTTAGCAATATAATTTGAAAGTTTAGTTCTAATTTCATTGTTCCTCCCCTATCGGGGAGGTTAGGAAGGGAACAGTTTGTAGGGTGTGTTTATACGCACCGATCAAATAGTATGTAATTTGAAGAATGTAGGATGGGTGCAACCCATCATTTTACATATTTGTTGGGTTTCACCCAACCTGTAACCTACAATCTTAATAATAAAAAAAAAAGAGAAATAGACTTTTGTCTTATTTCTCTTTTTTTTAAATTAGGTGTCGGCTAGCCCGAGCAGAGCCACGGTTCTGAGCTGTGCGAAGAACCAAGTCGAAAAACAATAATCGTAAAATGAATATTTTTCGATTTTGTTTTGAGCGGTGGCG
>ERZ842401.5250-NODE-5250-length-14490-cov-4.957187_pt1 | contig 14490 bp, 12 predicted proteins | sample MGYA00521270_ERZ842401 | MGnify/ENA primary metagenome ERZ842401 (study PRJEB31892, sample SAMEA3878208) | bioreactor metagenome | biome: Moose rumen | place: Sweden | collected 2011-10 | study: EMG produced TPA metagenomics assembly of the PRJEB12797 data set...
AGCTTCTGAGGTCGGTGCTCGTAGCTTCTGAGGTCGGTGCTCGTAGCTTCTGAGGTCGGTGCTCGTAGCTTCTGAGGACTGAGCTCATAACTTTCTGAGTCAGCCTTTGCAGCTTTAGGGTGCTTTCGGCTGAGTTGGTGACTTTTTATGGAAGAAATTTGGAGTTTTGGCATAGTTTTAGTATCTTTGCACCTTGTAATATTACGTAATATGGGAATTTTTGGATTTTTCAACAAAGAGAAGAAGGAAACGCTGGACAGGGGTCTGGAGAAGACGAAGACCAGCGTGTTTGACAAACTGGCCCGCGCTGTGGCTGGAAAGTCGAAAGTTGACGATGATGTGCTGGATAATCTGGAGGAGGTGCTGATTACCTCTGACGTGGGAGTTGAGACTACGCTCAAGGTGATAGAGCGCATTGAGCAGCGCGTGGCCCGCGACAAATATGTGTCAACCTCGGAACTAAACCAGATTTTGCGTGACGAGATAGCAGGCCTGCTGGCCGAAAACAATACGGAAGACAATGCCAACTGGGACCTGCCCAGTGACCACCGCCCCTATGTGATTTTGGTGGTAGGTGTCAATGGGGTAGGCAAGACCACCACCATTGGCAAGCTGGCCTGGCAGTTCAAGCAGGCCGGCAAGAAGGTCTATCTGGGTGCTGCCGATACGTTCCGTGCTGCTGCCGTTGAACAGCTGTGCATCTGGGGCGAGCGCGTGGGTGTTCCCGTGGTCAAGCAGCAGATGGGCTCCGACCCCGCCTCGGTGGCATTCGACACGCTGCAGAGTGCCAAGGCTAATGGCGCTGATGTGGTGCTCATTGACACGGCTGGCCGTCTGCACAACAAGGTGGGGCTGATGAACGAGTTGAAGAAAATCAAGGACGTGATGAAGAAAGTGCTGCCCGAAGCCCCTGACGAGGTGCTGCTGGTGCTGGACGGCTCCACTGGTCAGAATGCCTTTGAGCAGGCTCGCCAGTTCTCGGCTGTCACGCAGATTACGTCACTGGCCATTACCAAGCTCGACGGCACGGCTAAAGGTGGTGTCGTCATAGGCATCTCAGACCAGTTGAAGGTACCCGTCAAGTATATCGGCTTGGGCGAGGGCATGCAGGACTTGCAGCTCTTTGACCGCCGCCAGTTTGTTGACTCACTCTTTAAGCATGAGTAGGCCAACGGTAGACATATTGACGCTCGGCTGTTCGAAGAATCTGGTGGACAGCGAGCGGCTGTTGGCCCAGTTTGAGGCCGCAGGCTATCGGGTGACTCATGATGCTGAGCAGCCGAGGGGCGAGATAGCCGTTGTCAATACGTGTGGATTCATAGAAGATGCTAAGCAGGAGAGCATAGACACCATTCTGGAGCTGGCTCAGCGCAAGACCGAGGGACAGCTTCAGCGGCTGTATGTCATGGGGTGTCTGTCAGAGCGCTATTTGGCAGACTTGGAGCGTGAGATTCCAGAGGTGGACGGCTGGTATGGCAAGTTCAACTATCGTGGAATCATAGATGCGTTGAGAGCCGAGCGCGGAGCATTGCATGTCGCTGAACCCCAAGGTGTAGCCCAGTGCTCATCATTGAATATCCAGAGAAAAATCACCACACCGTCGCACTATGCCTATCTGAAAATCTCTGAGGGTTGCGACCGCCATTGCGCTTATTGTGCCATTCCCCTCATCACGGGGCGCCATCAGAGCCGCCCCATGGCGGAGATACTGGACGAGGTGCGCTGGCTGGTGTCGCAGGGTGTGCGCGAGTTACAGGTCATAGCCCAAGAACTGACTTATTATGGCATAGACATCGATGGTCACCAACACATTGCTGAGTTGGTGGAGCAGATGGCCGACATAGAGGGTGTGGAGTGGATACGCCTGCACTACGCCTATCCGACACACTTCCCGATGGACCTGCTACGCGTCATGCGCGAGAAACCGAACGTGTGCCGCTATCTGGACATTGCCTTGCAGCACATTTCCGACCATATGCTGTCGCGCATGCAGCGCCATATTACTCGTCAGGAGACTTATGAGCTGATAGAGACATTGCGTCGCGAAGTGCCGGGCATCTGCCTGCGCACCACGCTGATGGTGGGATTCCCTGGTGAGACGGAAGATGACTTTCGTGAACTGGTGGAGTTCACCCGCTGGGCTAAGTTTGAACGCATGGGAGCCTTTGCTTATTCTGAGGAGGACGGTACATACTCAGCCCTGCACTATGCTGACGACGTGCCTGCCGATGTTAAGCAGGCCCGGCTGGACAAACTGATGCGCGTGCAGCAGAACATTGCAGCAGAGTTGGAGGCACGGCAGGTGGGTCGGACGGTGCGTGTTGTCATTGACCGTCGTGAGGGCGACTACTTCATTGGACGCACGGAGTTCTGTTCACCAGAGGTAGACCCAGAGGTGCTGTTGCCTGCTGATGAGCTGCTGACCATCGGTGAGTTCTACGAGGCCCGCATCACCCATACGGAGGAGTTTGACTTATATGCTACTACTAAAATATGAATAACAAGGAATTTATCACAGAGCTTGCAGGGCGTACGGGCTATTCGCCTAAGAACACCCAGAAGCTGGTCAATAACCTGATTGACGCCATGGGCGATGCCTTTCAGGAGGACAATGCCGTGCTGGTGCCTAACTTCGGGCTCTTTGAGACGAAGAAAAAAATGGAGCGCATCATGGTCAATCCGTCATCAGGACAGCGCATGCTGGTGCCGCCTAAATTGGTGCTGACGTTTAAGCCCAACCAGACGTGGAAGGATAAACTGAAAGGAGGACAATAGCCATGGGAAAATTGACTATACAAGAGGTGGCCCGTGTGCTGACCGAAAAGAATGGGCTGTCAGCCCGTGAGGCCAATCAGTTTGCTTCTGAGATGTTTGCGCTCATTCTGCAGCGCTTGCAGCAGGGCGAAATGGTCAAGGTGAAGGGACTTGGCACGTTCAAGATTACGTCTGTAGAGGCTCGTGAAAGCATCAGTGTGCGCACAGGAGAGCGTGTGGTCATCAACGGCCACTCCAAAGTGTCGTTTACTCCAGACAATACTATGCGCGAACTGGTCAACAAGCCTTTCTCGCAGTTCGAGACCGTGCTGCTGAACGATGGTGTGGTGTTCGAAGACTTGAAAGACGATGTGACCGAAGAGGAATTGACAGCTGCTGATGAGGAAGATGTGGTAGAGCAGGAGCCTGAGACTGAACCAGAAATAGAGCCGCAACCCGTGGCTGAACAAGTGGCAGCTGTAGCGGATAATGCCAGCGTGCCCGTTGTTGAACCCGTTCTTGAGGAAACTCCTGTGGTTGAACCCGTTCTTGAAACTCCCCCCGTGGTTGAACCCGTTCTTGAGGAAACTCCTGTGGTTGAACCCATTCTTGAAGCTCCCTCCGTGGTTGAAGAACCCTCGCAGGAAGAACCTCTTGAAATTCCAACAGATGAGGAGGAAGAAGAAAACGAGGGGCATCCGTGGGGCAAGTGGATAGGCATGGCATTGGGAATGTTGGCCTTGATGGCTGTCTCGGCATTTGGTGGCTACTATTACGGCATCACTCATGGGGCGCAAGTGGAAGCCTTTATTCCCGATACCATCGTGGTTACGGACACAGTGTATATGGCTGACCTTGCAGAATCGCAAGAGGACATAGAGCTGCCAGACGATGTGGAGGAGCCGAAGTCCGAAGTTGCAGAGCCGCAGGCAGATGCTGAAAAGCCGCAGCCTAAGCCTGCTGAGGCTGCCCAGCCCCAGAAACAGCAGACGGTGGCTGAGGTCGATGACTATGCCAGCAAAGATGCCCGTGTGCGGTTGGGGGCCTATCGCATTGTGGGACTTGACCACGAAGTGAAAGTACAGCCGGGTCAGACATTCTACGGCATTTGCCGTGCAAACCTCGGTCCAGACATGGAGTGTTATGTCGAAGTCTACAACGGGCTGCCCTCCAATCCGACTATCAAGGTGGGACAGGTTATTAAGATTCCAAAGCTGGAATGGAAAAAACGTCGGAAGTAAAACCATAGCATGTTGACAACAAAGCAGATACACATTAGTGACTATAACTACGAGTTGCCCGACGAGCGCATAGCCAAATATCCCAAGGCAGAGCGTGACCAGTCGAAGTTGCTCGTCTATCATCATGGGGAGATTGGGGAAGATGTCTTTTCCAATCTGCCACATCACCTGCGCGCAGGGGCTTTGATGGTGTTCAACAACACACGTGTCATTCAGGCTCGTTTGCATTTCCGCAAATCTACGGGGGCGCTGATCGAGGTGTTCCTGTTGGAGCCTTATCGTCCTGCTGACTATGAGCAGATGTTCCAGCAGACGGAGCGCTGTGAGTGGCTTTGTCTGGTGGGCAACCTCAAAAAGTGGAAGGGTGAGCTGCTGACCAGGACCATTGACGTGCAGGGCCAGCAGATAGAAATCAGTGCCATACGTCATGGTGAGCAGGGTACGAGTCAGCTCATTGAGTTTCAGTGGCGGCATACCTCTCCTGATGACGGCTTCCAAAAGATAAGCTTTGCCGAGATACTGGACGTGATGGGTGAACTGCCCATTCCCCCCTATTTGAACCGCAACACGGAGGAAAGCGACAAGACAACTTATCAGACCGTCTACTCGAAAATCAAGGGCAGTGTGGCAGCCCCAACAGCAGGGTTGCACTTTACTGACCGTGTGCTGCATGCACTGGACGAGCATGGGGTGGAACGTGAGGAACTGACGTTGCATGTCGGTGCAGGAACGTTCCGTCCTGTCAAGAGCGAGCTGATTGCCGATCATGAGATGCATACAGAGTATGTTGCCGTGCGTCGTCACACACTGGAACGGCTGATTGCCCACGATGGCTGTGCCATAGCCGTTGGCACCACCAGTGTCCGTACGTTGGAGAGCCTTTATTATATGGGGCTGAAAGTATTGCAAAACCCTGATGTTGCCGAGGGACAGTTGCATGTCAGCCAATGGGAACCCTATGAGCAGTCTGCCCACGTGCCTACAGCTGTGGAAAGCCTGCAGGCCCTGCTCAACTGGATGAACCGCCGCGAGCTGACAGTGTTGCACTCCTCGACGCAGATTATCAGAGCCCCAGGTTATGACTATAAGATAGTTAAGATGCTCATTACCAATTTCCATCAGCCGCAGTCCACGCTGCTGCTGTTGGTGAGTGCTTTCGTCAAAGGCGATTGGCACCGCATCTATGACTATGCCCTGGCTCACGACTTCCGATTCTTGAGCTATGGCGACAGTTCATTGTTAATCCCTTAAAAATCAGATAGAAATGAAACATGGCTTTATTAAGGTTGCCGCTGCAGTCCCTGCTGTCAAGGTAGCAGACATTGAGTATAATGTACTCGAAATAGAGAAGCTCATCGCTATGGCCGAAGGTCAAGATGTGGAGATTGTGTGCTTCCCCGAGCTATGCCTGACAGGCTATAGCTGTCAGGACTTGTTTAAGGAGCGCCTGCTGCTTGACAAGGCAGAGGAAGGTTTGCTCATGCTGCTTGACTTTACTCGTAAGCTGGATGTTATTTGCATCGTAGGCTTGCCTGTTCAGGCTGGCGGGCTGTTGCTAAACTGTGCTGCAGTCATTCAAAAGGGGTGCATTTTGGGTGTAGTGCCCAAGACCTACCTGCCTAATTATAACGAGTTCTATGAGAAGCGCTGGTTTGCATCGGCGCAAGACTTGAACCCCACCGACATCTATCTGGCTGGTTCACCTATTACATTGTCGCAAGACCCTCTGGTCTTCCAGACAGCAGAGGGCGTTTGCTTTGGTGTCGAGATATGCGAGGACGTGTGGGCACCCATACCGCCCAGCAACAATTTGACGATGGCTGGAGCCGAGATAGTCTTCAACTGCTCTGCCAGTGACGAGCTCATTGGCAAGCATCGCTACCTGTGTTCACTCATTGCCCAGCAGAGTGCCCGTACCATGAGTGGCTATGTCTACTCCTCGTGCGGATTTGGGGAGTCCACGCAGGATGTCGTCTATGGTGGCAATGCAATGATTTTCGAGAATGGTCGACAGCTGGCCGATGGTGACAGGTTCTTGTTCCAGCCTCAAATCCGCATGGCCCAGATTGATGTAGAGCGTCTGCGCACAGAGCGTCGTACCAACTCTACGTTCATTAATGCCCAGCGCCATGCCCATGCCCGTTGTGTGATGGCCAAGGCTGCCACGGAGGAGCATACTTTCACGCTCACACGTGCTATCAATCCGCATCCCTTTATACCTGCTGACGAGGAAATGGCTGCCACCTGTGAGGAGATTCTGAACATACAGACCTCTGCTTTGGCCAAGCGCCTCATCCATACGAGCTGCCAGCATGTGGTGTTAGGTATCAGTGGCGGCTTGGATTCTACTTTGGCCCTGTTAGTCTGTGTGCGCACATTCGACAAGTTGGGCTATGACCGCAAAGGCATTGTCGGCGTGACCATGCCTGGCTTTGGCACTACCGACCGTACTCATGACAATGCTACTTCATTGATGCAGTCGTTGGGCATTTCGCAGATGGAAATCTCCATTGCCAAAGCCGTCATGCAGCACTTCCAAGACATTGGCCATGATGTGGAGAAACATGATGTCACCTATGAGAACTCACAGGCACGCGAGCGTACGCAGATACTGATGGACCTCTCCAACAAGCTCAATGCTCTCGTTGTGGGTACGGGTGATCTGTCTGAGCTGGCTTTGGGCTGGGCTACCTATAATGGTGACCACATGTCAATGTATGGTGTAAATGCTGGCATTCCCAAGACACTTATCCAGTACCTTATTCGCTATCTGGCTTCGCTTGCCGATTTCAAGGCACAGCGAGAGACGCTGATAGACATTGTTGACACCCCTATATCGCCGGAGTTGACCCCTGCTGATGAGAAAGGCAATATCAAGCAGAAGACCGAGGACTTGGTGGGGCCCTATGAGCTTCATGACTTCTTCCTCTACTACTTTATGCGTTTTGGCTTCCGTCCTGCCAAGATATTCTTTATGGCGCAGCATGCCTTTGGCGACAGCTATGACCGTGAAACTATTAAGAAGTGGCTCAAGACGTTCTGCCGACGTTTCTTCAACCAACAATTCAAGCGGTCCTGTCTGCCTGATGGCCCCAAGGTTGGTAGTATCTCGTTGTCACCACGTGGCGACTGGCGCATGCCCAGTGATGCCAGTAGTGCCCTGTGGCTTAAAGAGTGTGAGGAGTTGTAGGAGTCATGGACGAGAAACTTCTGAGCGCACTCAATGACGGGCAGCGTGAGGCGGTGGTTTATTGTGACGGCCCACAGCTGGTGATTGCTGGCGCAGGGTCGGGCAAGACGCGTGTGCTGACTTACAAGATTGCCTATCTTTTAGAGCAGGGCTTTAAGCCGTGGAATATCCTTGCGCTGACTTTTACCAATAAGGCTGCGCGCGAGATGAAGGAGCGCATAGGGCGATTGGTGGGACATGAGCGGGCGCAACGCTTGCAGATGGGGACGTTCCATTCTGTTTTTGCCCGTATCTTGAGGGCAGAGGCTGAGAGTATTGGCTTTGGGGCTAACTTCACCATCTATGACCAGGCTGACTCCCGTTCCTTGGTCAAGAGCATTATTAAGGAGATGCAATTGGATGATAAAACCTACAAGCCTGCTTCTGTGGCCGACCGCATCTCCATGGCCAAGAACCACCTGCTCTTGCCACAAGCTTATCAGACCAGTTCGTGGGCCCAAGACGATGTAGCTCACAAGCGGCCACAGGTGGCTAATATATATAATAGGTATATGGAGCGCTGCCGTCAGGCTAATGCCATGGACTTCGACGACTTGCTGGTGCAGACCTATATGCTGTTCAGTTCTCATGAAGACATCAGGCAGAAATATGTCAGCCGTTTCCAGTATGTGTTGGTCGATGAGTATCAGGACACAAACTATGCCCAGCAGGAGATTGTCTTGCTGTTGACGCGTGAACACGGACGTATCTGTGTTGTGGGTGATGATGCACAGAGCATCTACAGTTTCCGTGGAGCCAATATCGACAACATCCTTGACTTTCAAAAGAAATATGCTAACGCTCAGTTGTTTAAGCTGGAGCAGAACTATCGTTCAACCCAGCTTATCGTGCAGGCAGCCAATAGTCTGATTCGCAAAAACGAGCGACAAATCAAGAAGGATGTCTTTAGCGAGAACGAGGAGGGAGAACGGTTGATATTGAAACCCGCCTACAGCGATAAGGAGGAGGCCATGATCGTTTGTAACGATATTAAGCGCATCCGTCGGCAGGAGGGGGGAGAGTTTAACGACTTTGCCATCCTGTATCGCACCAATGCACAGAGCCGCTCGTTTGAGGAACAGATGCGCAAGGATGGCATTCCCTATCGCATCTATGGTGGTCTTTCGTTCTATCAGCGCAAGGAGATTAAGGACGTGATAGCCTATTTCCGTGTGGTGGCTAACCCGAACGATGAGGAAGCCCTGCGGCGCATCATCAACTATCCGGCACGTGGTATTGGCGATACAACGGTAGGAAAGATAGTGGAGACGGCTACGCTGCATAATGTCAGCTTGTGGCATGTCATCTCTCAACCCATTGTGTTTGACCTGAAGTTAACAAAGGGCACACTGACTAAGTTGGAGAACTTTAAGGTGTTGGTAGAAGGATGGGCTGCGCGCATAGACAAGGAAGATGCCTATGCTTTGGGCCATAGCATCATCATGGAGAGCGGCATCAGCAGGGATATCTATAGTTCCAGCAATCCTGAAGACCTGTCTCGTCAGGAGAACCTTGAGGAGTTTTTAGGCAGCATGCAGGAGTTTGTTGAGGGACGAAAGGAAGAAGGGCGTGGCGATGAGACGGCCTTGTCCGACTTCTTGCAAGAAGTCGCCTTGCTGACGGACTTGGACAGTGAGGGTGACGAGGAGCAGCCTAAGGTGACGCTGATGACCATTCACTCGGCAAAGGGATTGGAGTTTCCCACCGTGTTTGTTGTTGGTTTGGAGGAGAATATCTTCCCTTCGCCCATGTGCGTCAATACGGTGCGTGAGTTGGAGGAGGAGCGCCGCCTGCTTTATGTGGCCATTACGCGGGCTGAGAAGCATTGCATCCTGACCTGTGCGCAAAACCGTTTCCGTTATGGTCGGATGGAGTATGATACCCCGTCGCGATTCATCAAGGATTTTGACCCAAGGCTCATTAGGGTGGAATCAGAGAAAGGTGGTGGACAGAGTGGGCTATTTGGAGATGACCAGCAGTCAAGAGGAACAGGAGGATATGGACATCGTTTTCAAAACCCACGGCCTGTCGTCACTCAGTTCATGGCAGATCCAAAGCCTCGCCTCACACCTGTTCGTCATGAGACACCACGCCCTCAGTCGGCCATTGGCGATATTGGTCTCCGCGAAGGCAATGTCATCGAGCACCAGCGCTTTGGCATTGGCACCGTGCTCAAGGTGGAGGGTAGTGGTGAGAATACCAAGGCTACAGTGGCTTTCAAGAATGCGGGTACCAAGCAACTGCTTCTGAAGTTTGCCCGTTACACCATTATCGGATAGAAAATTGTGGAAAGCTTACAGCGCATCATCTTCCGGCCGTTCAGGAAGATGATGCGCTATCTTTGGCAGGTGTTTCTTCTTACGGAGGTAGGCCGCTTTCCGCTTTTCGTATTCTTCGTAGTGGTTCTCCAGAAAGTTGTCTGCCATATCCAAGAGGGATTATTTGTTCTGATTGTAGATGACACTGATGGTCACAGGCTCATGTCTGTTGTTGCTGCCACCTACCAAGCGGACGCTGGTGATAGACATCTCGTTGCTCACACCCGTAACAGAAGTGGTGGTGTTTGAATAGTAATAGGATGACGATGAAGCCGATGAGGTGGTGGTCGTCTGTACTGGTATCAGCACCACTTTGTTCCAGTTGGGAGAGCCGCTGTTACGGTTCTGGTACATGTGGTTGATGAGGCTGGAAATGTTGTAGTACGTATAGGTGTTGTACGTGCTACTGTAAGTTGCCAGATAGGAAGTGATATTGTCGTACATGTTAGCGTTTTCAAAGAAGCTGTACAGACTGTCACGCTCTATCATGAGCAGGTTCTGCGGCTCCTCCAGCACCACGTCGCTCAGTTCGCTGGCATCGTTCATGCGACGAAATACGATCTTGGCCGATGTGATGGTATCGTTCTCATGACCGCGTTTGATGTCATCCACAGGCAGTGTGACTTCGGTAAAGATGCCGGCGGGTGTCTTCAGATAGGTGCAGGTGTCCTCCTCTGCCAGTTGCTGGATATGGCTTTTATCGTTGGTGATGTGTGTGGTCTGCAACACTTCCTCTGTGCCATAGAAGGTCTTGGAACCGATATAGACGCCGTTGTCCTTGAAGTGGTAGTATGTCACGAGTTGCGAGTTCAGCACCTCAGCCATGAGTCCCAGCCCGTCGGTCGTCTTCAGGTAGATGCCCGGAAACACGTTCTTCGTGAACGTGATAGAGTTCTTGAAGTACTCCGGATGGTTATAGTAGGTGCGCATCAGGTAGGTACCGAAGTTGTTGTAGGTGTTCCCCTCCTTGTCGGTGTAGGGTTTGTTTAGCGGTATGGAGATGTATTCGTAGTAGTCGTTGTTGCGACGCACGTTGCGCAAGCTGTCAGAGAGCGTCAGGTCAGACATTGTGTACACCTTGCTTTGACTGATGCCTCCCGTGCGGACGTATCCTGCTGCCTCTGGGTCGAAGTTCGAGTAGTACAGCTTGTTCTCCTCCACAGGCTTCTCCAACTCCAAAGCGGTCAGCTTCATGGCGGTCAGAGAGTCCCCCTGATAGCTGTTGATGATGATGTTGATGAAGCATGAGTCTGCTTGTGGCTCATTGTTGGCATCACGTCCTAAGATAGAGTCCTTAGGTGCAAAGGTGATGCCTAATTCGTTCTCCAGTATGGTGAACTGCGTCATGAAGTCGCTGGTGATGTACGCTCCTGTCTCCGGGTCTTTGATGCGGCCAATGTAGCTATAGCTGCTGCGCGACAGCACAGAGTCGGCAATGATGGAGCGTGTTGAGACGTTAAAGGTGTCGGTGACAATAGTGAACTGGTCAATGACATCGGTGAGTGAGTTTCCCATCGTTGTCGTGTCTTCATCACATGAAGAGATTGCAACCGTCATCATTGCAATCCCTGCCATTATCCATTTTTTCATCATTGAAGTCTTACTCTGAATCTTAATGATTTAAATTATCCCTTATTGTTTTTACTAATCTTTTATTTCCTAAATCTTCTCATAGAAGTCTTCGTAGGCCTGTGCGAAGTCTTCGCCGGGGTAGGCAAGGGTGGGGATGCTCTTGTCTGCGGCGTATTTCAGCAGGTCGGCATTGACCTCACTGGAGGCTGCGATGACACCGTCGCTGTAGTCGATAGCCAGCTTACCCAGCTCCACAAAGTCAAAGTGGTCGTTATACTTCTTCAGCAGCTCCTGCTTGGCATCGCGGAAGGCTACGCAGCGCTTGAAGTTCTCACCGAGCTCCGACTGTAGGGTCTTGTCAAAGAGTGAGGTTACGACCTTGACATTGGCAAACGATGGCTCCTCATGGTAGGCTGTCTTAATATAGAGAGGTACCACGGCACCCATCCATCCCTGTACGTGGATGATATCGGGCACCCAGCGCAGCTTCTTGACAGTCTCTAACACGCCACGTGCAAAGAAGATGGCTCGCTCACCGTTGTCAGGATAGTCCTCTCCCTGCTCGTTGGTGGTCATCTGCCGTTTCGAGAAATAGTCGTCGTTGTCGATGAAATACACCTGCACGCGTGTCTGCACGATAGTGGCTACCTTGATGATCAGCGGGTGGTCAGTGTCATCAATAATCAGGTTCATGCCTGACAGTCGGATGACTTCGTGCAGCTGGCCGCGGCGCTCGTTGATTGTACCCCATTTCGGCATGAATGTGCGGATTTCATGACCCGTCTCCTGCATAGCCTGCGGGAGTGCCTTGCCCATCAGCGACAGTTCACTGTCCGGCACGTATGGAGTTATCTCCTGGTTGATGAATAATATCTTCTTTGCCATATCATGAGGTTTTACACATGCAAAGTTACGAAAAATAATTCACAAAACGGCAGAAACGTGCACATTTAAGGATTTTTAGCCCCTCTTTTGGCATATTTTTACGTAATTTTTTTCTTATTTGGTAAAAATGTTGTTATTTTGCACCCGATTTCAGAGACAACCAAAGAGTAATGAAAGTATTTAATAGAATCGTGGACTTGCAGAACCAGCTGTTTCTGGACCGCAAGCAAGGAAAAGAGATTGGCCTTGTGCCTACGATGGGAGCACTGCATGAGGGACACGCCTCGCTGGTACGTCGCAGCGTCAAGGAGAACGGGATAACCGTGGTGTCTGTATTTGTCAATCCGACGCAGTTCAATGACAAGAATGACCTGAAAAACTACCCTCGTACACTGGATGCCGACTGTCAGTTATTGGACGAGTGCGGTGCCGACTATGTGCTGGCTCCCTCGGTGGAGGAGATGTACCCCACGCCTGACACGCGGCAGTTTGAATATCCGCCTGTGTCGACCGTTATGGAGGGTGCCCACCGCCCCGGCCACTTCAATGGTGTTTGTCAGGTGGTTAGCCGCCTGTTCTATATCGTGAAGCCGCAGCGTGCCTATTTCGGTGAGAAGGACTGGCAGCAGATAGCTGTTGTCAAAGCCATGGTACGCCATTTGGGCTTGCCCGTTCAGATTGTGGAGTGTGACATTGTGCGCGACAGTGACGGGCTGGCTCGCAGCAGCCGCAACACACTGCTTGCCAAAGACGAGCGTGCCATTGCCCCCAACATCTACAAGGCACTGAAAGAGAGTCAGGACTATGCCAAGACGCACACAGTGCAGGAGACCCACGACAAGGTGGTCAGTGACATCAATGCCATTGACGGGCTGGATGTGGAGTATTTCTCCATCGTGGACGGCAACACATTGCAGGACATTGAGAACTGGGACGACACGCCCTATGTGGTGGGTTGCATCACCGTTTACTGTGGCAAGACGCCCATCCGTTTAATTGACCACATCAAATATAAGCAGTCATGATGATAGAAGTAATGAAGTCGAAGTTGCATTGTGTCACGGTGACTGAGGCTAACCTGAACTACATGGGAAGCATTACCATTGATGAGGACCTGATGGATGCAGCCAACATGATAGCAGGCGAGAAGGTGCAGGTGCTCGACAACAATAACGGTGAGCGTTTCGAGACCTATATTATTAAAGGTGAGCGTGGCAGTGGGTGCATCTGTCTGAATGGTGCCGCAGCCCGTCGTGTGCAGGTGGGTGATGTGTGCATCATCATCTCCTATGCCCTGATGGACTATGAGGAGGCCAAGACGTTCAAGCCTTCGGTGGTCTTCCCGAAAGAGGGCAACAGCCTCTGAGTAGCTGCCCAGCGAACAGATAAAAAAAGAATCGCCTGACCCATTCAACGAGTCAGGCGATTCTTTTTACCTTCTTACTAAATAATCTTCTCTTATTCAATAACTACGAGTGCATCGTCTTCCATGACGCTCTGGCCGGGCTTCACGCAGATGGCGGTGACCTTACCGTCCTTCTCAGCCTCGATGTTGTTGGCCATCTTCATGGCTTCCAGCACGAGGAGAGTGTCGCCAGCCTTCACCTCGTCGCCTACGGCAACCTCGATGCTGGTAATGACACCGGGCAGAGGGGCCTTGACGGCGTTGTTGGTGTTGACGCTGGAGGCGTTGCTTGAGGCTGTATCTTCGGCAGCGGGGGCAGCGGCAGGCTTGCGCACCACTACTTTCTTCTCAGGCTCGGGTTCGGGCTCCATTTCCACCTTGTACTCCTCTCCGTTAACGGTGACGACGACTTCGTTCTCTACAATATCACCGATGGCTACTTCATACTTGTTGCCATTGATGGTGTACTTATATTCTTTCTTCATGATGATAATTCTTAACTCTTAACTCTTAATTCTTTACTCATTAAGGGTGTTCTGTCATAGTCAGGGCATAGCTGTTCCATTGCGTCTGCTTCTCGGCTATCGTGATGATGCCGGGCTCGCGGTCGTGGACATTATTGCCCTTGAACTCGTAAAGTGCCATGGCAATGGCAGCATAAACTTCGTTGTTCATAAGCACACGGAGGTATTACATCGGGATGTTGCCATGTTTCTTAGCGGGCAGAGCGTCGCGCTTGGTGGCCAGCTGGGCCAGTGCGCGGCAGATGCGGAAGCGGGTGTTGCGCGGCTCGATGACATCGTCGATGTAGCCGTACTTGGCAGCCTGATAGGGGTTGGCGAACAACTCGTTGTACTCCTCCTCCTTCTCAGCGATGAATGCCTTCACGTCCTCGCCAGCCTCCTTCTTGGCCTTGGCCTCCTTGGCGTAGAGCACGGCGGCGGCACCAGAGGCACCCATGACGGCAATCTCAGCCGACGGCCATGCGTAGTTGAGGTCGGTGTGGAGCTGCTTGGAGCCCATCACGATGTGTGAACCACCATACGACTTGCGCAGCGTGACCGTGATCTTGGGCACGGTAGCCTC
>ERZ842401.5251-NODE-5251-length-14486-cov-6.506063_pt1 | contig 14486 bp, 1 predicted proteins | sample MGYA00521270_ERZ842401 | MGnify/ENA primary metagenome ERZ842401 (study PRJEB31892, sample SAMEA3878208) | bioreactor metagenome | biome: Moose rumen | place: Sweden | collected 2011-10 | study: EMG produced TPA metagenomics assembly of the PRJEB12797 data set...
ACGAATTAATTAAAAATATAACTAAATAAAAAATGAATAACAATGAAATATTAGATAAACTCTATTTGAATCCAATTCTAGAAGTAAATGCTCATAGAAAAAAATTAATTCCTTTACGTCAAAAAGAAGTAAAAAGATTTTCTTCTGTTGATAAAAGTTTACTTTCGAGTAAATCAGTTCCAGATATTTTTAAAAGATTAAATGGAACAGTGATAATGCAAAATTGGAACACAAAAAAAAATATACCAAAAGACATAGGAGAATTTCTTAATTTACCTTCTTTAATAGACAGAAGAAAATTCGTCAAATTAGATAAATTAGATATTAAAACAATTACAGAAAAGCCACATGATCAATTAAGTTTATTAGAAAAAATCAAATTAAAAACACTCACAAAAAAACATATAACTGAAGAACCTAAAATAGTTGGTGAAATGTTCAAAAGAATGGATTCAAATAAAAGACCATCTTTTACCAGGCAATTACAAAGAAGTAGTAGTGTTGTGTCAATAGAAAAGAAAGATGAAGAAGGTGAAGAAAAGAAAGGAAATTTAGTATTATACCAACAACCTGAAACTGAAATACAAATAAGAGGTAGTGAAAGGCAAAAACCTAGAAAGTTAAAAAATTTGAAACCAGTACAGAATAAAGCTGAGCTTATAGATTTTTCGACATTTAAACAACATTTATTTTTAAAAGATAATGATTTCCTTTATGCTAAAAGAGTAGGAGGACCGGTTGATTTTGTTCTTTGTTCTTATCAAGAAATAAATAAAAGAATGAAAATTGATTTCGGAAAAATGTCTTCAAATAAGCTTATAAATAATGTAATCAGTAAAAATATTGAATATATAACTATATCTAAGAACACAATTATTCAATATCAAAAAGGAGTTCCACATTTATTTAGTATTAGTGAATGGACAAACAATTATGTAAAATATAAGAAATTATTGAGTATTCCATTATTCAAAAATTTCAAAAATGCTGGTTTATTTGGTTTATGGAAAAGATATTATAGAAAGAAAAAAAGAGTATATTATACTGAAAAATTAAAGAAAAAATCATTTTATGTCGATAAAAATTTATTAAATGGAATTCTAGAAATAAGACGAATATTTAAAGATATGACTGCTTATGATTTATTTAAACTGAGTATTTCAGTTCCTGTTTATTTAAATAAATTTACTTCTATTTATTTAGATGGACTTAAATTAAATGATAAAAAATTAGAACAATTCCGTGTTAAAATAAAGAAATTTTTATCTACCGCTTGTGCTCAGTCATATAAACAATTTAAAAAAGAAAAAAATATTACTCTGGAAGATCCTTATGAAGAAAAAGATGAGGATGAATCGCATAAATCAAAATATTCTAATGGAGAAAAAGATAAAAAGAAAGGTCCGGCTGATGCAAACAAAGAAGAAAGATCTAATTTAAAATCATTTTTGAAAGATGCCATACCTTATGCTCAGGATGCAACAAGAAAACGTCATTTTAAAAAACTATTAAAATTTATTCGTTTAATAGATTTCCTTATGAATGATACAAAATTTGAATTAATAATTAATTCTTTGAAAATATTAGATAAGCGTTTCAAACGTTTATATGATTCATATGAAAATGGTTGGGTAGACAATCCTTTAATAACAACAATAGTAGTAAATTTAAATGGAAAAATAAGTTACGCCCCTTCCATAGAATTAATTAGCGATTCAATTTTTGAGCATTTTATTCAAGGTAATATATCAACTGTAATAAAAATAAAGAATTTCATAGATCCACAGGAATTCCCTCAATATATGGTATGTTTCGAAGAAGTCTTTGATGTTAGCGTTGATCAAAATGGTTCTTTATCTGGAAGAATAAGAGAAGATGATGATTATAGTGATTTAAATAATTCTATTAAAAACTCTTTTGATAAATGTAGAAATGCTTTAGATGAAAAAGCAAGTGAATTATCGCCTGCTTTGGCCAATTATAATAAATTTAATAAAATTAATTTTGCCAAAGTTGAAAAAGAAGCTGATCATAATAAATTAAATGAATATATTAATAGCTTTAAAGCCGAGGATGAACGAGTTAAAAAATTTAGTAAAAAAGTAAATATAGGTTTATTCGAATTTTATCTAGAAGATTTCATTAATCAAATAATTGGTGTTCCCACTGCTTGCTTAAATAAGACATTTAATATAATACCTAAAATATTGGTAAGAAGAGTAACTGAATTAACTGATGAAGTAGATGAAAGTTTAAATAAAATAAATATAATTGTTGCTCCAGGAGATGTCGAAGCTTTTATTAAATTGAAAAAAGGAGCTGATCTTTGTACTGAAAAAAGAAATGATGTCGAGGCTCAAATGGATGAAATAAGAGAATTAAATGGTATTATTAATAATTATAAAGAAATAAAATTGGAAGATTTTGATCGAAGAAAATATGATCATTTAATTAACGTTAGAACAAAATACGAAAGAACTTTGGATTCCACAATTTATTTCATTGATCAAAATATTAAAATATATAGATCAGAATTAATGATAAAAATAAAAAAATATGATGAAATGCTAAATAAAATCCATGATGAATTAAATGAAGATCAAATTAATAATTATAGTGAGGATACCTTAGGTCCTTTATTATTCCTCGAAGATAAATCTTTACTTATTTCTAAAGCGAGTGAAAATAAAAAAATATTTCAACAACAAGAAATAGATATAGAAATGGACGAACATGATAGATCCACTTTCGAAAATTTGGATTTTGTTTCTTATGAATATGAATTAAAAAAAAATATTTGGAAAAATTTAGCTGAATTTCAGGAAAACACTTTGAAATGGGAAAAAATGCAAGTTATGGAAATAGCATTAGAAGAAATGGAAGAAAAAATAAAGAAATGGAAAGAACTATGCATTGTTGCAACTAAAGATTTAGATAATTCTCAAGTATCTACTGAATTTCTCGCAAAGGTAAATAATTATGAAAAAAATGCTCATATTTTATCTATAATTCAAAATAATAATATTCAAAAAGTCGATTATTTAAAAGAATTGCTAAAAACAACGCTTGGTTTATTAAATGTTGATTTTACTGAAATGTCTCTTACTTTAGAAAAAATAATAAATATAAAAGATTTATTTAGTCAAATACCAACATTAGACGAAATAAACAAAAGAGCAAATGAAGAAAATAGAATAAAAATATTATATTCTGATAATTTAACAAAATTTACTTCGCATCATATACCATTAAGATTAAAAGTTGATGAAAAAGGATTATCTAAATATATAATAAACTTTGAAGAATTTGATATAGAACAAGAATTTATTAGATCACTACTTTCAGTACTTAATAAAGAAATGTTAAATCCATATATTTCAGTAAAAAGTGTAGAAATGACTAAATTAATAAATAGTATTTATAAATATCAATATTTCCTTGAAGTATTCTATGATTATCAAATATACACATTCAAAACTGATACACTATTAATTAATACAGAATTTAGTAAAGAATTCCCAAGTGAATATAAGAAATTAATGGGAGAAGGTCTTACTAAAAATTTATCAAAACTTTTCAAAGATAATAATACTTTGGGGAAATATATTGACTATGCTCATGAAAGAGTTATACAAAATTTAAAGACTTTAATAAATAATTATGAATTGAATTACAAAGCAATTCATCAATATTTGGTTAGAAGAAGAAAAGAATGTCAAGAATATTATTTATTAAATGATGATGATTTAATAGCTTTGATAGAACTTAAAGATTCTTATGAAATCAGAGAAATACTTTTAAAAAAAGTTTTTCCTTATATAAAAGAAATAAATCCAGGAAAAGATAATGATGAAAAATTAATAATGACAACAAAATATTGCAATGAGAAAGTAACTTTGAAATATACAAAAGCTTCTAGAACATTTAAAGATGGTATAGAATGTATTCAATTAGGTATGAATAAAAAAATAAAAGATTTTATTAAATCATTTAAAAAATCTTTTGATAATGCAGTTAAATCAAAAGATTCCAATATTAATGCTAAAGATTTAATACTAGATTTCTTCAAAAAAGATGATGTTTTATATCAATTATACTTTTTATGTTTTTATCATACTATTTATTATTATTTAGAAAAGGCATTAGAAAAAGAAAGTGAAGCTTTTGATAAATTATTTGATTTTTATAATGAAATAAAAGATGAGTGGAAAGTTAAATATATTAAAATGTTAAAAGAGAAAGGAAATTCTCCCGTCAGAAATAGATTAATTATAGGAATTATGACTATTTTTGATTATATCTTAAAAGGAATAGAATCATTATTAAGAGATGATGTATATAAAGTAACTGATTTTGCTTATGGTAAAGTTTTACAAATTAAAATCGATGTTGATTCTGTCAATGTAAGATTATTAAATTATAATTTTGAATATGGAAATGAATATGTTGGATTATACAATGATTTTTTCTTTTTACCCCAAACTGAAAAAACTTTGTTATGTATTTTATATGCTTTACATTTACATAAAAGCTTTATTTTATATAATAATCAAAATTTCTTTAAAAAAGAAACTTTATTAATGACTTCTAATATATTGGGAAGAAATATATTTTTTTTCACTGCAAACTCAGATTTTTCTTTAAATGGATTAAATAATTTATTATATGCTAATATGAGTAATGGAAATTTAGTATGTGTAAATAATATCGAATTAATGCAATTTGAAAACTTAAAAATTATGGTTAATAGAATAAGTGAAATAATAAGATTATTATATTGCAAACCAGAAGAGGGATTTTATAATGATGTAGATGGAGAAAAATATGTTATTAATAATAAAAAATTTAATGTATTTTTATCTTATAATTTAGATAATACTAGTAATTTCGATATGGTCATACCTTATAGTATGAAAAATAATTTTAGATGTATAGGTATAAATGAAATAGATTTCAAAGAATATCTAAAATTGGTTATAAGTGCTTACACTGTACCAAGAAATGATGAAATTTCCAAAAAAATAGTTTTTATTATAGAAACATTAGAATCACGAACTTTCCTAAATAAAAATAATTTAAAAGAAAAAATATTACCAATATTTTATAATCATATTAAAAAGAATTTACTCGATAAAATAAATGTTGTAAATAGGAAAACAATATATGATATTGTTAAGAATTTTTTGATTGAAATAATATATCCTTTCATGGAAAAATATCTTGAATATAAAGAAGAAGTCGATACTTTATTAAGAATAATTTTATTCGATTACGAAGAAAAAGAAAAAGCTGCAAAAAATTTGAAAAACTTAAAAAATCTTAAACAACAAGAAGAACAAAAACATTTACAAGAAGAACAAAAGAACAATTTAATGCTAAAAGAATTGGAATATAATAATATATATGATGAAGTCTTATCTAAATTTTCTTTTGATAATGATGATTATAAGAATAAAATAAAAATAATATATAATACACTTAATGAAACTAATTCTTATGTCTTATTAGGACCATCTTTATCTGGGAAAACTAATGCTATTACTTGCTTGAGAGACATTTCAGTAAAATTAAATAAGATTGATAATGATAAATTTCCTGTGTTTAATTATATTAAAATATATCAAAATTCAAAAGATTATGAACAAATATTTATTAAAGATGATATCAAAGTCAAATATCAAGTAGATAATGTCTTTTTTAAAAATATGATTTATTTATTCCAAAATAAACAAAATATCAGTGAATTGCAATATCAATATAAAATAATGTCAGGTGCAAGACAAGAAATATTTCCAAAATTTGACTATAAAGAAGAACAAGAGAAGGATACTGATAGAAAAAATGAATCTAATCAAGAAATCAGAGAAGAAAAAAAAGAAGAATTAGAAGAGAATAAAAAAGAAAATGAAGAAAAGAAAGAAGAAAAAGAAGAAGAGAAAAAAGACGAAAAAGAATCTAAAAAGGAAGAAGAAGATAAAAAAGAAGAAGATGGTGATAATGAAGAAGAAAAAAAAGAAAATGAGGAAAGCAAAAGAACGAAAACGAAAGAAAAAGAAGGGAGTGAAGAAAAAGAAGAAAGTAAAGAAAAAGAACAAAGTAAAGAAAAGGAAGAAAGTAAAGAAAAAGAAGTAAAAGTAGAAAAAGAGGAAGAACAGGCAAAAGAAGAATCAAATGAGCATTTTAATAATGAAAATAATTCTACATTTATTAAAAATATACAAAATGCAATAATTTTTGATGGTTCAATATCTCCCTTATGGTATTCGTATCTTGTTAATCTATTTGATCCAAATAATTATTTCACATTAAAAGACGCCGATTTTTTAGATTTATCAAAGGAAAAATTTTTATATGAAACTTGTAATATTTCAAATGTCAGTCCTTCTTTTGTTGTAAAACAAAAAATAATATCTTTTGATAATGAATCATTTAGTTGGTTAAATATTGCCAATGTATTTGTTGAAAAAAATTATAAAACTTCTAAAAATGAGGAATTAAAAACATATATAAAAGGATTATTTGTTAATTATGGGCCCAATATAATTGATTTTATTGAAGTTAATAAATTAAAATGTTTTGATTTTTGCATTAAGCCAAATTATATTATAAAAAATTTAATAAATATTTTCGATGCTTTCTTCCCAGATTTTGATTTCACAGATAAAAAAATAGGACGAAGAAATGTCGATTATGTTCCAAGAATTGATGTAATAAAGCGTCAAACATTATGTATATTTATTTATTGTAGTTCTTGGGTCATGAATTTATTAACAAATTTCTTAATTAGAAATAAAATAGAGAAATCTGTTGGAGATATGTTTAAATCGGATGATTTAAAAGGGCCCATTTTTGATTATTATTTAGAAGAAGACAATTATACATTTGTTCTTTGGTCGCAAATGTTACAAGAAGAAAAATATAATCCTCCAACTTTTCCAAAAAATACTATTTTTTATTATAATCATATTTTTGTTAACACAATAGAAAATATAAGTTATCAGCATAATATAACTCATTTAATAAATGAACAAGTTCCTATGTTAATTATTGGGAGACCATGTAATGGAAAAACAATGATAATTAATAGATGTTTGGATGAGTTAGAAAGTAATGAAGGTGAAATTAAAAAAATAAGTATAGATATTACTTATAAAATTACAACTGATGATGTAGAAAATCATATAAATAAAAATATGGATAAAATTTCGAGGAAAGTTTATGGAGATAAATATTTGAGAAAAACTGTTGTATTTATTGATGATTTGCATATGAATGAAAAAAATAATCAATTGAATGAATATATAAGAGATTTATTAAATACGAAATCGTGTTATGATTCAAAAAATAATCTAATGAAATTTTACAAGGATTTTAATGTAATTATTTCAGGAAATTATTGCAATAATTCATTTTCAATGATGAACAACAATTTAAATGAAAGAGAATACAATTCAAAGTATGAATATCAAAATAAAATAGATGATTTTTCCCGTTTTATAAATGTTTTCAGTGTAATAAGTTTAAATTTACAGCAGCCTAATTTCCATAGTATATATAAACATACTTTGGAATTCCATTTTAGAAATTATATTCCAAATACATCGAATATTACTGCTAATCAATATTTAACTGTTTTATTTAAGGTTAATGAATCATTGAAGAAAGATATAAGTCCTACATATAATAATTTACATTATAATTTAACAATGAGAGATATATCAAAAATAGTTCAACGTTTTAATATGTTTATATTTAGAGGAACAAATGAATATCCAGAATATTTAAAAAAATTATTTTTATATGAAATATATTGTTTATATACCAATAAAATAAATAAAGCTTCGGATATAAAAATATTTAAAGAAAGTGTTATTAATGCATATAATTCATCCTTTAAACAAGATAAATTAGATAATACAGTTTTTGATGTCATTGATAAAGATGATAATTATATTTATTTCAAAAATTTTGTTGATGTTTATGAAGAAAATAAAGAAAAGAAATATATAAATCCAAAAGATATGGAATATGTTTTTATCAAACAAAAAAAATTATTAAAAGATTTCGTGATAGAAAAACTAAAAAATTTTTATACTAATTTTTATTATGATTTAGGAGCGAAAGGTACGGAAGAAGTTTATTATTTAATAAATGAGAATAATGATAAAATGGTTAATTATATAATAAGAATATTACAATTATTAAATAATGAACAACCTAATATGATTTTAGTAGGAAAAGAATATGTAGGGAAAGAATTGCTATTAAAAATAGCTTTGTATATAATGAAATATAATTATGTAGAAGCTAATATTAATTTATTATTAAATAAAGGAATTAAAGCTTTTGAAAATGAGACAATAATAAAATCTTTACAAGAAATAGCTTATAATAATAGAAAAATATTTATAATATTTCCTCAAGAATTATTCCAGAATGCATCAGAAAATGATATTTTATATATATTAGATGATATTTCAAATTTATTTGACATAAATCAAATATTAAAAAAATTTATTAGCTTTTTAAATGTGGCGGGTACTGAATATGCAAGTGTTAACTTAACTGTGGATGAATTGAAAAGTAGATTACAAAAGAATTTACATATAGTAATAACAACAAATCCTTATAATTATACATATAATAAAATATTTCTAAATTATCCAAAAATAGCAGCTAGATGTGATGTTATTTATATTGATGAATATTACGAAAATAATTTATCGGTATTATCAAATGTCGTATTTGATAAAAATGATTGTATAATAAGTAACAATTTAACAAAAATGTTATTAGATATTTATAATTTTGTTAAATTATTATATGAAGAATTCAGCCATAAAATAAATATTGACATTTCAATCAATCAAAGACACTATTTAAGTCTATGTGATTTCATTTCACGAAATTATAAAAAATTCAAAAATATTTTGATAAAAAATAAAGAAGATTATGAGAAAGTTGATAATACTATTAAAAAAAGTGCTGAAGTAATAAAAGAGAAAGAAAGCGAAATAGAAAAATTAAATCCTCAAAAAGAAGCGAATGAAAAATTAATAGAAGAAAGTAGAAAAATAATCTCTGAAAAAAATGTAGAAAAGAATAAAATAAAAATGAAAAGAGCAGAAGAAGAGAAGCCACTACATATAGAAAAGGATTTACTTAGGAAAAAAAATGAACAACTTGATGAAGCCTTGAGAAATATAAAAGACTCTATTAGAAAACATGGGAATAATTTAAACAAATTAAATGAGAAAGATTTATTAGATTGTAAAAATGCCTGGGAAAATTTCGCTTTTGGGAAATTTTTATTAACAAAAATATTTGATTTATTAAATGATGCGAATTGCGAGGATTTCGAATATATAAAAAAAACTATATCAACAAAACATTTCAAAAAAACAGCAAATATAGATTATACACAACCTAATCCTAAATTGAAAGAAACAACAAGAGCAATAGTTTCTAGTCCAGATTATGGAGGTAATGATAAATTCAATAAACCTTATAAATTAGCAGGGATTATTTGTGATTATTTTAACAGACTTAATAAATATTATAAAATATATGATGAAAATAGTGAATTAGTTGAAGAAATAGCAGAATTAGGAAAAAAGATAGAGGGACACCAAAATTTATTGGCTAAATATTTAGAAGATTATAAAAATTTAGAAAATGAAATTTTAAATATCGAATCAAAGATATCAAATTTTGAAATGAATAAAGCTAATTCCCAAGCTCAAATTGATAAAATAAAAAATTTAAATAAAGCTTATAGCACTTTTATTCAATTAACTAATGAAAAAAAAACAATATTTGAAAAAAAAAGTGAATTTAATAATAAATTATTGAAATATTTCGATTTTTATATGATATATCTTGCTTCATATTTATCGTTTGCTCCTGTTTTAAATTATCATTTTAGACAAAAATTAAAAAATTTTTTATTACAAAATATTAATACTGCTTTAGATGAAATGAATAAATCAGATGAAAATGAAGAACCAATTCAAGAAATAAATTTTACAGATTTAATTTTCACTTTTTTGGATATCACAGGTCAAGATAAAAGCTTATTTACTAGTAGTGGAATATATGACGAATTTATTAAAGAAAATTGTATATTTTTGCATATCGCTAAAGAAAAAGTTCCTTTTATTTTAGATTATACTCAAAGTGCCAATGAAATAATTCAAGAATTTTTACAATTCAATAAATTACAAAATTTCACGATTCTAAATTATAGTAATTATTCTGAACAATCTAATGAATTTAAAGAAAAGGTTGAAAATTCATTAAAAGTTGGAAATAATTTATTCATTAATAATATAGTCGATATTAATAAACCATATTATCAATTTTCGAATTATATAAATCAAAAAATCATTTTATCAAATTCAAAAAAATTCATTAAAATTGATGGTCATGAATACGAAAAAAATGAAAAATTCCGTCTTTATTTATTCAAAAATATATACGGAAATAAAATGATGAAAATAGATAATAATATGTGGTTCACATTATTATTCGTCAATTTTAATTTACCAAAAGAAGATTTAAAGGAAAGAATCTTTTTAGATATATCAAAATTAAGAAATGAATTAGCTTTTAATGGTTATAAGAGATTCAGAAATGAAAAAGTGAAACAATCTTTAACAAAAATAGATGCAGAGAAAAAAATAATAAAAACAATATTACAATTTGATTTAAGTGGAAATATTGATAGATTAGTAAATATTGAAGCTCTTAATGAAAAATATAAAGGAGAATGCAATGTTCATTCGAATTGTGAAAAAATGATAGAAATAGTCGAGGGTAAAATAAAAAAACAAAAATCTGGTTTATTAGAAAATTATCTTGTATTAAGTACTGATTCAGCAAAGATTTTTAAATCCTTATATAAATTTTGCTTTTTTAGAACTTCATTTTTATTTGAAAGAAATACATTAATTACAATATTAAATAATTATATTCGAGAAAAATTAGAAATAAATGAAGAATTAAAAAATATAATGGATTATAAAAATGTAAATGAAGATGAAGATGATGGACAACCTAAAGAAAGAATTATTAAAAGAAAAGTAACTCGCAGAGAAAAAGAAGAAAAAAATGAGAATGATGAAGAAGAAGAAAATGAGGAAGAAGAAAATATTGATATGGCTGGAGAAACAGGGGAAAATGCCGAAAATTTAGATGAAGAAAATCCTGAAGCTGTTTTACAAAATGTAAATCCTGTAATAAAAGAATTATTTATTTATGATAGTTCTCGAGATTCGAAATCTTTAATTATATACTTCTATAATAAAATAAATTCAATATTCGCAAATAAAGAAATACAAGAAAGTCTTTTATTATTTTTAGGTTTTATTAATTCTTCTTTAGAAAGTAAAATACCAGTTCAATTTAAACATATGTTTTTAAATTGTAATTTGTTCGATAATAATTTTGATGAATGTTTCGAAGAAAATGAGATAGAAAAATCGCCAATAAAGAATATAACAAATAAGCAATGGTCAATATTAAAAAAATTAAATATAATATCAGGTCAAGCTTTACAAGATATAATTGATAGTATTGAACAAAATAAAGATAAATGGGGTAATTATTTAGAAGATAGTTTGACAGATTTATCAAATAATTATTATTTAAATAATTTAATTTTCCCAGATGAAGAATTAGAAAAATATATGAATCCATTAATTAAATTTATCTTTTTCTATTTAGTTAAACCACATAAAAGAGAATTCGTAATACAAATATTTTTGAAACAAAATTTATTGAAATTTAATACCAATCCACAATTTGAAGATATTCTTTACGTGGAAAAAAGTAGTCTTAAAGAATATTATAGTCATATGATAAAAACTCATAGTGAAGATTTAGATATAACAAAAGCCTTCAAAAATTTTGTTGCTTATAAAGAACATGCTTTAGTATTAATTGCTCCAAGTAATAATATGAATATATATGATAAAATATTATATGAATATTGTTATTTAAAAATGTTTAGTTCATCAAATGCTGCTACAAGTTTAACAAATACGAATTTGGAAAATAAAGCTTTACCACCTCAAGGAAAACAAACTAGTAAAGTTGTTACAGAATTATCTAATAATGAAAATGAAAAAGAAAAAGAAAAAGAAAACAAAGAAAAAGCAGAACAAGTTACAAGTCAAGTTAATAATTCTACAGGTCAAAAAGAAAAGCAGGAAGGTAGTGGACAAATAATTTCATTATTAAATGAAATTAAATATAAAGAAATAATTCTAGAAAATAATGCTGATTTATCTCAACAAGATTTCGAATATATAAAAGGTATAATAAAAACTGGAGGAGTTGTAATAATAAAAAATGCTCATTTAATTGGAAATATATTTAATGAATTGATTAAAGAAATTATGCAAGTAAAACAAGAAGAAATATCATCTAATTTTAAATTGGTATTAATATGTAATCAAGATGAAGTAATTAAAAATAAAAGCATATATGAAGATTGTCGAATAATAAATGATAATTTAATAGAAGAAAATGATATTGAACTAGCTAAAACAAAAATATATAATTTCAATTATAAATTTATATCAGTTAAAGAAAGAGTTCTCACTATGATAAGTAAAATACCTTTACAAATGTATACATTCGTAATAAATACTCATATCCAATTTTTCAGATTCTTCTTAAGAAAACTAGTATATTCCTATATTGTTCTATTTTCTGTTTTGGAAAGTTTAGATATGAAAAATCCTTTTACTTTTGGAAGAAAAGATTTTTATGCCATGTGTAAATTCATTATAACTTATTTAGAAGGAGAAAATTTAACAGAAGAAAAATATAAGAATGAATTTATAAATCCTGAAAATACAAATGGCTTTAATTATATGAGTTTTATTTCAGTTTTGAATAATATTTTCGTTTTTAATAGACAAATAGAAAAAAGAGAAGAATACCGTGTTAATAAATTAATAAATTATATATTTAATTTAAAAACATTCATGACACCTGATTTTTATTTGGATCTTGCTAATATTAAAATCACTATCAGGCAAAATCATACTGATCTTTCTTTTGATGATATATATAGAGCCTTTAATCATTTCTTTTCTGAAGAGTACGAAAATTTATTACCAGGACAATCATTAGAAAAATTAAAAAGCAAAAGTGAAAAATATACCGAACATATTTTTAATAATATAATAAGTGTAACTGATTATAATCAAGATATAATAGTACCAAATAAATATTTCAAAGAAACAGATTATTCAAGAATATATTCAACACTTATTAAATTAAAAGAATTTATACCAGAAAATATACCATATTTACATAGGGATGATGTTGTCGATATAGATGGAACAGAAAATGATATTAATGCCGCTTTGTTTAAAAAAAATAAATTTGGATTATACTTTAATTCCTTTGATGAATCATTATTATATGAAATTGTCGATTTTAATAAACGTTTAGGAGAATTGAATAAAGAATTAAATATTTTATTGGGAATGTTAGAAGGAAAATATGCTTATGATGATTATCATTTAAATGTTTTCGATATTTTAGGAAAAAATAAAGTACCAAAAGAATTAAATATATTTTACGAATTAAAAAATTTTAATAAGAATTTAAAATTCACTTTATATAAAGAAGTTTTATTCAATCGAATTTCTTTATTTAAAGCATGGCTTAAGGAAGGTTCTTTGAAATGTTATCATTTACCTATTTTTACAAGTTTAGAACTATTTATATATTGTATTAAAATGCACTTTTGTCAAAAATATTATGGCGAAAATGATTATGCTAAAGTGACACCAGAAATGATTAATTTAAAATTTATTTCTACAAGATTTCCAACATATGAAGACCTTGCGACGAATGAAAAAGAATTGAATTATTATAATAATGTATATCATAATGAAATAATATGGATCGATGGTTTGGTGTTGCATAATGCAACAATTGATCCTTCTAATAAACATTTAATATTCAGTAATTTAAAAAGTAACGTTAAACAAAAATTGAATATAGTTGGAATTGTTTATACTGTTCAACATTTTGAAAATGATGATGAATCTGAACATGAAGAAGAGGAAGAAGAGGAGGAAGAGGAAGAAGAAAAAGAGGTAAAAGAAGAAGAGAAAAAAGAGGAAGAAGAAATAAAAGAAAAAACAGAAGAAAAAAAGAATGAGATTAATGAAGAAGAAAATAAAGAAGGAGAAGGTAAGGGAGAAAATCAAAGTGTTAAAATTTATATATATGGAAATAGTGGAAATATTATGGCTAATAAATATTATAGTGAAAAACCAATAGGATTTTTTGAATTTAAAATGATTAATAGTGATATTAATGGACAAAATTTCATAAATGAAAATGATATAAGGATCACTGTTGATGACTATGATGATTTTACAAAAAATACAAAATAAAATTATTTTTTAGTATATATTATCTTTAATAATTTTAATTAATTTTTGAAAATAAATTTTTTTATA
>ERZ842401.5252-NODE-5252-length-14483-cov-6.093429_pt1 | contig 14483 bp, 13 predicted proteins | sample MGYA00521270_ERZ842401 | MGnify/ENA primary metagenome ERZ842401 (study PRJEB31892, sample SAMEA3878208) | bioreactor metagenome | biome: Moose rumen | place: Sweden | collected 2011-10 | study: EMG produced TPA metagenomics assembly of the PRJEB12797 data set...
CCTTGATGGTAAGCCCGTACTCCTGCTTTGCGAAACGGAAGTACAGCTCCGCAGGTGAAATGTCGTGTAGGTAGCCTATCATGCGCACGTCACGGTGAGCCGGGTCACTGCCCGCCTCCCAGAACATGTAATAGGGATTGACGTAGTCCGTATAAGAGTCGTGCAGCTCTTCGCGTTCCTCGTATGTCTCGCGTGTGAAAGCCGCACCCGATATGAGGTATTCCGCAAACACCACGTCGAGCACGTCAGACATATAGGTGTTCTGCCAGTTGGTCTGCAATGCCGACGACATCATGTCCGAGAGATTCTTGCTGTCCTCCGAGCGGGCATAGCATACCGGCTCCGTTTCCTGCTTGGCATGCAGTCCCACGACGGACATCCACAGCGACACCATGACATTGTTCTTCAGCGGTGTGTTGTGCTTGAGCTTGATATACTCTTCCTCCGTCATGCGCAGTCCCCTGTAGGTGATGTAGTCGCCCCACTGGTTGCCGAAGAGATAGCGCAGAATCCTTGCGCGTTCCCTTCTGAATCCATCCTTGTTGTTCCATGACCGCGAACAGTCGGCCAGCAGGTCGAGGTCGTAACGCCCCCCTGTGTTCTGGCGCAGGCGTTCCTTCACCGAGTCGAACCTGTTTTCCTTTCCGAGCGGTCGCACGTCATCGAGTGTTAGAAGTGGTCTATGCATATACCAATAACTCTTTAATGAACTTTTCTGCAAAGATACGCAGGAAAATATGTGGCAAATTCACAAAAATCCCAAACGTTTGGGATTTTTGTGAAAAAGGCGTTCCAATTCCTGCTTATCTTTGGAGAAATTTTTTTGCACTATGGCAGAGACAAAGCATAAGAAGATTGAGAAAAAGGCGTATGCTGTGATGCAGGATGCCCTTTTCGAGAAGGACGAAAGCGGCTCTTACAGTGTCCGCGAGATGGCCAAGGAAGGTATGACCACGTTGAAGAAGCACTCCACCCAGCTGACAGTCATCTGTACTGAAAGCAGCGTCGAGGACGTTACAGAGCTTCTTACCAAGAACGAGATACCCCACGACAAGGTCATCAAGCTGGAAGAGCACTTCGACTTCCTTGTGACAGGCGAGGACAACAGCGTCCGTGCCTACAGTTGGACTGGAGCCCTTGACGATTTGGGCTGGAAGCAGGCGCGTGAACCCAAGAAGCCCGAGGACAAGCAGAAGAAAGCCGACAAGAGCTTTTCGCACTGGTTCGACGAGCAGGTGAAGAACTGTGGCTGCTGTGTGAATGACTATTAATAACTAAAGAATAGAGATTATGGCAAAAGAACAGAAACCCGCAGTGGAGCAGCCCGGCACACAGGAGCCGCCGCAGCCAACGCAGCGTGAGCGTTACGCCAGTCGCCGCAAGGAGGCTTACCCCGACATCAGCGAGGATGACGAGGATGCCTACTACGGCCAGGCCAATGCCGACCTTGACGAGCTGGAGGGCTACCGCAAGAGCAACCAGGAGCTTGCCGACGTTTTTGACAAGACCCCTACGCTTGCCGGTATGCTATTAGCCGCCAAGGAAGGAGAGAACCCCTTCGTGTACCTTGCCGAGCAGGCAGGCCCCGACCTTGACATCAGGACGCTTATCAACGACCCCGACTTCGGTCAGAAGATAACCGCCGCCCTCGACAAGTATCAGGAGAACCAGCTGAAAGGCCAGCAGACGCGGGAAGAGATGAAGGGCAACTATCAGGCCTCGTTTGCCGCCCTGAAGGAGATCCAGCAGGAGCGCGGCATGAGCGACGAGGAATGTCTGCAGCTTGTGGATGACTTCTTCGAGAACGTGGTAGGCAACGCCTCGAAGGGTATTGTGAGCAAAGAGACCTGGGAGGCGTACCTGAAAGCCCGCAACTACGATGCCGACATTGCATCGGCTCGTGAGCAGGCCAGCGCACAGGCCCTTAACAGTCGCATCCAGAACCCCAAGAAGAGCTTCGACGATGCCGACATGCCTCCCACCCTCTCGACAGGTGGAGCCGGAGCCGGTGAGCCATCAGGCAGGAAGAAGAGCAGCTTCTTTGACGATTGGGAGCGTGAGGAAGGAATGTAACAGTCGCCGTGACACAGTGACATACAGGACAGAATGATAACCCTATAATATAAATAAGGTATGGAAGGACCCGACGGACAGGAAGCAGGTGTAAGCCTTGCAGGCAGTGTGGCCAGTGCCACGCAGCTGAAGGACGGCGGACTGGCCCAGGAGCCTATCGAGCCGCCTCCAAAGAAAAAGAAGCGCAAGAAATTCTTCGATGACTGGGAGAACGATTGAGGCCGCTGTAAGACAGCAGCATACATAACAGAGAGACAAGTAAAATTTTTCAACGATTAAAAATTAATGTATTATGAAACGTTTGTTTAGTTTTCATTGTGTGGTGAGCATCCTTCTTTGCATGCTTGCCGTGATGACTGGCGGCGGTATGGCCATGGCCGAAGTGCCAACCGTACCCGACCCCAACAACCCCGTTGACCCTGTAGACCCCAACGTTGACAACCTGCCCAATCCTGACGGTAACGGTGCAGGCCAAGACCTTAGCGGAACACAGGCCAGTGCCACCCAGATGCATGAAGGCGACCTTGTGCAGCCCGACTATGACGAGGACGTGATACACTTCCGCTGTCACAAGTTCGTGCTCCTGAACCGTGCTCGTACCGTTGCCCAGCAGCGTACCTGCCGTGACTATGAGACCATCCACTTCCGCATCGGTGAGGAAGACCTTAGCGGTGTGACGAAGGCCGCTATTGCCGCCGGTGACAGCATCAAGCTCAACGCCTCGAACTTCGACGGCGACCTGAAGCTGCTGATTCCCGGAAGCACCATATATGTTCAGGGTGTCGACGGCTATGCCGACGGCTCCAAGACCAAGAAGGAAGGCGACCTGATGCTGTTCGTCGTGGCCAACCCGACCTTGAAGGAAGCCACCTGTCAGGCCATCAACGGCCCTGCCAAGATACAGGGTGAGTATAACGACTCACTGGATGACATGACCTGTCCTGCCATCCCCGCCAACACTCCGTTGGTTGTTTGCGCCATTGCCGGTGCCGAGAGCCAGCAGGAGGTTACTCCCGACAACTTCCAGCCCCGTCCGAAGACCGTCTATCTGCAGAAGCAGATTTTCAACGTTGTCTTCACCGACTACCAGAAGCGCATCATCACCAAGGCCCGCTGGGCTATCAAGGACATCAAGGCCGAGGCTTTGCGCAAGTTCTCTGCCAAGGCTGAGTACACTCTTTGGCTTGGCAAGCAGAAGCGTTTCAAGATGCTCGTTGACCCGACGATGGGCGAAGAGTACGTCTATACCTCAGAGGGCGTTTTGCGCCAGCTGTCTAACACCCTTGGCATCAGCGACGACGGTATTGAGTTCCGCGACGTGACCGCCATCACTAAGATTCAGTTCACCGAGTTCAGCGAGCACGATGAGGCTGATATGTACTGCGGTAAGGATATGTTGGAGGACATCATCAACATGAAGGACATCAACGACCGCATCCGTCTGACTCAGGAGACCACCGACTTCGGTGTTAAGATTCTTGCGTTCCACAACAACTTCGGTAAGCTGAACATCATCTATGCTCCGGCACTGAACAAGATAGGCTACTCGAAGTTTGCCGTCATCATCGACATGAAGGGTGCCCGCTACTACACCAACATCTCGAAGACCGAGCGCACCGTGGACATGAAGAAGGGTGCAAAGGACACACGCGAGGCAACCCGCTACATCTACATCGAGGGTGGTGCCCTTGCCCTTCGTGGCTTCAACAGCATCCTGGTTGGTCCTGCCAGCCTGATTGCGAAGCGCAACGTGTCGAAGTCTGCCCGTCCTGTGAACATGGTGAACACCCTGCCTGCCACTCCTTACGAGGGCATGCTGATTCTGCTGAACGAGGACATCGAAGTGAACGGCGTGAAGTACAGCAGCGACCTCGTTTACGAGTACAAAGAAGGTTCATGGAACCAGTACGTCGGTACTGTGAACGGATAAGTGAGATTACAGGTGGCGGTGTAAGAGCCGCCACCTACACTAACCTTTAAAAGAGTAGAGACATGATTAAGATTTATGTGACCTGCGAGAACAAGAACAACCTCATTACCACGATACCGTTCAAGGGTGTCAAGGTACAGGTGGAGTTTACCGGCGGCAACGTGATGAAGGGCCTGCCCGCCAAGTTCTATTGCAGCGACCCGTTCACGCAGAAGGCCCTCGACGAGAGCGACCAGAAAGACCGTCTGTACCGTCTTACCCAGGTCATCCCCGAAGAGAGTGACGGCAAGCCAGCGGTTGCATCAGCCCCGCAGGTGGCCGAGGCTCCGGCAGCAGCTGACCCTGAGCCAGCTCCCGAGCCAACAGCCGACGACACTACAGGCGGTACGGCCACCGACCCAGCCCCCGATGCAGGTGAAGGTGCAGGCGAAGGCGACGGTAGCGGCAGTGCAGCCGATGAGAAGCTGGAGTTTGAGAACCTTGCCGAGGCCGTGACCTACATTGCCGCCCATTACGGTGAGCAGGTAGAGAGCGAGAGTCAGGTGCGCAAGTTCCTTGAAGAGAAGGAAGGCAAGAAGTGCATTATCCACAAGGGCTAATGAGATTGCTGTGACACAGCAATATACATAACGCTTAGACTATGAAGGTAAAGGAGATAGTAACCCGCGTGAGGTCAGCCATTGACGAGTTGACGGCCAATGACAGTGAGTTCCTGAAGAAAAGCTCTGACGAAGAGAACCTGACGGATATCATCATTGACAAGATACCGTATGCCCAGATATACATCATCGAGAACGCTCCCGAGGAAAAGCTTGACAGCGACATGGTGACCGCAATGGACGCATCAGCCGTTAGCGACGTGACGGCAGGCGGCATGGTTTCGGTGAAGCTGCCTACGGACGTGTTGCGCGTGATGTCGGCCCGCCTTAAGTCGTGGTCACTTTCTCCTGTACCTGTTACGGAATACTCTCAGGAATATCTGATGCAGCAGGACGAGTACGCCCGTGGGAGCTGGGACAGACCCGTGAGCGCCATCAGGTACAAGGGTACAGACCGCTATTTGGAGCTGTACAGCGCGAAGGATGCCAGCGACACCCCCGAAGTGTCGTACATCAAGAAGCCCACCGCCACCAGTACCGAGACGATGAAGAACGACCAGGACACCGAGGTCAGCGTACCTGCGAGACTGGAGGCCGCTTTCATCTACCAGATTGCCGCCCTCTCGATGGTGGCTTTCCGTGAGCAGGTGGCACAGACCTTGTTCGGCATTGCGCAGAACTACCTGTTATCGACCATCAGTAACAGCGAATAAAGGATATGAAGATACCCGCATTTACCTTTGACGAAGGAGCCAACGGCTATCTCTCCGACCCCATGGAGATAGATGAACCCATCCTTGTGAAGATGGAGCTTGCCAGCCGTGCGCCTGTAGTCACCCTGAAGCAGGAAGAAGATGGCGGCTGGGCCAACTACGGGCAGACCCCGAAGGATGACCGCCGCTACGAGATAACCATCCGCCCGAAGGGGAAGATGACCGTCATGCTGGCCACCCCCGTGAAGGTTTTGAAATGTCATGTTATTTAAGCTATGCAGAAGTTATTTGAGTTTGTAGAGCATATCGGCAAGTGGCGTGTACTTGTTCAGACCCGCGACATACAGAACGGTGCCGTGACAACCGCCAAGATGGCAGATGGAGCCGTTACCGCTGAGAAGATTCAGGACGGAGCCGTCACCAACGAGAAGCTTGCCGACGGAGCCGTAGATACCCGTACCCTTGCCGACGAGGCCGTCACCAACGAGAAGATTCAGGACGGAGCCGTCACAGGTGAGAAGATTGCCGACAATACCATCACTGGCGACAAGTTGCAGGATAGTATCATCGACAGCGACAAGTTTGCCGACGGCAGCATCGAGAGCCGTAACATAGCCGACGATGCCATCACGACCGACAAGATACAGGACGGAGCCGTCACCACCCCGAAGCTTGCTGACGAAGCTGTCACCAGTGAGAAGATTCAGGATGAGGCCGTCACGACGCAGAAGATAGCCGATGAAGCCGTTACCACCCGCAAGCTGCATGACGAGGCCGTCACCACGGCCAAGATTGCCGAGACCGCTGTTACGACCGATAAGATAGCCGACGAGGCCGTGACTACCCCGAAGATAGCCAATGTGGCCGTGACATCGGAGAAGATTGCCGACGGTGCAGTGACCGGCGCGAAGATAGCCGAGCACACCGTTACCGGCGACAACATAGCCAACGGTGCCGTGACCACCGATAAGATAGCCGACCAGGCCGTAGGTACGGAGCAGATAGCCCCCCATGCCGTCGTAAGAGAGCATATCCAGCCCGGAGCGATACCAGAGCTGGAGGGCATGTATGACGAGCTGGAGGCGAAGCACGATGCCGACATCGAGCGGCTGGAACAGGCTATATGGCCGTTTGAGGTGAAGCTGACCGCCAGCCCGTCAGTGGTGGAAATCAACCAGGACACCAACGTCACCCTGTCATGGACCACCAAGCGCAAGGGTGTGGCCGTGACCCCTGAGACGCAGAAGTTCGAGGGCGAGGCCGTAGAGGGAACGAGCAAGGTTGTGACGCTGCATCCCGAGACAGAAGGCAGTCAGGTGTTCACCTACGAGGCCCTGTATGAGAAGATGACCCGGCAGGCCACCGCCAGCGTCAAGGCCGTCTATGGCAGCTACTTCGGCATCGTTGCCCCGACGGGAACCGTCGATGCAGCTGTCATCAAGAGCCTTACGAAGCTGATACAAGGCAGCAAGGCCCTGACCCGCACGGGCCTGATGTTCCACAACTCGCGCCTGTGCTTTGCCTACCCCGCATCGTTCGGGCTGCTGGTTAGCATCAAGGACGGCAACGGGTACGAGGTGATAGAGAGCTACAGCCGCGAGACGGTGGACGTGGACGGCGTGAGCTATAACTGCTACGTGCTGACGGTTCCCGTGAGTGCAGAGAGCGTAACCCAGATATACCAATAACCTTGCGGCCAAAGCGCAAGGCACAGTAACATATTAGCAATATGGCAGAAGAGAGACATATCAAAGGCGGTGGCATTGAGGTCGTGGACGGCTTCAAGTACAGCGGAAAGCGTCGGCTTGACTTGCGCCAGGAGTGCCAGACGGTGGAAGAGCTGAGAGCCACCGACGAGACGAGTATCCCGGACGGCTTCACGAAGTACGTGTATGATGAAGATGCGTGGTACAGATACCACAGCGACAACGAATTCACCGCCGAGACAGGCCGCTGGCGCAGCATAGCCGAGCTACGAGGCGGCTATATCCTCAATGACGAGTGGCTTTATGCCATCACGGACAACGAGGGCAACCTGCTTTGGGGCATCAGGCGAGACGGCAGCTGCTACCAGCCGAAGGGCATTCCCGAGGAAGTGCGCGACCGCTTCAAGGAGCTTCAGGGCTGGCAGATAATAGACAGCGACAAGTGGATGTACGGTATTGTGGATGCCAACGGCAACCTGCTTTTCGGCCTTGACAGGAAGGGCCATGCCATGCTGACCAACGGGCTGACGATAGACGGCAACGCAGCTGGTATGCACCTTATGAGCGACGAGAACTACCTCTACGCCATTGAGGATGCCGACGGCAACCTGCTTTTCGGCATTGACAGAAGCGGTCGCGTGGTCTATAACAAGGGCATGAGCGACGAGGTGCGCCTGCGTTTCGACGAGCTGAGCGGCTACAAGGTGATGGACGATGAGACGTGGCTTTATGCCATTGTCGATGCCAACGACCGTGTTCTGCTTGGCATCCGTCACGACGGCACCGTAGTCATCGGCAGGGGAGTCATCGAGATTGTGAGCTGGGAGGAATACCAGCAGCGTCCCGAGAGCGACGATACCATCTACGTGATACAGGACGTGCCGAGCGGCCGCTTGGAGGGAGCTTTCCTTCATGGCCAGGCACTTCCCGCCGGAGAGGCCTACGCCTATCTGTGCGAAGAGAACGTGCTGATATACCGTGGCAAGCAGTCGAAGCTCCCTAAGTTCTGGATAGACCACGACGAGATGACCCTTAACGTGGAGTACCCCAGCGGCTACAACGGTCCGCTGTTTACGGTTGAGGACGGCGTTTTGTTTGCGCTATAGAAATAATATCACAATAAAAAGAGAATAATTATGGGAAAAGCATTAGCAATTATCGGTTTCAGAAACCGAGGCCCTTGGACTCCCGGCATGGAAATCCGTGAAGAAGACCGCTGTCAGATTGGCAAGTCGTGGGTGATAGCCAAGGAAGATCATGTTGCAGGAGAATCGTTTGCCGACGATGCCGACAAGTGGTATTACCTGGTTGATGCACGAGGCCTTGACGACCTCGACCAGAAGCTTGCCGCCCTGACCCGTCAGACCGCCGAGGCCGAAGAGGCCACTCTTGCCGCCCAGCGAGCCACCGTAGAGAGCCGTGAGCAGACTCAGGCCGCTGTTGAGGCTACCGGCATCTTCACTGAGATTATGTCTACCTTCGACCACGACACGTTTATCTATGCCGTTACGGACGTGAACGGCCTTGTGGTATGGGGCATCAAGCGTGACGGCAGCGTGTACCAGCCGAAGGGCATCAGCGAGGAAACGCGCCGCTGGCTGGAAAGCCTTCACACGCTGGAGGAAATAGACAGTGTAAACTACCTGTATGCCATCAGCGACTCTAAGGGCAACGTCCTTTGGGCTATCAAGCCCGACGGCAGCATCTACCAGCCGCGAGGCGTACCCGAAGAGGTGGAGAAGCTGCTGAGCCAGTTCGAGGGCCTGCACCCGATAGAGAGCGACGACTACGCCTTTGCCATCGTTGACGCCACCGACCATGTGATGTTTGCCGTCGACCACAAGGGAGCGACCGTAGTAAACGCCCTGAAGGGAGTGTGCAGCGTGGAGCGTTTCGACAGTGCCGAGTTCATGTATGCCGTCACCGACAGCGAGGGCAACCTGCTTTACGGCATCAGGAAGGATGGCCGTTTCTACGTGTCGAAGTTCGAGCTTCCTAAAGACCTTGCCGAGCAGATAGCCCAGCTTACCGGGCAGACATGGCTCAGTGAGGACGAGAAGGACCTGGAGTTTATCTACCGCATCGAGGACAAGAACGGCCAGGTGGTGTTCGGTGTGTTCTACAGCGGTAACGTGTATATGCCGAAGGGTGTTCCTGTAGAGGTACGCAAGGAGCTTGACAAGATTGGCGAGACCCTTTCTTCGCATGAGGAACAGATACAGTACGTGAAGGAGCACGGCAAGGACTGGAGCAGTGAAAAGTCCTTACACTTGCCTATCCCCGTCATCCCCGCGAAGGTGGAGATTACCGTACCCCGCATGCCGGGCGGCAAGTATGACGTTGTGGCCGGTTCGCTGAAATACTCAGACTACCTTGGCAACTCGTTCGAGAAGCCCGTGCTGATGAACAAGCAGGGCAACATATCGAGCGGCTTTGACAAGCCCAACGAGAGCATAGACCTTCTGAACACGGCAGGCGACGAGGACGATTCCTTTGACTTGCAGTTTGGCGGTTGGCCCGTACAGGACAGCTACCACCTGAAGGCCTACTACAGCGACTTCTTCAAAATCCGCAGCCTTGGCGTGTACCGTCATGCCGAGCAGATAGCAAGGAGCCGTGACCTGTTCAAGCGCAGACCTTGGGACTGCATCCTGAGTGGCGCACAGCAGAGCGTCAGCGACATGCTGAAAGGCGGTACTGGCGAGCTTGACGGCGACCTGTACACCGGCGCACTTGGCCATCCCGACGGTTTCCCCTTCATGCTGTTCGTCAATGGCCAGCCTTGGGGCCTCTATACGTGGAACCTGAAGAAGAGCAAGGAGAACTACCACGTCGTGAAGAACGACAACGACGGCAAGCAGCTCTTCTTCGGCGACTATCCCACCGGCCTGTTCTGGCACCGTAACACCGACTACTGGAACGTGGTGAAGAACTACCTGAGCGCGGAAGAAGCCGCCAACTACGAGCCTTGGGATGCCACCAAGTCGTACAATGTGGGTGACAGATGCTACACTGAGGACACCGTGGAGTTCGAGGTTAACGGCAACACATCGAGCGTGGTTGTGCGCCGCCTGTTCAGCTTCGGCATGAGCAACGCCACCTATACCGGCTACACCTACGACGAGCAGGGCTATCCCTGCCTGACATACGAGCACACCGATGCCGAGACCGGCGAGACCGTTACGACATTGAGCCGCATCCTGAACAAGACCACGATGAACCCCAGCCACATCAACTGGAGCAATCTGGAGGTGAGGAACCCGAAGAAGACCATTTGCGTAGCCTTGGACGGCCTTGACGAAGAGGGTCATCAGAAGTACAAGCTGGAATACTACGACTACGACAGTCCCGGCGACTACGGACAGACCGGCGTTTACGAGCGCACCCATGAGATAATCAGTGGTGACATGTTCACGCAGAAGCAGGTGACCGCCCTGATGGGAACCGGCGAGGACAGCAACTTCAGCAAGAAGGAGTACACGCGCAGCGTCAACACCCGCAAGACTTTGGAGCAGCTTTCATGGGTATTCCCAATCATCGAGACCACCCTGACGGAGCAGAACCTTAGCGACTGGGGCTTTGAGAGTCAGACCGAGGCCAAGAAGGCCATCTTCAGCGAGCATTGGGACACCGACCTTAACATCGACTTCTTCCTGGTACTCAACGACAGCTACACCGGCGACTCGCTGACGCACAACACCCTGTACACGATGTACGACGGCAAGAAGGTGTTTGCCAACCACTACGACACCGACTTTGCCTTTGGCCTTGGCACGACCTACGGCAACTCGTTCCCGAGCGTCTACAGTGGTATCTACGCCCCCGGCGGTACTGCCATGTACTACCTGTGGAACTATTACAAGGATGCCATCAAGGCCCGCTGGGCTGAGTTGCGCGACTCTGCCATCATCAGCAAGGTCAACTTCGCCAACGGCGTAGTATGGCCCATTGTCAGGAGCATCGGCTTTGAGGCCTATAAGGAAGAGCTGAGGCTTTGGACGCAGCCGAGCTACCGCAAGCCCGTGTACTGGCGTATGCCTTCCGGCAGCTGTCAGGTGCTGGAGAGCAAAGACGGTCTCTATCACGGCTACGACGAGAGCATCAACGGCTACGGCAACATGCCCGCCGCCCTGAAGGCCCTGTATGACGAAGACCCTGCAAGCGTGGAGTACAATGCCGAGAAGCAGTACCTTACCACCGGCGAGGTGGACCAGATGTATTGCACCGTCACCGACGGCGACACCGTTCACTGGTTCCAGTGTACCGCCAACTGCAAGGGCAAGCACCCCATTGACGATGAGGCCTACACCTGTGGCAGTCCTACGAGCGGTGGAGTGTTCGACACGCCGCAGCGCATCATAGAGTGGTTCGGTCAGCGACTGGCCTATATGGACTCGCAGCTGACCTATACTCCCAGCGAGAGTGCCGCCATCATGGAGGCCATTCAGGGAGCCGTAGCCACCGACGACGACATCATGGCACTCTTCGGGCAATAAGCCCGGAGATGCCGCTGTGATCCAGCGTCACACATAACAAAGGCTTTATAGCACCAATTCATATTTATTTATTAACAATTAAAACATTTACGCATTATGACAGGTAAATTTGTACTGCTTGCGCAGTTGGCCACCTTCCTGGCCCAGATTGAAGCCATTATCGATGCTCTCACTGGTGGGGACATCAAGTACACGAACGCAGCCCTGAACGAGGGTCAGGAAACCACCGTTACCGCTGCCCTCAATGCCCTGTTCACAGACTTGGCAACCAAGGCAACGGCCAGCGACCTTGCTTCGCTGCAGAGTGACGTTGAAGCCCTTCAGTCATTGGTGAGCGAGGGTGAGAACCCGACAGCGGCCATCGACAAGTTCAATGAGATTGTTGCGTTCCTGAACAACATCACGAACACGCAGACGCTGGACGGCATTGTGAGCGGCATCAATGATGCCATTGCGGCCAAGTACACCAAGCCATCGACGGGTATTCCCAAGACTGACTTGGAGAGTGCTGTTCAGACCAGCCTGGGCAAGGCCGACACCGCTTTGCAGGATGCCGACTTCCAGTTTGCCACCGATGCAGACATCCTGGCACTGTTTGCCAGCTCTGGCAGCTAAGCGTCACCCAGTTCACTTAACGAGTAAAAGGACACAAAGATGAGAAACGGTAATCAGAAGCCTGTAGCATTAGACCAGATAGCCCTCCTGAAGGATGAGATGCTGAAGGATGCTATAGAGCGTTTCGCCCAAAAGGCCGTCGTAGAAGTGATGCAGCGCATCCTTCACGTCGACAATGCCGAGGATATACTTTGCGCCCTCACGGACTCGGAGAGTAACATCGTGTCCTATGTCGACAAGAGCGGCTGCACCCATCATTGCGGTGGTGCAGCCACTCACGGCGACCAAGAAGTGACGGGCGACCTCCATGTGGAGGGCAAAGTACTGGTTGACGGCTGTCAGATAGTTGAGAATGTCGAAGGCGGCATGTTCTATATCCTTGACAGCAACGACCGTGTATTGTTTGAGATTAACAGCCGTGGTGAGACCAATTTCAAGGGAATCCCCAGCGACGTGCAGAGTGCGCTGGACGCTTTGGAAGAGCGTATCGCGGCCCTGGAAGAATAACCCTTGCGGTCTGATTCGCAAGGCGCAGTGAGAACAATCCATTATTTTTTCACCAAATAAAATCAAGTAATTATGTCAAAGAAAGCTTTGAAAGTTCAGCTTCCGTCGGCAGTCGATGACGCTACGGGACTGAGAAAGCTGGAGCACTACTACGGCATTGAGTTCGTTCGTGGTGCCAGCAATGGCGGTGGCGACAACGGCTATTACAAGATGATAGGCGACGCCGAGCTGCTGAGTGAGATGCGCTTCCACAATCTGCTGAAGATTGCGAGCGTGAAGGATGCACAGGTGAAGACCGTGCTTAACCCTGTGAACTGGCGTCAGACTGTTGGCGGTGCAGTGAGTGTGCTGGACGGCAGCGACGGTGCTGACATCATGCAGGTAACCCATGACGGTGAGAAGCCCGTGGGCCTGTATGCCATCTGTGGCGGTACTAACAGTACCTATGAGCGTTTCATCGTTTCCGATGAGTATTTCGAGTATGACGGCGACCAGGCACAGTTCTATCCCGCCTACGGCGAGACTCCCGACTATGCCACCATCCTTTCCAACCAGCTCCGTTCGATCCGTAACGAGACTGTGATTGGTACAGCCAATGTGGGTATCGGTTCCGAGAACTTCAGCGACCCGCAGTATGGTGTTGCCGACGGTGGCGGTTTCCCGAAGACCCAGCTGAACCGCTTCCAGTACGAGGCTGCAGCCCGTGCCAAGAATGCCAATGCCAACAGCAACCTGCCTCACACCATCATCAACACCCTTGACGATGAGCTGACAATGGCCCTGCTGGCTATTGAGTTCCGCACGAAGCTGTTCAACAAGTACCTTGGTCACGGCATCAGCGCAAACGCTGCTCCCGATGCCTCTACCTGGGGCAAGATTACGGGTATCCGCTTCACAGCCGACGGTGGCCAGACGTACACCTACGGCACACTGGGTACCGGCCTGTTCGTGAACGGAGCCACCACGGCATCCGCTATGTGGGCTATCATCAACAACTACTGTCCGCTGACCAAGATGTTCGAGGCCCAGCTGGCAGTCAGCGACGGTGGCACTCTGGAGCCTGTCTACGATGCTGACGGCAATGCCGTACAGGGTCTGAGCGACGGTGTGATGACCGGCATCTACACCAAGACCTTCTCGTTCACTGTTCCTGCCTCTACCGTTAGCGGTGGCACGGCACAGACTATGACTGTTGAGGTATGCCTGCGTATTCCCGTATGGCGTGGCCGTAACCGCTTGTGGGGTAACCTCACACAGTGGAAGGGTGGTATCGAGGCTCTCCGCTGGAAGGACAGCGAGGGCAAGACCCACCATAAGGTTTATCGCGCACCCTCGATTGAGGCTCTTACCACTGACTCAGATGTGGCCGTCAAGAGCCAGGAGGGCGACTTCGCGTTTGAGTCGGCCTACGACTGCCTGGGCGAGCTGCCTGTAGAGACTGGTGAAGGTGTGCGCTGGGCTACGGAGATGTTCACCAAGGGTGCCATCACTACAGCTATCAGCAAGGCATACGGAGGCGGTATGCTCAACTACGAGGGTGCAGCCAACTATGTGAACGTAGAGGCTGAGACAGGCACGTACCGTCGTATGGGTGCTCGCTTCGGCGACGTCGCGAACAGCGGCAATGCGGTGTTCCGCTTTGCGGTTTTGAACTACGCGCCGTCGCTCTCGGACACGGACATCGGTTCCGGCTTCCGTGTGAAGCTTACCGCCTAACGAGCATCGAAAACACAAGCCGCACGTTCATGCCTAAGGACGACAGTTCTTACCAGTTCATGTTGCAGACGGAAGACACCTTCGGCAGTATGCTGGGGCTGGGCGTGCTGTTGGAGACGAAAGGCGAC
>ERZ842401.5253-NODE-5253-length-14483-cov-5.981078_pt1 | contig 14483 bp, 12 predicted proteins | sample MGYA00521270_ERZ842401 | MGnify/ENA primary metagenome ERZ842401 (study PRJEB31892, sample SAMEA3878208) | bioreactor metagenome | biome: Moose rumen | place: Sweden | collected 2011-10 | study: EMG produced TPA metagenomics assembly of the PRJEB12797 data set...
CATTACCTTGGTGCGGAAGACGGTCATCTGCTCCTGTGAGAAGTATGTCTCTGCCAGGACATTCTCTATTTTAATGAGACGGGCGTGCAGTTTCTGGTACTCGTCCCAGACATGCTGCCGGATGGCCAGCTGATAGCAGACAGCCGGTGTCGGGAACAACGTAGCGGCAAAGGACTTTCCCTGTTCCGTGCTGCGCCACTCCTCATGTACGGCCAGCAGGGGCAGCAGCTGTTCAATAGCCTGGTCGCGCGATGCCTCCAGCGAGTCCATCAGACGTTCTACCCTGTCCCGAGAGGCAGGGATGACGTTGGAGTTCGAGACGATGCCGAAGCCGTTTGGTGTGAGGATCAGGTCGAGCGATGGGATGGCTGCACGGAACGCCTCGTTAGCCACTATGCGACAGCAGAGCTGCTTGATGGGCGTGTTCTCTTCCGCAGCGATGGCTTCGAGGATTGCTGCAGAAGTGATGTTCGTGGCCAGCCACGTCTCAGCCTGTTCTATAAACGGAGTGAGCGTTTCGAGGAGCGAAGGCTCACCCTCTACCGTCGCCATGACGTGAGGAATGAGGGCGCGGAGTTGTTCATCAGTCGTTATCAGTATCATGGTCTTGCTTGTTTGGAGTTACTAATTTAGCATCGCGGTTCTCGTCCAGTGTAGAGAGCATGATAAAGGGGCAGTCAGGCTTGACCCCTTCCCAGCCGTTATACCTTATTATTATATAATGTACGGTGAACAGCAGATCGTGATACGGCTTTTGCAGGGCCTGGGCGATGGTGTACAGTTCCCGCTTGTCAGAGCCGGAGTTGTTCGACTGGCTCTTGCCGGGCACCGAACCCACCAGATTCGAGTGTACGCGCATGGTGAAGCAGAACATATTGACTGCTTCTATGATGTCCGTTGACCAGTCGCCGCCCTCCTTGTCCGTTTCCACCTTGTTGATCACCACGTCGTGCTGCTCCTTGCCGTCGGGTGACATGTAGAATGTCGAGAACAGTGCCTTGCCGGAGTTCTCCATGCCCGTGAGGAAATTGATGATTTTCTCCTTTTCCTCCACGACGCGCTCCATCTGCTTCTTGCGGTCGGTGATACCTTCAGCCTTGAAGATGCCGTCCCAGTATCGGTTGGCAATCTCGATGTGGTATTTGATGGGAGCCGAGTTCTTCAGCTTGGCCTCCTTTGCCATGCCAATCAGTCGTTTGATGTTGTACCAGTTGCCCTTGAACAGCGAGCCATAATACGGAATGGGATAATACGTATTGTCAGGCGTCGGTACGCGACTGACGATGGCGAACTTGCGCGTGGAAGAACGTGGACGTTTCCCCTTGACCGCCTGCATACGCTCTTGCAGGTCGGTCCAGGGAGAATGTTGGTCGAGCAGTTCTATTTTCTCCACCTCATCCTTCGTGGAGATGCACTTTCTCCAGTTGGCATAGAGGATGTACGGAATCAGTCCGTCTTTCTCAGCCGGAGCAAAGCGGCAGTAGCACGCCTCCTTACGAAGAATGCGTACGATGCGAGAGCCGTCGCCATTCAGGATAATCACCGTAATGGCAAAGGCGAAATGTTTGAAGTCCTGACAGACTCCGAGGAAATACGAGGCCAGGTCGTTGTCCATCAGGTAGTCGTTGACCTGTTGCTGGATCTTCCGGGCAGCAGCTGTCGTGTCATAGACCAATCCAGAGCCGTAACACACCTCTGCGTTGAACAGTTGGCAGGTAGAAAGCGTCTCGTCGCTTTCTATCATTTCCAGAATCTTGTACGGCATCTGGTTGTCCGCACCCCAGGGCATGTATTCATAGCCCTCATCTATCTTGATGGGCAATGTGTCCTCCTGTTCTTTGAACACCTCGGACGAGTTGACCGTAAAGGCAGCACTCGCTTTCAGGTCGGGTATGACTTCTACGGAATTGTAAGAATAAGCGTTCATAACTATGATTTTTCGGCAAAGGTATCGACGAAAGATCATTCTTGAAAAGACAGAAAGAAGTGGCATTCTTCACAGAGCGCCACTCCTGCAAAAAATATTTTTAAGAACAGCGCCATGTCAAACAAGTGGCATGGTCGCCGGATAACGTGGCCTTCACAGGGGGCGTTATCCTATGCAATTTAATATCTCTGGTCTTGCGCTCTGTCTTTCCAGTACTGGCATAAAGAAGTGGGCTTGTGTATCCCACGTCCCTGTACCTGGCTCTGGAAAGCCTTTAGAGAAGACTATGAGACGACAAGCCCACGTATATACGTGAACCGTCGCACTCCGCCTTGCTCTATTTGAATTTTCCAGATTCGGTACACAAGACAGAAGCGTAACGCTTCAGTTTACCCACAAAGAAACTGCGGAACATGCCTGATGGCATTGGCAGTATGAATGTCGTAGCCACTGCCCGTTGTCATTCACGGGTGCAAAGGTAAGCAATTTTCCTGAGAAAATACGTTATCAACTGAAAATATTGTGTTCTGCCTTGTCACAAGAACACTTCCATGCCGTTGAGCATGAAGATGCAGCACTCCCGGCATTGCCGGATTTGGTTGCTATCGAGCAGCTTGAACTTCCTCGTTCCTTTATAGTGTTCGTACTTGATGCAGATGCATCGTTTCCATTCCTGGATCTCGCCCGATTGCGTCCATAGGCGGATGTCCACCGGCTCCGGTCGGTTGAGCATCAGGCGGGCGGTGGAGATGTGAATGTTGTTCATGTATAGTTGAGAGTTTAGGGTTTAGGGTTTAGAGACAGTTGAAAGTTGAGGGTTTCAAGTTATAACCTTTCATTGCCGTCGGCATACTTCCATGAGAACTTCAGGCGGATCAGTTCCTTGCTGGAGTCCATGACTTCGGAACTGATGTCGCTAATCAGGATTTGTGCGTCAGTACCGTCTTCCAACGGATGCGTCACATACTTCGATGTCAGCATCTGGTTGAGCCATAACGCCTCGTCGTATGGTAAAGGAGCCGTTTCCACCTCATGCTTTATCTTCACCGTCTCGTCGTAGAACTGCGTCACCCGTCCGCACATCGCCTCGCTGCGGTCCACCTCCGTCTTAACGGTTGTTGCCCCGAAGAGGTACACCGTTTCCTCCACGTTGAAAGCGTTGCGGAAAGTAAACACGTCGCTCGCTTGCTCGTCGGTAAAGAACACATTGAACTGTCTCGAACCGATATGGTACTCCACCCCACGGATGATGCTCTGGATGCCCATCCTGTTGTAAATCACGCTGTAGTACGTCCCATGCCTTAGGCTGGTAGTCACAATCCTTTCCGTCGTTGCCTGCGTCGATGACAGCGTATAGTCGTAAGTCATCACCGTTTCCGGACTTCCCACCGGGCTGTAGAAGATCCGTGCGAAGTTCGTCCCTACGGCGTTCGCCCTGGTGTAGTTGCTCAGATAGACGCTGCCGTTCCTTGGAACCAGCGCACTTTTCCTGATAGTCAGGAACGACGTCTGCAGGAACGATGCAATCTCCTGTTGCACCTTGAAACTGGAGAACACCATCTTGATGTTCTCTGCCTTGGCCACCGGCGTATTATCAGCCGTGGACGCGTTGAAGTTGATGATGATATTTCCATATTCATCATACGAGTAGCCATCCGTCGGTACCACGATGGTAGGCTCATACACCTCGATCTTCAGACTGGCCATCGTCTGTTCCCGTTTCAGCATGGCTGCTTCCACGATGTCACGGATGTCGCGTATGATGACCGTCTCGTTGAACGGATAGTAGATAGACGTGAACACCTTGAAGCCGCCCACATAGATTCTTATCTCCAGTCGTGCGGCTTCTGTGCTGATTTCCACCTCATCTGGAAGGTGTGAAGTCAGGTATATCGAATCGAAGTCTGTGATGATTGTCGTTGCCATTGCGATTATTTTTCTGCAAAGGTACGGTCATCCGCAGGCTTGAGAAAAGACAGAGAAAGGTGTGTTCAAGTTTCAAGTTTCAGGTTTCAGGTTTCAAGTTTCAGAAAAGATAGCCCTCTTTAGAGGAAGGCTATCAAATCTGTCTGGGCTGCTGCCACCGGCACGGCTGCCTCCGGCTCAGCCCCTTGCGCCTTCTTGGCGCGGGGCTTGCGAGCCTTCTTCTTCGGCTGCTCTGCCTCAGGCTGTGCCTCGGCTTCAGCCTGCTGTCCGGGCTGCTCCACCTGCTCTGCCTGCTGCTCAGCCTCGGCAGCGGCTTTCGCCGCCTTTTGCCGGGCTATCTCCTCCGAGAGTGCTTTCAGCGAATCATCAGCGATGTAGAACCCTGTCTGCTTCTTCAGCAGGAAAGCGAACCTCATGGCCTTGTATGCACTCTTGCAGTACGCCTGCTCCTGTTCTTCACCTGTGATGCCCACTGCCCACACATTGTTCTCACTCTTGTTAGACTTCACGACCGAAACGATAATGTACTTTGCTTCCATAATACTTAATTTTTAAATTGTTATACTTGATTGATTTGAATTGATTTATGCTGCCTTATAGACTTCGATGTAAGTAATATCTGCCATCAAATCGAGGGCCATTTCCTCTGCTATCTCTGTAGCCTTGGCAAATGTGTCAGCCTCTACCTCATACTCATAATACTCGCCATCCTCACAATTGATAACCACACTGTAGATATTGCCCGGATAACAACGCTTGCTGTATAAACGGCTGTGAGTGAAAATCGATGTTTGAACATTCTGTGTCATAATACTTATTTTTTTAATTGTTTGACTTTTTTTAATTGATGCCCCGAGGGGCTTTTCTTAATTTTTACGTGCATCCCGAAAGTAGGCAAGGAGAAGGCATGTAAATGCAAGAGATGGCCGAAAATATTTCAATCCCTTGTGGGCCTTGGAGAATTTGGATCAGGAGCAACTGCACCCCAAAATCTTTGAAATATTTTCGAGACAAGCCGGACGGCGACCCTTGCAGAATGCCGCTTGCACTAACTTTGCAAAGGAAAAATAGAAAGCCCACTCGGGATGAAGCATCATGAGAAGTCAAACAACCAGAAATGATATGACACTTGTTCTCAAACATTTCACGGATTAACAGCCGCTCAGCCAAGCGTCAACTATCCCCTACCTCTGTAGGACAATATCAGTGTGTACCAAATCCCATGAGGATGGTCACCGATGAAGTAAGAAGTATGAGGTAAGATGGCAGACAACCGCTATGAGCGAAAGAGGCAGACGGAATGGTGTTACCGCTTAACCAGGCAGATAACACCGATGTCGGCAGCATAAGGCTTCAGCCATCAATCATCAATCAAGTAACAATCAAGACAATGAGGAAGCAAGAGAAGAAAGATGTAAGAGGTAAGAAGTCAGAGAGTGAGACCCACAATATGCGGTGGCCACCACAGGCACCCGAAGACAGAAGGCGTACAGAAGTGCATCAACCGCCATGAGACCACCTCTTTCAGAGAAGCACACGGGTTGGATTTCAATCTCAGATGAGCCAGCACCCTCAGAGGAAACAGTCCCGCAACAGAAGATGTCCCCACCTATTGCCGAGCAGCAGGCAGAGCAGGAACCAGGAGCAGCCCACCGCATCGCGTCGATGCAGTAACAGCGGAAGAGCAGACGAAAAAGAAAAGTAGAAAAAATGCAAAATGACAGAAAAAAACAGAATGACGCAATTTGGCTGCGCTAATTGATATTACTTTTGCAAGCAAAGAACTTTAAAATATTAAAGCTATGGTAAAAAAGTTATTCATTTTTGCATGTGTTGCTATGACTTTAACTTCTTGTGGCATGTTGAAGTCATACACGGCCAGCTACAATGTGCAGTTGGCAGCAGTAGAGAGTCCGGCAGATGCCAAGAAACAGTTTGGAGAGACCAAGGTAGTCACCTTCAAGGATGGAGAAGTTGACAAGTACCGCTATGAAGATGACTACATTAACATTGTCTGGTTCGTCTCGTCGAAGCAGTTCAACTTCAAACTAACAAACAAGTCCAACCACACAATCAAGATTAACTGGGATGACATCAGCTTCGTGGACTATGACGGCAAGGTGGGCCGTGTCATGCACGCTGGCGTAAAATACACAGACCGCAACGGCAGTCAGCCAGCGTCCACAGTTCCCAAGGGTGCAAGTATTGAAGACATACTCCTACCCACAGAGAATGTCTACTATGTTTCAGGACAGTATGGAGGATGGCGCGAAAAATACTTGATTCCTTGTGTCTATGACACACCAGAGAAGTTTGCTGCTGGAGCCAACGACTACGTGGGCAAGACCATGAAGGTGCTCATGCCCATTATGATTGAGAATGTACAGAATGACTACACGTTTGAGTTCAACATTGCATCGCTTCTCAATCCTGAAGTTGGCAAAACCAAATAATCAATTACTTACTAAATACATTGAAACGGCGGGCCTCACGGTCTGCCGTTTCTGACTTTAGTGGTAAATTATAGCGTTCGCTATTTATTCGACGTATCCAAAGCCTTGCAGGAAATTCAACGAACATAACGCTCACGAATAAGTTAGCAATGCCCACGCCTAATAAACGCAAGTTAGAGTCTCACGACTCGGGTATTCAAATAGTCGGCCAAAACGCCCCTTGGGATTGGGGTTACGTCCTATATTTCTTTTTCTTACGGAAGCCCATGAAGAACTCCCACTTATCGTCGTAGTCAGTACTCATGACGGCTTCACCTGCATTGGTTGACTCTGCTAAAGGAATCAGGTCTTTAGCCATCTCTTCAATGTCGTTTCTATCCATGGATGTTATTGATTTTCTTTTACAGTTTTAAATGTCTCTTCGGAAACAACGCCCATAGCCATTGTCTCTTTGTCAATCTTTATATAGCCATTTCGCTGGTCTGTTTCAAATCGTAACCCTTTTAATGCTTTGTTGCTGATGGGAACATACCATGATATGTCTGTTTCTAAACTAATAGTATATTTTTCCAACGTGCTCGTACCAAAGGCATTTACATACTTGACATTCTCATCCAAGGGGTTGCATGAAGAAATACGAAAATGGCATTCTTCGCCTTTCAACAAAGGCAGACGTACTTCGCAATTTGGCAGGACAAACCAAACAAGTCCTCTATCCATGTCAGTAATGAGCATTTCCTTTTGAGAGTTATTCTTGACAACAAGATCAAGTAACAGCGTTTTTAAATCTTCCGCTTGTGCTGAAGCATTAGACGACGCAGCGACAGAAGCATTGGTGGTTTCTCTAGCATTCACATAATTCTGCATCGCCCAGCCTTTATTATATCCATTATTCATCTGACTTTGTGCCATTCCTTCATTGACGGAAGAAAGAGCTGCGGCAACCATCGCCCATCCTGCAGAGTTTTTTGCTCGCTTAATTTCATGTACCAGGTCATTGGAAACGACTTGTTGCGCCAAGGTGCAAGTAATGAGACCATCCTTAGTTGACATCATCAGCTGGTGAGACTTGTTTGTCAGAGAATCCACTTCGCCATTTTCAATCAGTATAAGGCGATTATCATATGTCGGTATGTAGGTGGTCTTTGCCTGAATGTGAACAGCAAAGAAACCTATACACATTGTCAATAATAAAAAATTCCTATTCATTCTAAAATAACTCATATTGTCCTTTGATTTTTTGGAAAACTAAAACTTTAACTTTATTTCTATGGGGATATGGTCACTCACAGTGAGCCAATAGTCGTGGTTTTCAGCCACCTTAAATGATTCAACACGCTCTGGAGACACAAAGCAACGGTCGAGATGATATGGCTTTATCTTCTTGCGCTGCAAGTAGAAGGTGGGAATACTTTCCTCACCTTCGGCCTCTCCAGTGCAATAGTTATAGGAATCGACAAGACCTTTATCCTTCAGCAACCCTACCAGCACATCGTGATTCTTGTTCTTAGGATGGTGGTTGTTAAACACCGAGCAACTATTGGTGTCGCCCATAATCAATAAGTCCTTTGTAAAAAGAGATTCATTGAGGAGGAAAAAGTCAATCATTTCTTCCACATACTTGCCATGTGGCCAAACAGCCAACATTTTGTAAATGTTGTCCACCTCGAAGAAAGCATAGCCCATCATGTGTAGTGGATTTCCATATATACACTTGGTACGGCGCAACCAGTTACCTTTAGGCGCAAATACACCGATGCCCTTCATTGAATAGTCTGGAGTTCCCACATGAAAGCCTTTCTGAAATAGAGCTTTGTAATCCCGACTATTATAGAAATCGGGGTTCTCACATTCCTGCACCATAAAAAGGTCTGCATCAGGATAAGCGTTGAATAGTTCCTTATATTTCTTACGGAAACCTCCGTTGCAGTTCCAACTTACAATTTTCATTTTGTCTTTATAAGTGGCCAACCACTGGTCATCAACTTTAGTAGTTGTATATTATTATTGAATTTCTTAGTATAAGTGATAAATGATTTCATCGCAAAGTCACATATTTCAAGATAATGAGCATCGATGTATTCCCACCATTCTTCATCGAGAACAATGTAATTCGAGTGCAGGGCATACAATCCATTGAAGTGCTTGGAGCATGACTTTTCCATAACTTCATCATCAGTAGTATATTTCACCCAAGGCGACAAGAAGCGGTAAGGCACATTCTTCATAAGAGGAGCAAGCACCTTGTCCACTCCCTGCGACGAGAAATGCTGCAGGAGGTAATTCTCTACAACTTTACTTGATGCAGCCTTGATAAGTGTTGTCCTCTTAACTACTTCTTCAAGATATTTCTTCATCTGATCAGTGCTGCCGAGGTCTATCTCGTCCTCAAACACTAAGGGCCATGCCATAGCAGCCATTCTTATTGTAATCTCGCTGAATGAGATGGAAAGGTGGCTATTCTCCTTTGCTAAGGATATAATAGCCATTAGCCAAAAGTATTTATACGAAGATGCTTTCTTGTCAAACACAGTCATAAGAGACTTAAAATCTATCGGGTTTCTTTCTTCCTCCTGAACCATGTTGACATTGGATTCTTCTGTGGATATTTCTACTTCTATATATGGCTCAGCAGAAGGAATATTAATAAAGACATGCTCCACTTTGGAGTTTTCTGAATCAACTACAGATGTTTGTTCCTTGGAAGGTTCAGTTTCTGTCTTTACCGCTATTTCAATTTCTTCATTGCTGCTGATAATGTTCTTGTAGAACGGAAGACATTCCCTATAATAGGAAACAAAATTATCGGGAACAATAATTTTTTGGAGATTATTACATTCCACAATAGGGAATTTGCCAAACATGACCTTTCCCTTAAATTCCAGCGTATGAAGATTGTCACAGTAGGCAAAAGCAGTATTGCCGACATAGACAACATCTTTGCTGATGGTAAATTTCTCTATCTTCGCTTCTATGAAAGCGTTGTTTCCGATGACGGTATCAGAAACGCCCTTGGTCTGCTGGGCAAGATACTCGTAATACTTTTTTTCGTTTCTGAATTCAGGCAATGATACAGAGTTTTTGAACTCTTCTTTCTCTTCATCCGACAGTTCTTCATCATAATAATAGTTTTCCATCATCTGGAAAATCATATGTACTTCGCTATCATCCCAGTTGTCCATGATTAACGTCATGTAGTTAATCCATTGGAAACTCTCTCTGGGTTTAGAGATGAAAAGAAGGCTGTCGTCTTCGCACAGTTTTATAAACTTGTGGTTTACCATCAGCAAACGTAATGACAATAGAAAACTGAGCGAATGAACAGTTGTCCTGTAATTGGCTTTCGACGTGACCTTCCATGACTCTCCCAAGAATCTTCCGTCAATAAAGAAATAAGAGAAGCCATACAGCGAGAAGTCATGCTCGACTAATACGTTCTTTACGCTTTGATAGAAGACGTTCATGGCGTAGTCATCTTCCAGGTTCTTCTTGACAAATGTAATAAGTGAAATCTCCTTCATATCAGCATTGGTCTTTACTTATTTCCTGTATTTCCCTTTCGTGCTTCTTAGGCAGATGGGCGAACAATGAAGCGTAACTTTTCAACTTAACATCTTCATCCTTGTCACTTACCGACAATCCGTATGCCGTAGTTAATAGTACAGAGAGTTTGGACACAACGGCTTTGTCCTTGATGTTTTCCTCGTTCCAGATGGAAGCATTTATTATTCGGACATCCGTAAATGTGTCTATAGGTTTCGTCAGGAAAGAGAATGTACTTCCACCTCCAGAATAAACAAGTATTCTGTTTTTCAGTGCATCCCTCAGATTCTGCACGGGAATGCTGGTTTCATTCTGTATCTTCCTCTGAAGATCTTTCACCAAATTGTATACATGCTCATGTTTTTTGCGGTTGAACTTGTCAACAACGTCTTGATGAATTTTCGACGTGAAGTCACCATCAGCATAATCAAATCCGGATCGTTCTGCCACATAGTTAAGACCTCGAGGTATTGACCAGAACTTATATATCATAGGCAGACCGTCTTCAATCGTAAAAAAAGAAATATCAGTCGTGCCTCCACCAATGTCCGCTGTCAGGCTCATACCTGTAGGAAGCTTACCTCTTGACGTCAAAGCGGTCAAACTGGCGTATGCCTCAGGGAAGATATTTATCCAGTACTCTTCCTTCATGTCTATGCTAAATGGTCTATTTACAGTTTTGGCCAGCAGGTCCTGATATTTCTCACTCAAAAAGGCGGTGAAATTGTTTTTATAAACATCTTCTACAAGATAATAGGCTGCAGCCAATATTTCTACACCCAACCGTTTTTTCACTTCATACGTTTCTTCGTCGGCCGGGACTCCCATGTTGATAGAGAAATCTGTGCCATACTCTTCTTCAAGTAAGAAAATCACATAGGCAAGATACCACACACATAGTGTTCTGTTGCTGATGGCTGTTACGCGGTTCCATTCACCACCAATGAAAGTAGCCTGTTTGAAGTATCTGAAAATATTCTTGGAGCCCTGATGGTCTCTCATCTGTTTATCATATACTCTTTCAGCTTCCTGCATCTTTACATTGTTTCGCGCTTTCACTTTCTGTAGTCTTATTTTGAGCATTTCACTCAAAGCGTACATATCTTCAGGAACATTATCAGCCGTTGCATATTTGTCATAAAGCTTTTCTGCCATTTCGGCCACATCGAACTCTTCCTCAAGATCAACATTTTGTTTGACTGGTTCACTGGGTTCTGCTTTTATTCTGCTGCCATCCACATATCCATACGAGAGCGTGTCATCGCTGTTTATCTGTATGACGGATGGAAGGAAATACTGGCTATTCCCCTGCAAGTCGTTGAACTGGAAAAATTCATAATTAGGCTCACCGCGACCTTCATCTGGCGTACGCTGCACACAGATTTTGGTCTGGTGTGTACCGAAGTCTAATCCTATCTTTATTTCATCATTCATATCTATACTACTTGTACAAGGTTCAACGATTTGATTTCAGGAGTCACTTTCAAGTGAACATCCCTGTTTATTCGCTCTATATCAGAATCCTTACGCTCCATCAGGTCTCGTAAATTGGCTCTCTGAAGACGAAGAACATTTTCAGCACGTCTTAGCTCATCATCGTTTCCTGAAGAGATAGCGTATTCGCGTATCATTTCTTGGTTGGCAATAGACCTTTCCAGACTTTTCTGGCGGGTGTCATAATACTGTATCGTCTGCTGATAACGCAGTTTCTTGCTGTTGTCTATACGAGTCTGCATTTCTTTCCTATGTTCCCAGACGTATTCATTCACACAATCGTTAAAATCATAGCGAAGGTCGGCAATCAGTTCTTCGTCCAGCCTGTTTGACTCATCGAGCGGAGCATACTGACCATCTACCTGAGCGCGACCCATAAATCTTTCAGCGAGGCTGTGATCATCTACAAGCCGGTCGTTGGCCACGTCAAATAGAATGGGATAAAGAGAATCAGTAACCACCTCTCTTTCGAACTGCATTCTTGAAACAGATATTTTGTATATGGCCAGCATATAAAGCCCCTTCCCCAACCCCTGTGGTAAGCGGTCAGATTTCAGTTGGAAGAAGAAAGTGCATAGTGACTTGTCTCTCTTGGATTCAAAGAACTTTACTCCAGCCCTGATAATAGGATGGTAGATGTTAATGAAAGCGAGTTTCTTTTCTTTGAAAGCACGTTCCTGATCAAAGGTCACTCGGAGTTCCAGTTCATCCTCAATATCCGTTATGTATCTCCTGAACAGCTTCTTACTGTCGGGGTCTATTGGCTGGTATTGTTCCAGGAACCGTTTCACCACCTTCGGGTCACTCTTGGGTACACGGAGTACGTACACATCTTTTTCTCCTGAAGGAACCAGTTCACATGTAGTAAGATGTTCTTTGATAATTTGCAGCACAAACTGATATAACTCATGACTCGTTACATAAGCATTATTGTTGACGATTTTGTTGATTTCGTCCCGGAAGTAAGAATCATTGGTGAGTGTATTGGTCAGACCTTCTTCTATCTTCTTCAGATTCAGTTTCTCATTTTCTATGGCCCGCTCTATTTCCTTGCGTTTTTTTTCAGCCTCCTCTGCAGTCAGTTTCTCTGAATAGAAGTCACGTTCCATATTCTTCAGGGCATCCTGAATAGTGATGGTCCTGCCGTCATCAGTTTTCATCGTAGAGTCCAATATGGCTTCCAGATCGCCTATGGATTCTCGGAAGATACCGATACGGTTCAGCAGCCTCTCATAAATATCTTCCAAAATAGACTCTTCAACGACAATCGTATTGATATTCACCTTTGGTGATTCCTGACCGAAACGGTCTATACGGCCGATACGCTGCTCTACCACCATCGGGTTCCATGGAAGATCATAGTTTACCAGGGTGTTGCAGAACTGCATGTCAAGACCTTCACTTCCCACTTCTGATGAAAGCAACACCTTAACAGTATCGTCAAACTGGAATGTACGCAGCACTTCCACTTTGTCAATGTTCGGGTCTCCATAGATGACAGCACACTTATATCCAGCCTTTCTCAGACGGATATTCAGGTACTTCAAGGTTTTCTTGAAGATGGCAAAGACGATGATTTTTTTATTTCCGCGCTCAAAGACTTTTTCAAGTATGGAAAGCAACTGGTCAAATTTTGCATCTCTGTGCTCGCTATAAAGGTCAATTCCTCGATCTAGGTCATCGTTGTCATTAAGGTAGCCCCACACACTGCTTGCCAACTGACGTTTCACCGTAACTAGTCCCATGCTACCAGACCGTTCACGTCCATATTCATCAATGACGGTGTGTTCATCAATATAGTCTTCTATGGACTGTTCGTAAGCATCACGTTCGTCTGCCCATAGACTTACCCTGTGGGTGTATGGGTTGCGTTCTGCCTGTGACCAGTCTTGTGTCACTTCACGTTTGCGTGTCCTGGAGAAGATGGTGTTCATCGGACTCATTTCCGAAAGGTTGTATTGCAACTGCGCTCTTACGGCAGGCGTATCTTCAACCTTGGTCATCAGACGTATAATATCCTGATAGATGGGGTAGTCACGGAAATAGTCTCTAATCAAGAAATTCTGCGTGGTCTCTATATCGTTAATCGTATTATAGGTAGTAACCTCCGATGATGAGAGTTCTTCTGCGATACCCAACAGGTTGGCACCACTGTTCAATTTGCTCAAAGCCCTCACGAATGGGCGGTTCAACTGTATGTTATTTCTAAAGACTTCCGGGTTGTCGTAAAGGTCTTCATCTAAAAGATGCAGTTGGTTGTATAGGTTGAACTCGTCTATCATGATAGGAGTAGCTGACATGAAAACCACGCTGTTAGACACTTGCAGCAACCTTTCTGCACCGTGATAAATCAATGTTGTGCTGTTACGCAACTTATGAGACTCGTCGCACACCACAATGCTGAACTTGATATTTCTTTCTTCAATGACTTTCAGAATCTCGCTCGTTTCTCGGATTTTGTCATAGTTGATGACTGCCAGCACCCCACCGTTATGGTGCTGCAGTTCGTGTATGAGTGTTTCCTTTTTCTCTATTTCAATGAAGTCAAGGCCGAATTTCTCATTCAATTCTGTTGCCCATTTAGAGCGAAGTGCCATCGGGCAAATAACCAGAGCGTTGTGAAACTCGCCTCTTGCCTTCAACTCCAACATAATATGGCCTGCTTCGATGGTTTTACCCAGGCCCACCTCGTCGGCAATAAGTATTCTCTTATTGTCAGAGTTTAGAAACTTCAGGAGTGGTTTGAACTGATACGGACGGAATAAGGTACGTGAAGCCTTTAGCGAAGATATAGTACTATTATTAGAGCTTTGTATCTTAAAGGCGGTATTGCCTTTCAAGTATTCAGAATAGTGGTCATAATAGTTTTCTTTGACGCGCTCGAAAGGGTCTGTCAAGTCAACATTGGGTAACAGGTTTGCACTTGGCTCGTCCGCTTCTCTATCGTCATACTTGACCTTATATAATTGACGTCCTCTTCGAGGTGGATATACTTCTATGATGTAGCCCACCTCTTCTGTAATAGCGTTTTTTATTTTATCCCCCTTACTGAATTTGCTCATAATATATTGGTATGTTATTCGTCTCCGTCTTTATTGTCATAATATCCGGCTTCGTAACCTTCTTCGTATCCAAGTTGG
>ERZ842401.5254-NODE-5254-length-14481-cov-3.762720_pt1 | contig 14481 bp, 15 predicted proteins | sample MGYA00521270_ERZ842401 | MGnify/ENA primary metagenome ERZ842401 (study PRJEB31892, sample SAMEA3878208) | bioreactor metagenome | biome: Moose rumen | place: Sweden | collected 2011-10 | study: EMG produced TPA metagenomics assembly of the PRJEB12797 data set...
CGATCTCAAAACGGGAGTTAAAATGAAAACGGTTTCGTACTGATTCATAATAGCTTAACTGATTAATAATGGTTGTTTTTGCAAAAATGCTCGGCAAAGGTAGTACTTTTTCCTGACGTGGCAATGCTTTTGGGGTGATTTTCTGCAATATTTTCATTTTTTCGCCAAAAAGTTTCGCGCGTCGAGTTTTTTTTGTTTATTTTGTGCAGTCTAAGCGCAAATAACGCCCCTGTAACGAACAAACAACAACAAAATACTCTCAAAAGACATGAAACTCTACTATGGTATCATCACCGCTATCGTCGGTGCTCTCCTCCTCATCCTCAGCTATTTCGCCGGTTGGGTTGACTACAACTTCGTACAGTATCTCGGCATCCTGCTGATTATCGTCGGCATAGGGCTGCACATCTACTTCAACTACAGGAAGCCTAACTACGAAGAGGTAGCAGAAGAATAAGTGAAAGGGTCGCGCGATGTGCGACCCTTTCACTTTCCTTTTTATTCTTCCTCCAGCTGGGCTATGAGACGGTAGCCCTTGCCGTGGACATTGTTAATCTCTATCTCGGGATCGTCCTTCAGGTGCTTGCGCAGCTTGGTGATATAGACATCCATGGAGCGGGCGTTGAAGTAGTTGTCATCAATCCAGATGGTCTTCAGGGCGAGCTCGCGCTGAAGGACCTCGTTGGCGTGGGAGCAGAGCAGGATCAGGAGCTCGCTCTCCTTGGTGGTGAGCTTGGTCTGACGGCCGTCGATGCTCAGGATCTGACGCTTCGTGTCGAAAGTGAACTTACCAATGTGATAGACGGCAACGTTCTTCTGCTGCTTGCCATGAACGCGACGCAGGATAGCCTCCATGCGGAGCACCAACTCCTCCATTGAGAAGGGCTTGGTGATGTAGTCGTCGGCGCCAATCTTAAAGCCTTCAAAGATATCTTCTTTCAGGTTCTTGGCGGTGAGGAAGATGATGGGCACCTCCTGATTCACCTGACGGATCTCCTGAGCGAGTGAGAAGCCGTCCATCTTCGGCATCATCACATCAAGCACACACATATCGTAGGCGCTCTTGAGGAATGCCTTGTAACCAGCCTCGCCGTCGGGACAGAGGTCTGCCTCGTAACCCTTGGCCTGGAGATATTCGCGGAGTAACATGCCGAGGCTCTCGTCGTCCTCGCACAACAGGATTCTCAGTTTGTTTTCTTCTTGTGTCATAGTTGTATTGTTTTTAGGGGTTAAGGTTTACTATTGAGGGAGCTATGATTTTCTTTATTCTCCTAGGATTTCCTAGGTTCTCTTGAAAGCGCCCGGAACTAATCAATCAGCGGCAGAGTGATGATGAACTTGGTGCCGCGGCCCAGCTCGCTCTCTGCTTTGATACTGCCGTGCATGAGTTCCACCATCCCGCGGACGTAGGCCAGTCCGAGGCCGAAGCCCTTCACGTCGTGCTTGTTACCCGTGTGGACACGGTAGAAGCGGTCGAAGATGCGGCGCAGGTCGTCGTGACGAATACCGATGCCATTATCCTCCACGGTGATCACCAGCTGATTGCCTTGGTTCAGGGTCGCAACCCTCAGCTCTAACGGCACATCCTCGCGGCGGTACTTGACAGCATTATCCATCAGGTTGAAGATGACGTTCGTGAAGTGCATCTCATCGACATAGATGGCAGCGTCTACTGCATCGAGTTGCGCCGAGAGCTCTCCCCCACTCTGCTGCACCTTCAGCTGGAAGGTCTTCACGACATCGTCGATGACCACGTTGGCGTCGATTTCCTTCTCGTTGAAGCGGATATTGTTGCGCTCGTAGAGCGACATCTGAAGAACCTTCTCCACCTGGTAGCGGAGGCGCTTGGTCTCGTTCACGATGACGCGGGAGAGGTTGTCAATCATCGGCTCCGTCTTCGTAATGCTCTTGTCGCCCAGCATTTGCGCAGCCAGCGAGATGCTGGAGATTGGCGTCTTGAACTCATGCGTCATGTTGTTGATGAAGTCGTTCTTCATCTCTGTGTCGCGTTTCTGCCGGACGATGAGCCACACCGTGAAGCAGAACGTCAGGAAGAGGAGGACGGTGAAGGCCACCGAAGGAATCATCATGCGTGCAGCCCCCATGACATAGCGGTTCATTTCGGGGAAATGTACGCGCAGGACGCCCATCTTCTGTGAGGGATCGTTGCGGAAGAGCGTCTGTGTGTAGGAGTAGTTAGTGCCCTTGTCAGAGTAGTCTGCACAGCGGAATACTTCCTCGCCGCTGGAGTCGAAGACACTGAAGTGATAGGTCAGGTGGATGCCAGCCGCCTCCAGCTCCGTGCGCAGGTTGGAGTCCAGCAGCCGGAAGTCGATTCGCTCGCGGAAGTCCTTCTCGCTGGCGTTGTAGAGTATCGTGTAGATGACTTCGTCGAGGACGCCTTTCTGGTAGAGGTAGGCATTCTTCACAAACTCCTGGAAACGCTGATTAGCGGCATCCAGCGATGAGGCCGGACGTAGCGACAGCGCCTTCGGCATCTGCGACGGTTTCCGTACCTGCGTCTGCAGCTTGAAAGGGGAGTTCTGTGTCGTGTCGCCCAGCGTCAGCGTCGCCTCGATGTTCTGTTGCTGCACCTGCTCTGAAAGGTGCTCAACCTCATAGTCGGAATTGACAGCCACAGTTTCCAGATAGCGGAACGTCTCGTTACGCTCCAGGTCGCGACTCGTCTGATCCAAGGCACGAAAGACGACCTCGTCAAACTCGTCCTTACGCATCTTCACCATCGCATCCACGATCCTGGCCTGCAAGAAGAGCAAGCCGAAGAACGAGGCCCCGATAATCAGGCTGATGATGGCGATGGTGGTGCGTTTCATTGATGTATAGGATTCTTTTCTCGGTGCAAAGGTACGATGAAGCTACGATTCCGGCAAATCTGAAAACCATCGCACATATCCATTTTTAATATCGTTAACAAAGATGAGCGGATAAAAAGGACAAATATGCATCGTACCATCTCTTCATACACTCATTTTAGGGCAAAAACATAGCTTTTAGAAGATGGATGAGCAAAAACTTTGGGCGATTCAGAAATTCATTGTACCTTTGCCGTGCAGACTGAACAAACTCATACTATACCTATTATCATTTACAACCGTCATGAAATCATTCCTCTCTGCTCTCCTGCTTATCCTGGGTGCTGGCACCTGTTGCGCTCAGACACCCGCCACAGCGCCCCAGACGCTGTTCCAGACCTACGACACCCACCACGTCCCCTACCGCATCCCCGCCATCGTGACAACCTCGAAGGGGCACCTCGTGGCCGTCGCCGACCGCCGCTACTGCCAACTGGACATCGGCTTCGGGAAGATTGACCTGGCTGCCCGCATCAGCAAGAACAACGGCCGCACGTGGGGCGCAGACACCGTCATCCAACGCGGTTCCGGCATCGAAGGTTCCACCGACTGCGGCTACGGCGATATCGCGATGGTAGCCGACCGCTGCAGCAAGCGCATCCTTTGTATGTCCGTCACAGGAAATGTTATATATATAAAAGGTACGCGCGCGAACCCGAACCGCATCGCCCGCTGGTACAGCCCCGATGGCGGCACTTCATGGACGAAAGCCGACGATGTCACCGACGCCTTCTACCAGATGCTCCCCAACACCCGCACGATGTTCATCGGTTCGGGTCGCGTCATGCAAAGCCGCATCGTGAAGAAGGACAAGTACTACCGTCTGTACTGCTCCGTGCTCACCCGCACGCAGATGGACGACAAGGACGTGGCCTGCAACTACGTCATCTACAGCGATGACTTCGGCGCAAGCTGGGCTGTATTGGGTGGCACGACACTCGATGGCCGCGACAGCCCGTGCCTCGACGGCGACGAGCCCAAGACCGAGGAGCTACCCAACGGCGATGTCATCCTCTCCTCGCGCAAGTGGTACGGCCGCTTCTTCAATGTGTTCCATTTCCAAGACATCCGCGCCAATCAGGAAGCCGGCAGCTGGGGACAATGCGTGGCCAGCCACGATGTGCCCGGCGGCATCCAGGTGGGGGCCAACTCCTGCAACGGCGAGATCATGCTCATCAATGCCGTCGAGGCTGCCACGAAACGGCCCGTCAAGCTGATGCTCCAGTCACTGCCCTTCGGCGAAGGACGTTGCGATGTGGGCATCTGGTACAAGGAGATCCTGCCGAACGGCATCTACTCGCCGCGTGCCTTCGCCCACAACTGGACCAAAGGCCTGCAGGTCTCCCACACCACATCGGCCTATTCCACGATGACACTGCAGAAGGACGGCCGCATCGGGTTCTTCTGGGAAGAGACACAGATAGACAATGGCTACAACATGGTCTATCAACCGCTCACGATTGCCGAGATTACCGGCGGTAAATACCTATAAACAAGGAAAAGGCCCGGCAGTGCGCCGGGCCTTTTCCCTGTTTTTACTTTCGGTCGTCGATGTTGTCACCCTCTGTCGGTGCCATCTTCGAGAAGTCGTCGAGGCCTGCCCCGATGAGAATGTCGTACCACTGGAGGAGTTTCTTCACATCGGAAGGATGCACGCGGTCGCGGTCGAAGCTGGGGAGCACCTCTGCGAAGTAGTCGAAGAGCTCGTCCTTTGATGCCTTCTTATAGTCGAGGCTGCTCTTGGCGCCGTTCTCCTTGTTCTTCAAACTGGTGAGCACATCGGCCAGAGGCACCTCCTCGTCCTCGGTAAACATAGCGATGTCCGCCAGCGAGATGACGCGATCGGTCTGGAAAGCCGGCATACGTTGGTGCCTGTCGTCGATACTCTCGACAATCAGGTTGCGGTTCCCCCGGGACACCAGCTTATAAAGACCCGGTTTACCAGCGATTGCCAAAATTGTTTCTAACATACTGTTTCTATTGTATAATGGATTATGATGAATGATGAATTACGAATGACGTATGATGAATGATTGCAGTTGCGGCAGGAGGTCGCGGCCATCATTGACGACAATAAAATCAGCATACTCGCGGAGCGCCTCGGCAGGCATCTGATGGCGGATGCGGGCCTCCACCTGTTCGGCGGTAGCACCGTCGCGCCGCATCGCCCGCTCTATCCGCAGTTCCAAAGGTGCTTCCACGACCACCAGGCAGTCCACGATCGTGCACAGACCGGCCTCCACTAGGATGGCACTCTCCACGACAACATCCGTTTGCCTGCGCTCTGCCCACCCCAGGAAATCTTCCTTCACGGCGGGGTGCACGATGGCGTTGACAGCCTGCACATGGGCAGCATCAGCGAAGAGATAGCGGCTCATGACAGCCCGCTCCAAGCGACCCTCTGCATCGTAGGCCTCATCGCCCACCAGCGCCTGCAACCGACGACGAATCTCCAGGGAGGCGTGCATCAGGCGTTTGGCCTCGCGGTCGCAGTCATAGACGGGGAGCCCGAAATGCGACTCCAGCATACGGCAGACATAGGACTTGCCGCTGCCGATTCCTCCGGTGACACCGATTCTCATTCCGTCTCTGTTTGTTCGATGAGATACTGAACGCGCTCGGGCGTGATCTTCACCTGCGAGACACCTTCGGGAATGGAACGCAGCTGTAGGGTCAACATGGAATCCTGCAAGGCCAGCAGTTCCTCATACGTGGCAGTGAGGACGAAGTTGTCGGCCGTGATCTGCTTGTATTTCTTGCTGCCCACACGGAAGGAGACCTGTGCCGAAGCGGGGAAGGTCCGCAGGCTGTAGCCACCCGGGAAGTTCGTTCCCACGATGGGCACCCGCACCTGCTTCTCCGTGTAGATATCAACCTCTGCCTTCAGCGTCACCTCCGCCGGCGCGATCTTCGTGCCGCGGATGGGTTCGATGGCGACGGTCTGCTCCAGGTTCTCGGTGAGGTCCGTAATGTTCGTCAGCACCGTCGCCACGGCTGTCAGCGAGTCCGATATGGTCTCCTGTCCCCAAATGGTCACGGAGTCCGGCGTAATGACCAGGTTCTCCAGATAATGGACAGAGGAAGTCTCCACACGTCCACGGAAGAGTACTGGCAGGCGGCGCTCCACGCCACGTGTGTAGTAGTAGTCCAGCGTGTCTGGATGAATGCTGACAATGCGAGTACTAAGCTGCAACTGCTGCGCGATGAGCTTCTGAACCTCGGAGTGCGTCAGAATGACATGACCGTAGGCTGAGCCATGATCATGACTGGAGAAGTTGATGACGAGGCCGGGCATGTGGCGCCACTGATAGAAGCGGAACAGGGAAGAGCCACGGTCCTTCACCTTCACGGTAATCCGTTCGGGCAGCTCCTCGGTGATGACAATGCCATTGGGCACGTTCTCCAGCGTCAAGGGAAACTGAAGATCCATCTCATAGTCCTCATGCAGCGTCTGGAGAAGCCAGAAGCCGGCGGAGACGATGATGAAGAACACAAACACCAGCGTTTCCCGACTCAGCTTGCTGTTCAGGAAACCTTTCAGGTTGTCGCCCAAGAGCTGCAGACGCTCGCGGTCCATGGCGGTCAGGGGGCCTTACTTCGTGTAGTTCTCGGTGCTGGCGGCAGAGGCGAAGACGGAATTGCGATCCACGCGCACCCGCACGCCATTGGCCACTTCCAGCACCAGAACGTTGTTCACATCATCGATGTCGCGTACGACACCGTAGAGCCCACCGGCCGTGATGACCTCCTGACCCTTCTCGATGCCCTTGCGGAAATTCTGGATCTCCTTCTGTTTCTTCTGCTGCGGACGGATCATGAAGAAATACATGATGGCGAACATCGCCACGAGCATTAGGATCATGCCCATGCCACCATCGCCTTGGGCCTGTAATAAGATTGTGAGTGTTTGCATATTCGTTTGCTATAATTGAATAATGGAATTATTTTTCTGATTCTTCTGTCTCCTCATCTTGCGCGGCCTTCGCAGCAGAGCGGGCCTCGGGAAGTTCCTTCTTGAGACGTCCTTCCTTGATCAGCCTTCGCGCGATGGCATCCAACATCCCATTGATGTAGCCGCCACTGCGGGGCGTGGAGTAGTACTTGGAGATATCTACATATTCGTTGATGGTCACCGTGAGCGGGATGCTGGGGAAGGTCATCATCTCCGCCAAGGCGGTCTGCATGACCAGCAGATCCATGAGGGCCAGACGTTCCAAGTCCCAGTTGCGCAGCGACTGTGCAATCAGCTGCCGGTAGCTGTCGGCACCCAGCATCGAGGCACGGAAGAGACGACGTGCGAACTCGCGGTCTTCCTCGTCGCGGAACTCAGGCAGGAGCTGCTGGTTGGCACCGTTCTTACGCTCGAAGCGACGAATGGTCTTCATCACGAACGTATCCACGATGAAGCGGTCATCGTTCCAGAAGATACACTTCTCCTCCAACAGCTGATCCAGGTCCTCGTTATCTACAAGCGCCTCCTTGTAAAGGCGACGCCAGAACTCGCGATCCTCCTCGTAGGTGGGCTGTCCCTCCCGTGCCATCCACTCCTGATAGGTCTCCGACTCCTGCACCTGCTTGAACAGCCGACGCACGAAGTCCTCGTCGTTGGCCCACGTCTTCTTCTGGTTCTCGGTGAAGTCCTCCAGCTGGTGGTTCACGCGGAGCTGTGCGATGAACTGATTGTTGACGAAACGGGTGTTGGGACGCGTCTTCTCGCCCAGACGCTCGGCGCGCTGCACCGCTGTGAGATAAGCCCGCTCGGCAATGCGGGTGATTTCCACCATCAGTTCCAATAGATACAGGTATAAATCATAAGCCTTGGAGAGGCTCGTGAACAAATCCTTCTCCGCCGTATCTAGCTTGTGGGTTCCATTCTGGTAATAGGCGTATGAGAGTTGAACGACTTTCAGGCGAATCAGTTCTCGATTAATCATATTTGATGAGCGCTTACTTTGTTTTTGACCGCAAAAGTACACATTATCCATCAAAAAACAGCCTCCAAGCCCACTTTTTTCAAGATTTTTTGTGATGTTTGGCAATTTATCCATACTTTTGACACCCAAAAGGACAAGAATAGACCCCAAACAATAATTTCACACATGAAAGAGAACAACCATTCATTTGGGCGTGGCGAGAAGGAAATCCTCTTCTCTCGCTCCATCAAAGCCGGCAAGCGTATTTATTATGTGGATGTGAAGCAGAACAGCCGCGGCGACATGTACCTTTCCCTCACCGAGAGCAAGAAGATTGTCACGGGCGATGCCGACATGCCCCAGTTCAATTACGAGAAGCACAAGATTTTCGTCTATCCCGAGGACTTCGAGAAGTTCACCAGCGGTCTCGCAGATGCCATCAAGTTCATCTACGAGCAGAACGGCCCCGTCGAGCAGCGTCCCGAGGTGGAACGCAATGACATCCAGCTCGACGAACTCGAGTTCTAATCCGCACGACGACATCGAATACACGACATCGCCCCGTCCGGCAGGCCGAGCAGGGCGATGTCCTCTATGCTCGTTCCTTACTCTGCCACCAGACGGCAGATGTTCACGACCGTCTGCATGGCTTTCTGCATGGACTGAATGGGCACGAACTCATGGCGGCCGTGGAAGTTCAGGCCTCCGGCGAAGATGTTGGGACAGGGAAGGCCCCTGAATGAGAGCTGAGCTCCATCGGTGCCGCCGCGGATGGCTTTCACCTTGCACTCCATGCCTGCCTGCTCGATGGCGCGGCGGGCAATATCGATGATGTGATCCTTGCCTTCGAGCTGTTGCCTCATATTGTAGTACTGGTCGCGGATGTCGGCCGTGACGATACCCTCGCCATAACGTTCCTCGAAGACGGCGGCGAGGTCGGCAACGAAATTCTTGCGTTCCTCGAAGCGCTGGCGGTCGTGGTCACGGATGATATAGCTGAGGGTGGCTTCCTCCACGGTAGCCTTGATGCCCGTGAGGTGGTAGAAACCCTCGTAGCCTTCGGTGCGCTCAGGCACCTCGTGGGCAGGCATCTCGCGGGCGAACTCGGCGGCGATGAGGCAGGCATTGCGCATCTTATCCTTGGCGTAGCCAGGATGCACATTAAGACCTTTGATGTGGATGGTGGCACTGGCGGCATTGAAGTTCTCGAACTCGAGTTCGCCCACCTCCGAGCCATCCATCGTGTAGGCCCATTCGGCACCAAACTTCTCGACATCGAAGAGGTGCGCGCCAGCACCGATTTCCTCGTCAGGGTTGAAAGCGACGCGGATGCGGCCATGCTCGATCTCGGGGTGTTCCATCAGGTATGCCATCGCCTCCACAATCTCTGCGATGCCCGCCTTGTCGTCGGCACCGAGCAGTGTGTGACCATCGGTCACGATAAGGTCCTCACCGATGTGGCTGAGCATCTCCGGGAACATCCGAGGAGAAGTGACGATGTCCTCCGTGGCATCCAGAACGATGTCGCCGCCATCGTAGTGCGCGATGATGCGTGGATGAATGTCAGCTCCCGAACAGTCGGGGCAGGTGTCGTAGTGTGCTATGAAGCCTATGGTGGGAACGTCGGCAGGGACATTGGAGGGCAGCGTCGCATAGATATAGCCCTGCTCGTCCATCTCCACATCCTCGAGTCCCATCTCCTCCAGCGAGTCTGCCAGATGACGGGCAAAGATCAGCTGCTTAGGGGTACTCGGGCAGCCTTCTGCCTCCTCGGATGACTGGGTGTCATAGCTGACGTAGTCGAGGAAGCGCTCGATAAGTGAAGCCCCCTCCTGACCACCCCCAAGGGGGATGGAATAGGAAGTTTCTGTAGTATGGTTGTCTGTTGCCATAAATATAAAGTTGACTTTGCTCTGTTCACCTCCCCCCCTTGGGGAGGATGGGAGGGGGCTCCTTATTTCACCTCCCATCCCAGCGCGCTGGCACCAAGCACGGCAGCGCCTGCGCCGTCGAGTTCGCTGACGAGGAATTTGGCTTTGTCCTTGAAGATACGAAGCACGGCGGCATCGTAGGCGCGCTTGATGGGCTCCATGAGGAGGTCGCCGGCTTTGGTCAGGCCGCCGAAGAACACGAAGGCCTCGGGGCTGGAGAAGGCTGCGAAGTTGGCACATGCTTCGCCCAGGATGCGGCCCGTCTCCTCAAAGATCTGCTTGGCCACTTCGTCGCCCTTGCCAGCGGCGATGGCTACGTCCTTCGACTCAATCTTGTCGAGAGGTATCTCGCGGAGGATGGTGGGTTTGTCGGTCTTCTCGATAATCTCGCGAGCTGTGCGGGCCACGCCGGTAGCCGAGCAGTAAGCCTCCAGGCAGCCCTTGCGCCCGCAGCCGCACTGGCGGCCGTCCTTCTCCGCGATGACGTGGCCGAGTTCACCGGCCATGCCGTCGCAGCCGAGCACCATCTGCCCATTGACCACGATGCCGGAGCCTACGCCCGTCCCGAGGGTGATCATGATGAAGTTCTGCATCCCGCGGGCAGCGCCGTACTGCATCTCGCCCATCGCGGCAGCGTTGGCGTCGTTGGTCAGGCGCACGGGGATGCCGAGGCGCTCGTTGAACATCTGTGCGAGAGGAATCCTACCCTTCCACGGGAGGTTGGGAGCGAACTCGATGGAGCCGCTGTAGTAGTTGCCGTTGGGGGCGCCGATACCCATGGCGTGGATCTTGTCGATGCCTCCGACCTGTTCGATGATGGGCTGGAGCGCCGCGACACAGTCATCGACATATTGGGTGATATCGCCGTGTCCGGCGGTCTTGACGCGCGTGGAAGCAACGATATGGGCGTTCTTATCCACAATCCCGAATTCCGAGTTGGTGCCTCCGAGGTCGAGGCCGATTACATAAGGTTTTTGTTCCATGAGAAGTTTGTTTCTTGAGTTTTCTTTGCAGTTGATGTCATTTCAAGCGCCAAAGATAGGAAAAGTTTGCTTTCGCGCGAAGAAAAGAAGGAAAAAAGTGTACTTTTCGTCGTGAAAGCGTACTTTTCTTGCTCTTTTCTTTCGTTTATTCGAGGAAAAAGGCGAACTTTGCAGACGCATTATGTGGTTTGAACATATTACATTACTCGACTTGACCGTCAAAGGTCTGCTCATAGGCATGGTCGCGAGCGCACCAATGGGCCCCGTGGGCGTGCTGACGATTCAGCGCACCCTGAACAAAGGCCGCTGGTATGGTCTCGTGACAGGTTTAGGCGCAGCGCTGAGCGATATGATCTACGCGCTGATGACGGGTGTTGGCATGAGCTTTGTCATTGAGTTTATCGAGAATCCTCGCACGATGTACGTCCTGCAGCTGGCAGGCAGTGTATTGTTGTTTGCCTTCGGATGGTACACCTTCCGCACGAAACCGCAGCTGCGCGAGCCCTCGAAGAACAAAGGAACGCTGGCCCACAACTGCCTGACCGGCTTCCTCGTGACCTTCAGCAATCCGCTCATCATCTTCCTGTTCCTGGCGCTGTTCGCCCGTTTCACCTTTGTGGTGCCTGAGCATGTCGGCCAGCAGATCCTGGGCTACATCTCCATCTTCCTGGGAGCGATGCTCTGGTGGTACGGCCTCACGTATATCGTTGACAAACTTCGCACAAGCTTCGACATCCAGCGTATCGGCCTCATCAACCGCATCATCGGCATGGGCGTGATGGTGGTTTCGATCCTCGGTCTGCTCTCGACGCTGCTGGGACTGACGCTGTATTAGGTGACAGTTGAGAGGTGACAGTTCTCGAAGTCTTGAGCGGACTCGAGCGGAGAGATAACAGTTTAAGGTATTAAGATTCATTCAAGGTGAAAATAGCAAGAGAACTTAGAGACACAAATATCGCAGAATATCTGCTTTATATGTGGCAATTGGAGGACACGCTGCGTGCCTACGACTGCGATGCAGACCGCGTGCGCGAAGAGTATGTCAGCCGCTTCAGCGACTCCGGCGATGAGCGGGAGCGCGAAGCGATGTGGCTGAGCGACCTCTGTACGATGATGCGGGAGGAAGGCGTGACCGAGCGGGGACACTTGCAGATGAACAAAGGAACACTCTCGCTGCTGACGGATCTGCACCTCGAGCTCCTGCAGAGTCCCAAGCATCCGTTCTATTCTGCTGCTTATTACAAGGCGCTACCCTTCATCGTGGAGCTCCGTGCCCGCAGCGGACATAAAGAAGCTCCCGAACTGGAGACGTGTTTCGAAGCGCTCTACGGTGTGATGCTCCTCCGCGTACAACAAAAGCCGATTGGCAAAGAGACGCAGGAAGCAGTCAGCCACGTCACCCACCTCATCGCACTCCTCGCCGATGCCTGGCGCAAGGAGAAGAATGGAGAGCTGGAGCTCTGAGGATTGGGAATTGAGAATTGAAAGTTGAGAATTGAAGAATGATAATTGAAGAATGATCATTGAAGATTGACACATGAATATCCTAGTCACCGGTGCCTGCGGGCAATTAGGCAATGAGATGCAGCTACAGGCCGCCGAGCACCCCCAATACCGCTGGTTCTTCACCGATGTAGCAGCCGCGGTTCCCGCGCCATCTGGCGCGGGTCATGCGCTCGCCATCACTCCCCTCGACATCACCGACCAGGCTGCCGTGGAAGACCTTGTGGAGAGTCACGCCATCGACCTCATTGTGAACTGTGCGGCCTACACCGCTGTAGATCGTGCCGAAGGCGATGAAGAGAAGGCGCTGCTGCTGAATGCCACAGCCCCCAGCTACCTCGCGGCAGCAGTCGAGCGCCGCGGTGGCCGCCTCATCCAGATTTCCACCGACTATGTCTTCGACGGAACGGCACATATCCCCTACACAGAAGAGGCGCCGACCTGTCCGGCCTCTGCCTATGGTCGTACCAAGCTGGCCGGTGAACAAGCCGTGATGGCCGCGAATCCCTCGGCAATGATCATCCGAACTGCATGGCTCTACAGCACCTTCGGCAACAATTTCGTGAAGACAATGCTGCGGCTGGGACGTGAGAAGCCGGAGCTCGGAGTGATCTTCGACCAGGTCGGCACGCCCACCTACGCCCGCGACCTCGCCGCAGCCATCATGGCAGCCATCCGGCAAGGCATCGTGGCCGGCATCTACCACTTCACAGATGAGGGCGTCACCTCGTGGTACGACTTCACGCGCGCCATCCACCGCATCGCAGGCATCACCACGTGCCGCGTCCGTCCTCTGCACACCGCTGAGTACCCCACGCCTGCCACCCGTCCGCACTACAGCGTCCTCGACAAGACAAAGATCAAGCAGACCTACGGCATTGACATTCCCCACTGGGAAGACAGCCTCCGGGACTGCATCAATAACCTCACCCCCCCTACCCCCTCTCCCGCTCGGCCCAGAGGGACGCTTGACACTTCAAGAAGGGGCGAGGGGGAGTAAATACCTATTTTAGATTGAATACTACCAATGGATAATACCCTGTCACCGAATGGAACCACTCCCCCTCGTCCCCTGGAGAGGGGGAAGGGGGGTGAGGCGGGAAACGAGATTTCTCGCAGGCGAACTTTCGCCATTATCTCTCACCCCGATGCCGGTAAGACCACCCTCACCGAGAAGTTCCTCCTTTTCGGCGGACAGATTCAGGTGGCCGGCGCCGTCAAGAGCAACAAGATCAAGAAAACCGCGACATCCGACTGGATGGAGATAGAAAAACAGCGCGGCATCTCCGTCACCACCTCCGTCATGGAGTTCGATTATGAGCCCACCCCCAGCCCCTCCCAAGGGAGGGGAGACCAAACTGGAATCGGGCAAGCGGGAACGGACTCCCCTCCCTTGGGAGGGGGCGGGGGTGGGCTCGGAGCCTATAAAGTCAACATCCTCGACACCCCCGGTCATCAGGACTTCGCTGAAGACACCTTCCGCACGCTGACGGCCGTCGATTCCGCCATCATTGTCGTCGATGGTGCCAAGGGCGTAGAGGCACAGACGCGCAAACTCATGTCCGTCTGCCGGATGCGCAAGACCCCCGTCATCGTGTTCATCAACAAGATGGATCGCGAGGGCAAGGATCCCTTCGACCTCCTCGATGAGCTCGAAGAGGAACTGCAGATCAAGGTGCGTCCGCTCTCCTGGCCTATCAATCAGGGAGCACGCTTCAAGGGTGTCTATAACATCTATGAGCAGAGCCTCAATCTCTTCACGCCCGACAAGCAGCGCGTGACGGAGACGGTGAGGGTCAGCAGCCCCCTCCTAACCTCCCCCAAGGGGGAGGAATCCCTTGACGATAGTCTTACCCCTATTGTTGACGCACTCCTCCCCCTTGAGGGAGGCCGGGAGGGGGCTTTGGACGATGCCAAGAAGCTCCGCGACGACCTCGAGATCATCGAGGGTGTCTATCCTAAGTTCGACCGCCAGACCTACCTCGATGCCGAGGTGGCCCCCGTCTTCTTCGGCTCCGCACTGAACAACTTCGGCGTGAAGGAACTCCTCGACTGCTTCGTGGAGATAGCTCCCTCGCCGCGCCCCACCAAGGCTGAGGAACGCGATGTGCAGCCCGAAGAGCCAAAGTTCACCGGCTTCATCTTCAAGATCACAGCCAACATCGACCCCAACCACCGCTCCTGCATCGCCTTCTGCAAAGTGTGCTCGGGCAAGTTCGTCCGCAACAACCCCTATCTCCATGTGCGTCAGGGCAAGACCGTCCGCTTCTCTTCGCCC
>ERZ842401.5255-NODE-5255-length-14478-cov-4.691534_pt1 | contig 14478 bp, 13 predicted proteins | sample MGYA00521270_ERZ842401 | MGnify/ENA primary metagenome ERZ842401 (study PRJEB31892, sample SAMEA3878208) | bioreactor metagenome | biome: Moose rumen | place: Sweden | collected 2011-10 | study: EMG produced TPA metagenomics assembly of the PRJEB12797 data set...
AGTCTGTAAATAGGTGAAAATAACGACCTTCTGTGATAAGATAAAATATCATAGGAGGCCGAACCATATGGCAAACAAGAAAAAAGAGTATTATAAGCCCGGACCAATGACGGAAGGGAAACGGAACATCATCCAGGGATTGCTGCAGGAGTACAATATCGAATCTGCAGCGGATATTCAGGAAGCGCTGAAAGACCTGCTCGGCGGGACGATCAAGGAAATGATGGAATCCGAGATGGAGGAGCATCTGGGATATGAAAAGTCAGCAAGATCGGACAGCGACGACGCCCGTAACGGGTATAAGAGCAAGCGTATCACGACCAGTTATGGAGGGATGGAAATCGAGGTTCCGCAGGACCGGAAATCGACATTTGAGCCAAAGGTAGTAAAGAAACGGCAGAAAGATATTTCCGAGATCGATCAGAAGATCATCTCGATGTACGCCAAAGGCATGACGACCCGGCAGATCTCGGATACCCTCATGGATATCTACGGATTTGAAGCGTCAGAAGGGTTTATTTCAGATGTGACGGATAAGCTGCTGCCGCAGATTGAAGAATGGGAGAAACGTCCCCTGGCAGAGGTATACCCGGTCGTATTCATCGATGCGATCCACTATTCCGTAAGAGACAGCAATGTGATCCGGAAGATGGCGGCGTATGTAATCCTGGGGATCAATTGCGAGGGCAGGAAGGAAGTGCTGTCCATTCAGATCGGAGACAACGAAAGCTCCAAATACTGGCTGTCCGTTTTGAACGAGCTGAAGAACCTATCCTGATTCTGTGTGCAGACGGATTAACCGGAATCAAGGAAGCGATAGCGGCAGCATACCCGAACACGGAATACCAGCGATGCCTGGTACACCAGGTCAGGAACACGTTAAAGTATGTGGCGGACAAGGATCGGAAAGCCTTTGCCAAGGATCTGAAAACGATCTATAACGCTCCGTCCGAGCAGGAAGGGCGTCAGACCTTGGATGAAGTCACGGCTGCATGGGAGGAGAAGTATCCCCGCGCCATGAAACGTTGGTACGACAACTGGGACGCGATCAGTCCGATCTTCAAGTTTTCCTCCGATGTGCGGACGGTGATTTATACCACGAACGCTATTGAGAGTCTGAATTCCACATATCGGCGCTTGAATGCTCAACGCAGCGTGTTCCCCGGTGATACGGCTCTGCTGAAAGCTCTGTACCTGTCCCCCTTTGAGGCAACGAAAAAATGGACGATGCCGGTCCGCAATTGGGGCAATGTCTATGGTGAACTGGCAATCATGTACGAGGGCAGGCTGCCGGACTGATACCAGAACCATCCGGCTCTGTCAAGGGTAAACTGTGCGCCCGATTGTCGGGCGCCCTTGACAGCCCTGCCTGTTTCTGGTAGAAATATAGACAAGAGCCGAATAACAGCATTTGCCATTCGGCCCAACCAATTAAAATCATATCACAGAAGACTGCTATTTACAGAAAAGATTTCACAGTGCCGTAAATGGTGTACTTGTTCCTGTAAAATGCAGCTACTATAAGCAAATCACCTTTGTACATATGTTTTTCACACCTGTACCGTAGATCTCTTCAGCGAACTGTGTGCAAGTAACTGTATTGCCTTGGATTTTTAACAAATTGTAGCTCATAAAGGTCTTGCCTTCCTCTATATGCACTACCTTCCCTGTAGAGGAGCCGCATCCTACAATAGTCATATTATCATCTTCTAATATAACAGGGATATGCTTATGTCCGTGTAGCACGATCTTTACATTGCGATTATGAAGCCATTTTATAAACTCTCTTGCATCACGTAGTCTAAGTGTTCTTTCAAGAATATGTTTTGGCACTATTCTTTCATACCATTGTTGATCATAAAATATTGGCTTTTCTATCGGCAGCAAATGATGATGCAGAACTGCTATTAGATTATAGTTGTCAACGTCTTCAATAAGATCCAGCTTATTTCCCATCTCAAGCATTTGTGCTGATCCTATTTCTCCTTCTGCAAGATGTCCATAGGTATTCGAATTAAAGAGCAGTAGGATTACTTTAACATCTTCAAGAACTTCAATATTAGGATAATCCCCGGTTAAATTAACAATACGCTGATTATTCGGAGCGAATGATAGCCCAAGATTATTAATATCATGATTCCCGTATACGCGTATTGGATCATTCCCACTTTTTTCTTTAATATAATCAACAAGGCTTAGGTATTTGTTCTGATTCCGACGATTTGGGCTGTCAACCACATCTCCAGTTATTACAAAGCTAACATTATCATTTTGTTTGATTGATGACAATTGTTTTTTTATAAGCGTTTTTAAGCGTCGCTCTTTGTCATCAACACTTTTAGCTCCGAAATGTAAATCACTCAATTGAAAGATGTAACGGCACGGTGTAGCTGGCTTTTTCTCTGCAATTCTCTGAAGTTCATTTATAGGATGCACATCGTATTTCACAATTCTAAAAAGATTGATTAATTCTTCTTTGTTATTAACTGGAATGAAAGCATATAGTAATCCATTTCCTCCTAATTTCTCATCAACGATTGCAATACCATCACCATGACAAAAGTTTACAATAACCATTTCTTCCTTGCGAATACCTAATCCATTGCAAAGAATTGAATAGTTTTGTAAAACGTCGAATGAGTTAAAACATGGTCTTGTAAGGCTCAGGTTTAATGTTTGATATGGTTCTTTACTAATTCCCCCGTTTCTTGTAGTAAAGCAGTTTAGAACGACTCTTTTATCCATAGAAGGAATGGTTAATATCTCTATTCCTTTGATCTTTTCAGTATCATAGCCATAATTCAATTCATCTTTCATCGTCAAACTATCCATCCTTAAATCTTAGTAAATACTGTATTTATTTCATCTTGAATCTCGTCGACAATAGTTCTTTCTTTTTCTTCTAATATTTGTATGATGTCTTCTCTTTGACCACTTTTCTCTTCCACAAATTTACCATCCTCGGATTCTTTTTGATCAGTATTCCCTTCTGAGTATGTATTCAATTTGCACAGATGCCTTAACTCATTAGGACGTGTTTTATCTCTTTGTCTATTAACCATTTGGCAAGCACTAATCAATTCGTTAATTTTGTCTCTAATTGAAGGCTTAATAAGCGGTCTATATCCATTAAAAGTATCAATTGCTTTTTGAATGCCATCAGGAACATCATTCCAATTGTCTTCTTTAAATGCAAATCTAATACTTTGTAATACTCTGAAAATGTCGGGTAAGAGCGTTTTATACATATTAAAAATTGAATTAACATGAAGCTCCGTGATAAACTTTCTTTTTTCTTCTCTAAATTGTTGTTTTAGGTTTATATATACAACTATCCAACCAACAATTGAGATCAATAATGTTATTACCGGTGAAACAAGTTCTAAAATAATTTCTTCGATGGATATTTCTTTAGTTGCATTATCGGCGAATACTTGAATTAGAGATCTAAGCATATACTTCTCCTTTGTCTATTATTCTTTTTATATAACACCAGTATGATAAGCAAAATCCGTTCTAAACTTATGAGTTTTAAAATATATTATTTTAAGCCTAGAGACGTATAAAATGTTTTACTACAATCTCAATTATAGATATTAAGATAACAAAAAAAGGACAGTTCAGGAATACGAATCGCACTTTTTACTTATAGACAACAATAAAGCATCTTGCGACACTTCAAAGAAATTAAAGCATCAGCAAGATGTGCTATCTGTCGATATCATTCTTTCATTAGTAAGAAGAGAACCTTATAACGATGTTAAATCGCTTTTGTTCCGAATCATAACGCATTAAGGAGTCGCCGTGATAGCGCCGTACAATGCGATTGATGGCTTTCAAACCAAATCCGTGTAGAGCCGGCTCCGCTTTTGTCGTCAGAAGCATCCCGTTCTCATCCTTTTTCGGCGGCGCAGCACAGGTGTTCGCAACCGAGAGAATGACGCTGTCCTGTGAAGGCGTCACGGACAGCTCTATGTTGGGATCCTCGGCTTTCTCCGCTGCTTCCATCGCGTTGGAGAGAAGATTGCCGAACAGCGTTGTGATGCTCGGCGCGTCCATGAAGGAAACGGTGTTTTCGCGTACGTCACATTGAAACGCGATCCCCTTGTTCTCGCATTCTTCAGCAAATCGCAGCAGGATCATGTTCAGGATCGGATCGCTGCACTTACGCGCTTTTTGCGTGAGTGCGGGATCTTTTTGCAGCCCGGCAAGATACTGTTTCAGTTCTTCAATATTACCGCTTTCAAGCAGTCCGACCATCACGCTGAGATGGTTTTTCATATCATGGATCAGAATGCGCTGGCTGTCCGCCTGTTTCTGCAGTGCTTGATAGTACGCGGTATCTGCTTCCTCTTTTTGCAGACTGAGTCGCAGCGCCAAATAATCTTCATTCGCGTGCTGGATGTAATTATATAGCACCAGAAACAGCAAATTGACAATCAAAAGCGAGAACACCGTCAGCACAATCATCATGCCGGACGATGTGTTCAACTCCGTTTTGGACGCCGTTTGGATGAGGACAAAGGCAAGGATCGACGATAGAAGCGGCAGCGTGCAGAACAGGATCATCATCTTTGGCTCCTCGCGGCGTCGTTTGTGCGGTGAAAAAATGCGCGCGCCGATCAGCGAAAGCAGCAGATACAGGAGCTTGCTCGACGCCATCAGGGCGATCATGACGGAATTGTTCGTTTGATAATCGGCAAACCCGTGCCCGAAGTGGCTGATGATCAGATCGCAAAGGATTTCCGATCCCGCCATAACAAACGTCAGAAACGCGGAATGAAAGATCGCGGTCCTGACCTTGCACCGGTGGCTGAACAGCGAAAGTAGCGCCGTGACGGCAAAGAATGCGCCGATGTTGGCGATCACGCTGCCGATAAACTGCAGTCCGAACAGCACGCCGTAGCCCGCAAGATATGTCAATATGGCAAGATACGCCTTTCTTCTGCGTTCGTAGATGTAATCAAAATACAGCCAAGCAATCAGCGCTTCGGCGATGTATGTCAGAATAAAGCTGATAATCCTTGTCATTACTTGACTCTTTCCAGATACATGAGATAGGTATCTTTGAACTCTGTATGCTTCCGTCGGGTCAGGTAGGTGAGCTTCGTATTTTTACCGTATCGCAGAAGGACGGTGTCCTTTCCGATCTCACGGACAAATCGCATATTGATAATGAAACTCCGGTGCGGCTGAAAGAAGCATGGCAGCGTCAGCGTCTTTCGCCAATCGTCCATGGTGCCTGTGCATCGGTACGAGCCGTCGACGGACGTTAATAGGATCTGCCGCTGAAACGCCTCCACGCAGACGATTTCCTCGGCTCGAAGTGTGATGATCCCCTCCGTCGTTTCGACGGCGTAGGTTTTGGATTCCATATTGTACTGCGATACCGCGTCCTTGAGATTGCGGAACAGCCGTTTTTTGTCGATTGGTTTAGAAAGGTAGCGGAACACCTGAAACCGCATAGCGTCGTCCAAGTAATCCGGGAAAGCGGTTACAATAAAAATGCGAACATCCGGATTTGCCTCTTTCAACTTAGCTCCGACATGGATTCCGTTGATGCCCGGCATCTCGACATCCAGGAAAGCAATATCCGCTTTCAGATCCTCGCTCTTTAACAACGAATCTCCGCTCGAATATGCTGCGAATTCGGGCTGCAATCCGCCGATGTTTTGAAAGTATTCTTTTACATGGTTCTGTATTTGCAGAAGAATGTCTGGTTCATCGTCACAGAATACAATACGCATTTTTACCCCTGCATCATAAAATCTATTATTATTTTATATCATGACCGATATAATAGAAAAAAGCAATACCCCTAAATGACCAAATCGACGCATTTTATGTCTTTTCATGCAAAACAGTATAGATCAAAGCATAAACTACAATAATTTGCATGGCAAGATCAATAAAAAGACCCTCACAAAGTATTCATTGCTAGAATGAAGCGGTGAGGGATAAAGTCTTTTTCGAGACGATACTATAGCTGGTTTAAATAAACTGATCTTTGTTCCATTTCTTCGAGTTTCGTTCCACAAACAGCTCAGATATACGAAGGAGCAATTTTTGATCTTCAACGGAACAAAGACGGTAGTTGTCTGCCAAGTTTTGCGGAGCACCATTCAGATGCATTGAACCCATAATAAGATAATCCGGAGTAACTCTTAATTCGTTACAAATCTTAATCAAAACTGACAGGGTAGGGCATTCTTTTCCGCGTTCTATACCTGATAGATAATTGTTGGATAATCCCACCCGTTCAGCAAGGACGTTTTGCTTTATATTCATTTGCTTTCTTCGGGCAGCAATTCTTCGCCCTAATTCTTCAAATTGAAACTCCACTTTTATCACCCATCAAAATTGTAACAATGAAATAGGAATGCCACAACAAACCATTACAGAAATGTTCGGCAATACAAAAACTAATGTTAAAATAATACGGTATTATTCAGCGATGGTTAGATAAAAACTGCAAATTGAGGCAAAATCAACCAATAGATGCCTATTATTTGCCATCCGTGCAAAACGGATTGACTCACAAAAAAAGGAACGATACTCTAAATACGCGCTACAGGGTAGCGTAATAAATCAAATATTTGGAGGCCAAAATGAAGAATTCAGAGAAAACTACACGCAATCACATTGCAACTGTTGCCAAATCGGTTCTCGATAAGGCGTTGTTCGTTTTCGGAAACACCAATTCCTGTGCAATGGTATATCAGCCGAAAGCGCCAAAGAATTTGTCCCGGTTTAGCAAAGTCAAATGATTCAAAAGACTGCTGACGCAATAGCCGGATGGTTATTGCAAAAAGGAGCGATCTCAGAGGAAGACTGCGAACTATATGCGTATTCGGCTTTCAGTCTTATTCTCGGGATCGCTCCCGTCCTTATCACAGTTCTCCTTGGATCATTGACAGGAATGCTTAGGGAGGGGCTATTGATGATTGCGCCGTTTATTATCATTCGCAAATTCAGCGGAGGATATCATCTGAAATCAACCATAACTTGTATTATTACTTCTACCGGAATCATAGGATTGGGTTTGTTAATCATCTGGCTTTCTGTCGGGAATACATGGTATATGCCGATAGGCATTTTATCTTTGCTGGCTGCGGTCAGTATTTGCATCTTTAGTCCAATCGATTCGGAAGACCGAAGATTGAGTGAAAAAGAAAAGAATGTATTCGGTCTGATCGCAAGGATCATGATATTGACTGTCATTGGTCTTTGCACCGCCTTGATGTTGTTTAATCTGATGGTCGCTGCGGTTTCGATTGAGACAGGTATATGTATAGTGGCACTATTGCAAATCCCGGCGGTGATCAAACAACGAGTAAATAGGTTTGAAACGAAAGAGTGACCAAATCTGCATGCTTTATGTCGTTTCACGCAAAACACAACATTTTTCATTTGTAGTTTGTTATACTGCAGACGAAAGTTTATTTCGAATAAAGGAGTGATGTGTATGATTGTTTGAAGGAGCTTTTGTGAAGGGACTCGTATTTGTTTGCAGTGACGAAGCGATGAATATAATGGAAGCATCTCAATTACAGCTTGGCAATGAATAGATAATCAAAAAACCTTCACACAATTTGAGCCGCCAGCTCACACCTCGTTGCGGTGCTATCATGTAAAGGTCAATTTTAAGATAGCATTTTATGAACAAAAAAGCAAGAATACTATTGAAAAGGAGAAATGAAAATGAAAAAGAAAGTGTTATGCGCACTATTTGCAGTGCTGATTGCTGTAGCATCGGTTTATAGCGCGTTCGCAGATGGAGAAAAAGCTCTTGTAACTGTAAAAGACTATACATATGGAACATGTCACACCACATATATAACGAGCGCCACGATTTATAATAATGGTAACGGTTGGTATAGATTTCAATTCGAACCAGTTGTTGAAATTCAATACAGTGATAATGCAAATCCTCCCCAAATAGATGGGCACGATTATGGGTATGCTCGTCCGCAGGGGACCGATGGCACACTATACGGAACGGCGTTTAAGATCTATTATCATGATTCCCCCACAACATGGATTCCCAATAGCAGTGGCAGTTCTGCAACTAACGCTAAATTTAAAGTTTACAATGGAGTTTACGCGGAAAACAATAACATAACTAATACAACCATGACAATTCCACAAAATCATAAAGCAGAAATCAGAGGAAAATATTATAATTAAAAACTAAAGTGAAGTAAATTCAGTTTCTAAAGCATATTGCCGAATCGAGGCTCCTTTTTGCTCCGATTCGGTAATGCTTGCTATAATATTTGTGTTCAAAATGATCTTTAGAAAGGCTGTCCTATGATAAAAGTAAAAGGCATAATGGTATTTTTTCTCTGCTTCAGCTTAATTGGCTGTAATGACGCAAATCCATCGGAAGCAGTATCTGACTATCCTCTTGAGACTATGGTTGCCGCATTCCCTACTGACGAAATCATAGAAATACAAAACAGTAGTGGACAAGATCCCGTTAATTCATCCGTTTCTACTGAACCTGACGCAAGCGCGTATGACGACGAACAAAAAGCACTAATTGAACAGCTTCGCGCTTTGCCTGAATACTTTCCGCAGTGGTATGGACACATCAAACCGGAGACAGGTACCGTGTTCTCAGTTACGGTCAAAGAAAAACGAGAAGAAAACGGTACAACTCAATTCGTTTATCATAATGAACAGCTCGATTTTGCTGATTTAAAGCTTTCAGTGCTTGCTTTTGATCCTTCATCCGAAACAGAAGCACTGCGGTTATCGGTTACCGTACCGAAATCATGGAGTGAGAAGACGATACAGTGGTTTTTTGAAGATGGTATGCGTTTGGACTTCATGATTGGACAACAGCATGTCGATGCTTTTCGTAAGCGAATCGTTTCAGCCTCATACGATAATACTTACGAGATCATTTATAAATGTTGCGTATTAGATGAATATGATTTATCTGCAGATTCGCTCATCATCACGCCTTATGTACGTGAAGCATCGCTAATCACTCTTAATTCATATACGACAATTAAGGATGAAAATGGAAATGATTCGACAGTTCCCGTCTCGTTTCACCTCGGCAAGCAAGAAACCGCTGTGGAAAGATGTAATACGGAAAAGCAGAGGATTAAGAGTAAATACGAGGATAGGCATTATCTGAACTTTGCATCAGTCAAAGTTCCACTTTTGGGGACACATATTGTTCGTCCGTCTCTAAATGTCATTTTGCCAGTTGAAGTGGAGGACTATGTATATTCGGAGTCGCTCGGGCTGATGGATCCAAATTTAGAATGGCACGATGATCCAAAAATGCAGCCTCGCGGAATACTTTATGGCAGAGAAAAAGATTTTAATCAAGTGTCCGTGGTTGTAGATGCTTTTCGAATTCATCAAGATGAAACAGAACTTGTTGTTAGCTATTATTTCCCAGACGATTGGACAGATGCCGAATGCAATTTTTTCTGCAGACGAGGTTGTATGCTCGAAATCTTTTTAGATGATGTTCATCCAGACTTTAATGAACCAGCGACAAATCCATATCCGGATAATACTCGCTTAATCTTTGCATTAACAGGAATGGAATTAATGGAAGAACAGAATCACTTTGCCACCCCTGTTTGGAAATCTTGGAATTGGCGAGAAAAGCATTTTGTTTTTCGAAGCGTTTCTTGTTCTGTTAAAGAATGGAAAAATGTACATTCCATTACAATCGTTCCTTCTATTATGATTTGCAACACGGAATTACCAGAAAACGGGATTCCATATGGGGAAGTTTTAGGAGATTTATCTGAAATCTTGAAAGAGAAAACAATAGGGAGATGGGTGCCTGAACTTGCTATCACTATTGAAATAACAGAAGACTTATTTGATAGTGGATTGTGATCGGGTAATTCAATCGTTTTCTACTTTAAAAGCAACATGTTTTTAGATGTTTTTTTATTAAGAGATCGACTTATGTTTTCAAAGAATAAAGCATAGAAAGGATATGTGTTATAATGAAAAAAATAATTTGCATTGTTGTCACCTGTTTTCTATTAATGCTTGGGTGTCAGCCTACACCTACAGAAGAAGCTGTCATCAACCGTGGGGATGGTGTATTAGAGCGAACTGTTCGTGCAAATCCTGTGGATCCATATTCATACGAAGCACCAACACGCTGGGAGGAAACATACTTTGCAAGAGAGCAAGAGATTCGTTTCTCAACAGATATAGAGTTGCCCAACACACAAAAACATCCCGTAACTACAATAAAACTTAGAACATTTTCTTCAAAAGATATCATTGCTTTTCTACAATCTCTATGCCCCGGAGATTGGCTTATTCGTGACAGTGAATACAGTTTTGATGAGTTAATGACAGACCTTCAAAATGTTTCAAAGGGTACATTCGTTGGAGTTAACGAAGAAACAGGTGAATTGATTTGGGAACCATATGAAGGGCAGGAGGAGGAAATGGAGCGGCTGCAAGCTCTAATAGCTGCTACGCCTCCAGAGGATACATATGTACCGTTAAGCGAAAACCGACTTGCAATTCCCATTAATCGACAGAGAATCAAAGATAGTACAGGAAAAACCTGGTATTTATTTGGAAACAAATCACTGATTACACTACATCGTTATCGTGATGGCAATATTCAAATGGAAAACTGGGTGATGCAAGGAGATGCAACACCCGGTGAAAAGGCGCATACGTTAGATAACATAAAGATTTCAGATACGGAAGCGATTCAAAAAGGTAACGAGATCATTGATGCGCTCGGATTCACTGATTTTCGTGTGGCAGATATACAAAAAGCACGAGAAACTCAAAGCTATACTTATTCAGTGTATGGAGAGGGTTACTGGTTAACCTATGTGCCCACGTTGGACGGATCGATTCCTTGCTATTATGGGAATTATGTTGATCCGGACTTCTTGAACTTTACACAAGAAGGCAATGCAACCTATGCTCCGGATTGGCCACAAGAACATATTCAAATGTTTATTACTGAGGAAGGGGTATTATTCTTAAGTTGGGCAGCACCGAAAGAAAAGGTATTGATAGCAAACGAAAATGTCCAGTTGCTGCCATTTGATGAAATCCAAAGGAATATCAAAAAGCTTTTGGAATATGGAACCGGTGGAAACAAAGGATCCGCCATTTTAGTGAAAAGGATTGTATTAACAACATCTATTGCACAAATACCTAATCAAGGAGATGAAGCATTCCTCGTTCCTACTTGGGCAGTCTTTTTAACATCAGAAACGAACGAAAAGCTCAACATTGATATGGGCGTTCTGTTAATAAATGCGTTGGATGGGACTTACATCAATAGATTTGGACAACAATGATACCGAACTCTCTGTTTAAACGCCAACTACTATCTAAATTGCGGAGGTTTCTCAAATGAAAAAAGTTTTTGTTTGTATCATTGCTTTAGTCATACTGTCAATAATAACTCCGGTATATGCGGAAACAGAAATATCCTATTTCAACGTTGATCAGTATTTTAGTCGGAGCTATACTACAACAGATTGGCTGATCAATAATAGTTATAAATATTGGTATCGCTTTCGGGTAGAGGCGACACTACTGGAATTCAATCCGCCGTCCTCCTCGACAACTTTCGTATACGCGAGACCGATCGGACCGGATGGAACTTTTTATGGAACACGATATATGGTTACTAATAACCATACTACAACATGGATCCCAAACACTGCAGGGATGACTGCAAACTGTACAAGATTCATATTCTATAATCCTTTGTATGAATCAAATGTGACAGTGCATATTCAATGTAGAGTTAGCGGAACAGTATAAAATTGATGAACCATCTAATCAAAGTATTACAATCGTGGTAGGTACGCTGCCTGATCTCTAACAGAATGCCTGTAGGGAAGAGGAACCATACTTCTGAAGTTTCTAAAAAAAGAAAAGCAGAAATGAAGATTGATGGCGTACGATATAGAACAACAAGAAACAAATAGACATGCGCATAATAGATAAGATACGGAGAACCTGCTTTCTAAACGGAGAGGGCAGGTTCTTTGTTTGGCCTCTACTGCTGAACCCGTAAAGAACTGCAACCTATGAGTGATCAGAATTAACGCTTTAGCTTTGGCATCCGTACATTTATAGATTTGTTGATGCAATCTGGGACAATAAGGGACCTTAACCTTCAACTCGGAATAGATTATCGCTTTAATGATTCAATAATTCTGTTAATGAGTTGCTTTTCTGCGCAGTTAATATTAACCGATTCGATCAAACGTGTAACTTTGTTTTTCATTACTGTGTTAGTTTATTTCTGCTTGGAAATGATTGTAAAGATGAAGAACGACTATCTCATTATATTAATATGGCAACTATACTGGAATCGATATAAAGAGGATCTTTGCTTTTAGCTCGTTAAGATTGACCAAAACTGCATCCTTTATGTCGTTTCGCGCAAAAAGCAACATTTTCTGTTTGCAGCTTGATATACTGCATATAGATAAATGTTTTTGTACAGAAACATAAGGAAATATGACAGCTATATATGAGAGGACTAAAGATTGCGACAGATCATGGGAGACATCAAAAGAGCAGTGTTCGGGCGGTCGTTTCTGATCGCGTTCGGCGGCATGGTGCTTTGCCTTTTGATCGGCGCGTTTTCGGACGCACTCAGTGTGTTTCGTATGGAGAATCCACATGTGATGTACGGCTATCACCGCGAGCTTCTTTTGAACGCGCTTTCGAGCGACATCATCCTGTTTGCCGTGCCGATCCTTGCCGCGATCCCCTATACCACAGCGTTCACCGACGACGTCAAGTCCGGATACCTAAAGCCGTATCTGACGCGCACGAGCGTCACGCGCTACATCCTCGGAAAAGGGATCGGCGCGGCGGTCTCGGGCGGGCTTGCACTGGTGCTCGGCATTCTCGTCACGCTCGGCATTTTCATGCTCGTGTTCTCGCCGATGGAGGTCTACGGCGAATACGCGGTCGAATCGAAGATCCCGGACATCATCCTGCGCTGTTTCCTCTTCTTCCTGTCCGGCGCCATGTGGGCAAGCGTGGGGCTGCTTTGCTCGTCGCTGACCCAAAACGTATACCTTGCGTACGCTGCGCCGTTCATCTTCTACTACGTTCTGATCATCCTGCAGGAGCGTTACTTCCGCACGATGTTCATGCTGAACCCGAAAAACTATCTGACCATGCAGGGCGCGTGGCCGCTTGAGGGCAAGAGCGCGGCGCTGACGCTTCTCATGCTTACGTTGATCCTGCAGCTTGTCTTTTATATGACCGTGCAGACAGAACTTCGCGACGACAAGCGGCAGAAGCACCATTACGGCGCGCAGAACCTTTCGCAAAAGCTTTTATTGAAGCGCATCGAGCGCGCAAAGCCCAAAAAGGCGCAGAAGGAGAACGCCGTCCTGTACACGCTGTCGCAGGTGTGGGCGGTCGTGCGCTATAACTTCCGCATGTGGCGCAAAAACGTCCGCATCGTGCTGACGTTCGCGCTCGCGTTCATCCTGTGCTTCCTCCTTTCCGACAAGGCGGCAAGCTTCGCCTACGACATGAACACGGCGATGCAGGCGTTCGAGCCGTTCGTCTGGACCTTCGGCGACGCAAACTCCGTGCTGCTCATTTCGCTGCTCTTGGTACTGCTCTTTGCGGACATTCCGTTTTTGGGCGCGGGCGTACCGTATTATCTCGTGCGCATGAAGCGCTCCACCTGGGCGTGGGGACAGCTCATTTATCTGATCCTTGCGACGCTCATCTATATGGTGTTCATCCTGATCGCGACGACGCTGATCTGTATGCAAAACAGCTTCCTCGGCAATATGTGGTCGGAAACGGCGGCGATCCTCGGCTACTCCGGCGCGGGTAAGGCGGTCGCGCTCCCTGCGCTTGTCAAGACGCTTGAGATGTCGCGTCCGTATCAATGCGCCGCAACCATTTTCCTCCTGATGCTGCTGTACACGCTCGTGCTCGCGCTGCTGATGCTTTTTATGAAGCTCCTTCGCGGCAAGAGCGCGGGCGTTGTGGCGGCGTTCGGCTTCTCGCTCTACGGACTTTTGCTGAACCCGGAGCTTATCAAGCAGATGTTCAATCTCCCGGACGAACTGATGTATAAGGCAAACGTCGCCGTCGGCTGGCTCTCGCCTCTCAATCAGGCGACGTATCACATGCATAATTTCGGCTATGACCTTCTGCCGCGGCTGTGGCAGACGTACGCGATCTTCGGAGGGATTATTGCGCTGCTGATGGTCGGGATCCTGCTTGCGATCCGCCGGTATAACTTTATGTTCTTGGGGACCGAGCAGTCGTAGCGCTTCGCTTTCGCCGAAATCAGGATTTCGGCGAGGTTTCAAAAGCCTTCCCATTGAGGAGAAGGTGTCACCGGAGGTGACGGATGAGGTGTCGATACGCTGAAAGCAACACCTCATCAGTCCATGCAAGCATGGACACAGCTTGTCAAAAAACCTTTTGACAAGCTGAGCAGGCTGTTGGGAAGGGTGGCAG
>ERZ842401.5256-NODE-5256-length-14472-cov-4.847749_pt1 | contig 14472 bp, 10 predicted proteins | sample MGYA00521270_ERZ842401 | MGnify/ENA primary metagenome ERZ842401 (study PRJEB31892, sample SAMEA3878208) | bioreactor metagenome | biome: Moose rumen | place: Sweden | collected 2011-10 | study: EMG produced TPA metagenomics assembly of the PRJEB12797 data set...
CGAGCGAATATCCCTCTCTGCGGCCTCTCGAAAGCTCGATCAGCAGCCGCGTGACAAGATATGCGCCGTCGTCCAGAAAATAGTTCTCCTTCAGAGCGCCGTGACCGGAGGTCTCCATGGCAAGCTGACTGTCGCGGCCCTCGGCGTTGAGACGAATGGACTCATTGATGACGTTCCGGTAGCCGCGCTTGAAACGGTGATGCACGCCGCCATGGGCCGCAATGAAGGCCGCAAGCCCCGTGGACGTGATGGAGTCGGTGACGATCGTCGTGCCGGGGTGCTCCCGAAGCAGAATCGCCGCCATCATCGCGATGATGCGATTGCGGTTCAGCTCGCTGCCGTCCGACAGCACCGCGCCGGCCCGGTCCACGTCGGTGTCGAAGATGATGCCGAGATCGGCCCCGTTCGCAAGGACCGCCTCCGTAACGGCCGCCATCGCTTCCTTGTTTTCGGGATTGGGTACGTGATTCGGGAAGGTGCCGTCGGGCTCGAGAAACCGGGAACCCGTCGTATCGGCGCCGAGCGGCGCCAGAACCTGCGATGCATAGAAGCCTCCGGCGCCGTTGCCGGCATCGACAACGATCCTAAGCCCTTCCAGCGGGCGTTCAAGGCCGGTTGCCTCCCGCACCTTGCAGCAAAGGATTTCGGCATACTCCGGCATGAAGCTTCCTTCGGAAACGGATGCTTCAGGCAGCCCCGTATGGCGGTCGGACGCGGCCAGCGTAAGGATCGCCGTGATATCCTGCTTTTCCAAACCGCCCTGCTGCGTAAAGAATTTGAAGCCGTTACGGTTGAAGGGCAGGTGACTCGCCGTAATCATCACGGACGCATCGAAACGGAAACCTTCCGTAACGGTGATCATGAACATCGCAGGCGTCGAAGCCATCCCGATATCCGTCACCGCAACGCCTTCCGCAGCAAGCGCTTCACCGATCAGGGCGGACAGCGCAGGCCCGGACAGGCGCGAATCGCGCCCGATCGCAACGTGCAGGGCATTCTTGCCGAGACGCTCTCTCAGCCACAGCGCAAAGCCGCGGCCGATATCCCTGCAGGCCTGTTCCGTCAGGTTGACGCTCTGACAGGCGATCCCCTCTGTCGCCACGCCGCGGATATCGCTTCCGTTCTGTAAACCCAAATAATCCATTTTCCCCTCCGATATGCAAATCTGAGATTTCACACAAAAGTATAGCGTTTTTTCCGCCGTTTTACAATATCGTTTGAGATTTTTCTCCTACCGCCCGTCCGTTTCCGACTGGCCGCAGCGTCACGCTTTGCCGCGTTACGGCGCAGCTTTTGATTTGAAAGACAACGAAGCAGCGCCGAGCAGACGACTGCATCGTCTATACGAACTGCGTTCTCATCGCGCCGAAAGGGACACAAAAAGCCACCCGTAAAGGGTAGCTTTTGGCGTCCCCGGCGCGATTCGAACGCGCGGCCTTTCGCTTAGGAGTTGTATTCTGACAATCTGTTAATTATGCCCTAAAACACTGAAAAGTGCCTATTTTAGGGCACTTTTAGCAATTCCATACATCACCGTTTTAGTCCATATAGTCCATAAAAAGGCCATTTCGTCCACCCGAAAGTTAGTCAAAAGTTAGTCAAAAAGTTAGTCAAAAACTGATAAGCTCTATCAATTCAAAACGCGTCATTTGCAGAAACACATTTCATATTTGACACGCGTACCACCTCTTTCTTTGTTGTAGCTATATGGTACAGATCAGCATAAGAGCAGCCTTTCGATAGATAAGATTAACTGGCTTTATTACTAATTTTGGTACCATTTTCTATAAGAAGTTGTCTTTTGGATTGCTCTCCAAAAAAGTATGTTGCTAATGCTTCTCCGTCCCCATGCAAAGGAACAGCATTTCGCATATAATAGTCTCTCACTGTTAAAACTATTAGAGAATGCTCTATTGGCAGTTCTACACTTTTATCAAGCTTAATTGCCTTTTCTTTCAGCGCTTTGATATCACATATCCTTGCGTTCATCATTAAATTCATTATTTCATAATTTGTGCTTTCATGAATGAACGGAAATGCATTCAAAGCGGCGATGCTTTCCTTTGACGTGCATACCGATGAGATGCTTAGATAAGCAGAGGCAACTAGAGCTGCACTTATTTGTTTTACCAAGGTCTCTATTGCTTCTTTTGTAACAGGCCTACCCTTCTTTTGCGCATCAGCAAAAACTTCATTAACAAAGGAATCTATTTCATCATTGATCCCCTTCAGTAAAAGAAAAACAAGTTTGTTTGGTGTATGATATATAAGATTAACAAGTCTATCTTGTTGATTTGTTTTCATATTCATACAGAAAGCGGGTAAAGATTTAGAAAGAACATCGGTTAGCTTTAGAGCAATTAATACTTGATTCGTATAGCTTTTTAAATCATCATCGTTATAATCATAATCGTCTACTAATTCTAGGGAATCAGAATCAACAGTGTCTCTTTCGGATTCAGATATTACTATTTCTCGCCTTTTCTTGTCTTTTTCGCTTGGAGTTTGGTTAAATCGGAAATCAACTTTTGAAATGAGAGGGATATTCTCCTTTTCAAAATTCATTTCTTCCATTTCATTGAAAAATGCTTCTGCACTATCCATGATAATATTTATAAAACGCCTATTGTTTGTGATAACCGATAGGAATAGAACAATGTCACTATTAATACCAAAGCAAAGATTCTTCAGTAATAGATTAAAATTCTGTTCCGCATCATAGTACTCTAGATCAGTGTCATCCCCGGCTTTTTGATTAATTGCACTAGCAACAAAATATGCTTGATGAGTCTTGTCTTTAAAATGGTACATATTTCCATTTTCAACAAGAATTCCGCTTTCAACAGCTGTATCAATAAATGACCTAACTTTTACTGTCTGTCGATAATCCTGTTCGTACTTCTTAATGCATTGACTTATCTCATCATTTGATATCTCCTTGTTTTTCTCAAAATGCATCTTATATGCTAATTCCCGTAGTATATTGAATGCAATATCGGGAGATCCTATTTGACAATGTTCGATAATTCTATTCTTTATAGATGTTTCATAAACCATACTAAATGCATTTTTTCCGGAAGTCACCTGTAGCTTACTATCCTGTAAATATAACCTTATAAAATTGATTATGAAATCGGGATTTAATTGAAATAAGCGGATTTGACTATTAATCAGATCATTGATATGAGCAGCTTCTTTAACTGCAGTACTCCCTTCATAACCATAAGCTTTAAGCACCCTAATAATCAAATCTTTACGTGAAGAATACCAAAAATGACCGAGGGTCATTTTTTGATCGTTTTTTTCGATTGCATCGATCACCTGCCTTTGAATATCAACGGAGAATTCTGATCTATGAAATAACACTATTGTTCCAAACTGTTCGTCCAAAATGCAAAGCAGTTTATCAAGACTTTTTTCTTTTAATAAATCCGCGTCGTCTACAATAGCTATGCGATCTTTCTTCGGTATTTGAAGAAACCTTTGAAATTGCTGATTTTTATTATTATATTGATTACTAAAACTATTTTCTACAATTCTATCTGGCTTCATTGCCGTAATACCTTGGGTTAGCAAGATAGGAATTTTTTTCATTTTTATAAGGTGGAGGAATAGCCGCTTGGACAAAAGTGTTTTTCCACCTTTTTGCTCGCCTGATATCGAAACATGTCTTTTTCCGATAATAAACTTTGTCAAATCACTTTCAGTTTCTATTACAACTCGTTCAGGATTCTTGTTTTCTTCGTAATTCGTATATTCTACTGTAGGAAACTGATAGTAGTCTTCATACGGAACACCATCATTATCCTTTTTCAGATCATCTAAAAAATCGTTCCGTATATGAATTCCCATTGGAAGGTTAATCCCTAAATCTGTTGCATCCGGGATCTCATGGATATAGACTCCATCCTCTTGACGGATAAAGCAATATGCTTCTTTTTTTGCGTTGTCAAAATCTATATCTAAAACACAAAAGCCATTTTGATCTATCGAAGGATCATGGAAAGCAGCGCTTTGCATATAATAGCATGGATCGCCCAAATTAATAACTCTGTTTTCTAAAACATTATTATGCTCGTGACCTGCCATAACTACATTGTATTTATTAGCAATAATTTCACGTAATCTGTTCTTATCTGCATTTGAATACCATTCAATTCCATGATGCATTACAAGACAATTAATCTCGGCGTTGGTAGCATTACTTATAGCAGTGATTTGATCAGACGTTAAACGGTGTGATCCTTTATCTATCTCTGTTCCGCCTATAAGGGAATAAGGAGCTGTGTTCAACAATACAAAACCTATAGAGTGACCGTCTACTGTGACGATTCGATTGTTGATGATTGGATCAATCCATTTACAGTGACCTTTCTCCGAGAATTGAAAAAATGCTTTCATAGCATTAATATACTGCAATTGGATCGCACCAATATCGGTTTTGGGATTATCAATTGTACTATCGTTATGCTCTTTAAAGGCATCGTAGTTTTGAGGAAGAGAAGATGTTAGAAAATCAATATCATGGTTTCCGGGAACATAGATAAACGGAATGCTCTTTTCAATTCGTGTGAAACCGTTTTTTCCAAAGAAATATGTCATAAATGGTGATAAAACTGCATACTCTTCAGGTTTTCCGGAAAAAGCAATATCTCCGCTTACAACAATAATATAATTGTCAGCATTTGGCAGAGATGAAATTGCTTGGACAACCTTCTGAGGATCAAGATATTCGTTATGATCTTCCGTTGTTTTAATGTGAAAATCGCAGAAGTGAATAATTCGTGTAATCATGATATAGCATCCTTTTTTATTTATCATAACACGAATGGGGTTGAATTACAACAAGTTCCGATATATTACAACAAGATGCGTATTTCTGACATAAGAATTATGACGATGTTCCAGCTGTGGTATGAATCCGTCCTTATTTCAAGGAGCGACAAACTATAAAAGCCCGATTCAGTACCGTGCCGAATCGAGCTTATGGCAATTATTCTTTTTCGGTGTCTACTCTTGCTTGACAAGAACACTTCACACCTATCATCTCTATATACTCCACCAACGACACATTGCCGAGTTCCTTTGCTTTCTCCACGCATCCCTTTGTAAAGCCGGATTTGGAGAACAGGAAGAGATGCTTGTGGGGATAAGGGAACAACTCGCTGCGCTCGATCAGCGTTTCAAGAACGGGGAGGTCAACCTTCTCGTTCGTCCACTTGCATTCGGCAAAGAGCGCAGTCGTCTTGTCCTGCTCACCCATGATATCGATCTCGGTCTGGCATTTGCGGATCGGATCGTTGCCCCACCAGCGTCCGAGAGACGAGAACTCAACAGGCGAGTTGCCGGACAGAAGCAGCTTCCAGAGGTACTGTTTGCAGATCTCCTCAAACACCTTGCCCATATAGTCAGACAGATGCGGCTCGATGCGCTTATAAACAAGATCAGTTGCACCGCGCGCGATCATCGAGGTGTTCTCCAAAACGAATCGATACCAGAAACGGAACATATTGTCGTCGATCGAATAAATCGACTTCTTGGATGCCTTCTCGCCATAGGGGATTTCCTTTTGCACGATTCCCAGTGAGACGAGATTCTTTAGGTAAATCGAACACACATTGGTATCTTCACCGACTTTGGTGGAAATCTCAGACATGCGGGAAGCGCCGGTTGCAATGGCGGTGATGATCGCCGTGTAAATCGCCGGCTCGCGGACTTCTTGCTTTAGAAGATTGATCGGTTCCTCGAAGAGAGAGGAGGTTGGATTCAAATACGTATTCTTGATATTCTCCTCGATGCTGAGACGGTCATTTATCTGCAGCAGGTATTGCGGCGTCCCGCCGACGATCCCGTAGGCAAGCGCTTTTTCTTCAGCAGAGAAGTTGTTGAAATAGCGGCAGGTCTCCTCAAAGCTGAAGGGGAGCAGTTTCATTTGCGCCGTTCTTCTTCCATAGAGCGGCGCTTTGTACGCCAGTACATGATCCTCCATATAGGACATGGATGAACCGCAGAGAATCAGCATCAGCTTGCTGTTGTCTCTGTACTTGTCAATCAAAAGCTGCAGCGTGGAAGCAAAGCTCTTGGAACTTTTTGCCACATAGGGATATTCATCGATTGCCAGGATGATACGTTTGTTCAGCGATAACTGAAACACCGTATCCAACGCGGCTTGAAAAGATAGAAAAGATGTTTCCGTACTTCTGATACCACCATAATACTCAAGAATACTTGCACTGAAATTCTCCAAATTCTGCTTGGCATTGCTCTCGACGCCCATAAAGTAGATGGCGGGCTTATCCGCAATGAAATGATTGATGAGTGCGGTCTTGCCTACGCGACGACGACCATAAAGCACGACGAATTCAAACTCGTCGGTCTGATACAGCTTGTTCAAGGAATCCAATTCCCGCTCTCTGCCGATGAACATACACTTCACCTCCATGTTGGATACTTATAGTATATCGCAACGCAAATAAAAGTCAAGTAAGATTTGGTAAAATACGATTGACTGAATTGCGTTTCAATGAAATTCTGCAGTTTTGTGTTTTTGCAGTATTTGATGCAAATTATATTGAATAGCATTTCATCGAAAAGTAGCGTCTGATCTGATGAAACATCTATGTATTCCACCGCCTGTGCGCTAGGATTACCCTTTAATTTAATCTTGCAAACATGTTTCTGCAATAAGAGAAAACATCGGAAATCATATTTCTATATGATGAGACAAAAGTGGATTTTCGGCAAGTTTTATAGTTATTTGCCGAAAGTCTACATTGTTTTTAAGACATTATTGCAAAAAATTGCGGGTGTTTAGTCATTGGCGCTGTGAATCATCATATGGCTATTGGTTTATGAGATGATAAAGCAGGGTAAGCAATTGCACAGAGTTATATAGGCGCGAACAATATATTTTTTATAAGATGGATTTTTTACTTTTTGTTGGTGTTTATATAATAAGACTACATATAGAAAGGTTTATGGGGGCATGTTGAATTCAAATAATGTGTTTTTCGTTTGTTTGCAATTTGTTTAGCATATTTATAAATGCTTAGTTGTTAGTTGTTCTGCATAATAAATATATTTAGATGCTATTAATCCAAAGCATTATTGATGAAATGAAATAATAAGGAGATCGAAATGAAGATTATTCAGATTTCAGATTTGCATGTAACTGAGAATACAAAAGAACTACCTGACTGTGCCAAAGAACTTCTGAAAAAAGCAATAGAAGTCATTGAACCATCTGAGCCTGTTGTTTTATGCGTATGCGGAGATATTATAGATAAAGGGTCAAAGGGCAATTCGACCAAAAAATATAATAATGCTGCAGTGATACTAAGAGAGATTCAGGGGATAATTACTCAAGTCAATTGTGATCTTAAAACGGTTGTTGTTCCAGGTAATCATGATATATGCAAGAAAAAAGGGTTATGCAAGAAAAACGAACCCCCTTTTTCCGGGTTTGTCGAGTTTGCTTGTAATGTTACAGGAGAAAATGTATACAAGCAGTTTATAAATCAAGATGTGATAAGCGTTGATTATTATGGGATAAATTGGATTTTATGTAATTCAGCCCATTTGAGCGATCGCACATTTGGAGATGTAGATATTCCGCAACTAAAAGAATTGATTAATGATCATCAGCCTTCCGTTATTGTTATGCATCATACTCTTCTTTCGAATAGTGGCAATGATAATTCTGTTTTAAGAAACGGTTATGACCTAGTCGATACCTCAAAAAAAGGTGTGCTTGCTATTCTTCACGGTCATATTCATGGACTCCAAACGATTACAATAGATTCTAAATGCAGAGTTATAGGTGTAGGATCTTTACTCAAAGATATTATGAATGTCAATAAACAGTTAAATGTAATTGATATTTCTATGTATAATCTATATAGTGCTAGCAACTATATTTGGGCTGGTGATCAAAATCACAGCGTTAGTTGCAGAGATCAGTTTTTTGGGGACGATATAATAAATACTAGCAGTGATGTGTTGACATTATATCATCAAGTAATGGATAAAGCAAAGGCTTTTTCTAGTAGGACCGAAGACCGTATGCGTAATACCGTAATTCGATACCATGGTTGCTATAAGTCGTTTTGTACACAAATTGAATCAAAAGCTTTTCAAAACTATTTAGAAGATGCAAAACTGTGGCAGGCAGATGGGTGCCCTAATATTCTGTACTATAATCATGGAAGTGTTATCAAAGCTAAAGATTCATATCAATATATCGTAAATCTGTTGAACAGAAATCCTACAAGTCGACGCGCCATAATAACTCTCATAAACCAGGATATGGTTCAGGACAGTGGCGATGATTATCTTCCGTCTTTTGATTTAATACAGTTTAGCTTTTCAAATAACAGAAGAAATACGCTAAATGTTTCCTTGTATATGAGGTCTTTAGAGGTATCTAGATTTTTACCTGTAAATATCTGTGAGGTATACTTGTTGTTAAAGAAGCTAGAAAGGGACAATATAGTTTCAGACGAAATAGATATTACCATTTTTGCACATAGTGCTGCATATATTGATAGATTTAGCTGTTTTAAAAAGACAGCTCTCGATATTACAACTGAAGATGACCTAATTGCTCTTATTGGAGGAAAGAACTACAATGCATTGTATGAAATGGTCAAAGAAAAAAGTGAAACAGTAGAAACAGTTATAAACACGGAAGGATTACAAAAACTTAAGAATGCACTAAAAAGAAATGGTAAAAAGTCTTATGCCAAACATGTAGATAATGTATTGACTATTATCTTGACAATTAAGGACCTAAGGGAGAGTCATTCGGATTTGTTTATGATCAAAGCCGAGGATACCAGAAAACTGGAAAGCGCATACGAAAAACTATTGAAGGATTTTTTGCATTGATCTTAGGGCACGGCGTATTATTGTATTAGGAGGTCATATGGAAAGAGAAATTCAAATTGAGATTTCAAAACAGTGTCCACTTAATTGTGTTCATTGTTCATCCTTGGAATTACGTTCAGAAGAAAGTATGCAAAAATTTGATGACCAAATGCTACTCTCGTTCTTTGAAATGCTTTCGGAATCGGTACATGTGTATTATACAGGCGGAGAGCCTTTATTATACAATGGTTTAGAAGACCTTTGTAAACAAACCAAAAAGATTCGTGCGACAAATGTTGGACTGTATACTTGTGGGGTGAAAAGGGATAATAAAAAATTGATCCCATTAAGCTATGAAGATGCAGAAAGGTTAGCTATTGCTGGAGTTTCAGATTGTTATATATCAATTTATAGTAATGATCCCAAAAAGCATAATTTCATAACAAACGCCAATACGTTTGATATTACATGCGAATCAGTCAATCACCTAATAGAGGCAGGAATTGTGGTAAAAGCACATATAGTTCTTATGAATGAAAGCATTAATAGTTTATATGATACCATCGAATTTGTTAAGAAAAAAGGCTTTTCAGCAGCACGTATTCTTGGACTATCCAAAATAGGAAATGCGCATAAACACTGGCAGAAAATAGGTATAGATTATAATAGACAGAAAACATTAATTCGAGATTTTATATCCAATTATCCTAAAAATAAGTTTGAAGTCTCAGTATCTGGTTTTCCGGAGTTATTTCCGTGCCGTCCATCTGCGGATGCAAAAGGATGTCAAAGAGGAAGTAAGGTTCTATATATAACGTATACAGGCGAAGTGTATCCTTGTGCATGTACAAAAAATATGAGCAATTACAAAATTGGTTCGCTTAACAACTTAACTCAACTAATAAAGCATCTGAAAGATTACGATAATACCATTTTTGATTGCTGTGCAAGAATGAACAATTAACAATCATGAATTAATGGAATATTAAGCTGTATCTGATAGCAAAAAAGAGAGCAATCCAATAAATAGCTAAAAGGGATGAATGAGATCTCTTTTAGCTTCTTTTCGCGAATGAACCGTAACGCTATGCTACACAATAAGGAGCGTAGAGTTATGGAACATGAGAGCGAATTGAGACTGCTTGCGGACGCGATCCGGCAGGCAAGAATCGAAAAGAGAATCTCGCAAGAGAAGCTTGCGGAGATGCTGGACGTCTCGACAACACACGTCAGACATATCGAGTGCGGACACAGAAAGCCATCCATCGAGAAACTGGTCTCGCTGTGCCAGATCTTGGATATTTCTTTTGATCAGGTTGTGAAGGGCGAGCCACGTCCGGTTTCGAGCTCTGCGGAACGTATCTTGAACTGCGTTGAGAGTGCGTTTTCCGAGAAAGAACGGAACCTGATCGCCGATCTGATCGAGGCGGCAGCGGACAAAAGAACAATCAAATAACAGATAGCGTACTGATCCATAAGACATTGTTTTAGGACCAGTGCGCTTTTTGTTCGACAAAGAAAGATAAAACGCGACAATCTTTTTACAATTTTACGATGGACTTTTCGTGAACTGACGGTGTGTTAATTAGTAGGTTCATGAAAGATCCCGAAAGGAACCCACATGGCAAGCTCGATCATGAACTTTATTGAGGAGAACTATCAGAGTCTCCTCTGGTTTGCTGTTCGCATGACGGGGAACTGGGCGGACGGAGAGGACGTTCTGCAGACGGTTGCAACGAAGATCTGTCTGAAGCAGGACGAACTCAAGGACATCGCGCATTGCAAATCCTACCTGATGGTTTGCATCCGCAATGCGACGATCAACCAACGGCGCACGAAAGCGAGGCAAAGAGTGGCTGACGAGAGCTATGAAAAACTGAAAGACACCTTTTCCGATCTCGCAATCAAACAGGAATACGAGCTTGTGGAGTGGATCGAGACGCTGGATCATCATCTGGAGTATTATGATGAGCAATCCCGTAAGGCGTTTATTGCTTACTATGTGGATCAGGTTCCGTTGGAGGAAGTCGCCGCTTCATTAGGACTTACCAAGCGGCAGACGACAAAGAAGTTTGAGAGCATGCGCAACTATTTGAAGCATCACCATAAGCACCTGTTTGTGCAGTTGAGCGTTTTGTTATCGATGTAAGAAAGGAACATTGCCGATGAAAATGACAAGATTGGAATGGCGTTACCTGCAGCGAATTGCGCTGGATCATCCATACTTTGACACGCACAAGCTCCCTTTGACCGAAAAGGAAGCAAAAGCGATTGTTGAAGCAAATATCACGATGACCGGCAAGGAATTCGTCGATTCCATCTATGCAAAGCTCGGCATGACCCGTTCGGAGGAAGAAAAGAAACGCTTTGCGTGGCTGCACAATATAGGGGAACTGTTCACCGTGCCACCGATCCGCAAGATCGCAATCGCGGTTCTTGTTGTCGTGTTGATGACCGTATTTTTCGCAGCGACGCCGACCGGTAGAGCAATCGCTGAAAGCGTGATACAGTACTTTGCAACGCTGTTTGATGATGGTAGACTTGTTGTGAATCAAGGCAGTTATCAGAATTCAATAGAGCTTATTGAAAATACAGATAATTCAGATGACTATGAAAAGCTGGAAAATCAGATCGCAATTGTTTATGTAGACACTTTTGATGATTTTACTATTGCAACAGAAAAAACGCCAATCACTTTGCCTCTTTTACATAAGGAACTGTATTACGAATATGATGAGACGATTGATTATTTAGCGCTGTATGCGGTTTATGAAATGGCAGAGGGGAAGATTATTACTTATCAGATTTGGGATGTAGATGATTGGGCAAGTTCCACTTCGATGGGTTTTATACCATACGACACTCTCGACTCTGATAACGATATTTATTATTCGATTGAAGAGGATGGGAAGATTGATATCAAAATAATCAAAAAAGATTCTGTTTTCACAATAGTATCTAAAGGAAACTATTCTTTGGATGACCTTATCAAGATGCTAAAAGAGAATTGATATCAGCGGGCGCATTTGTAAATGATATAAGCGCCCGCTAGTTCTATCCTAATACTAGATGTTATATGTTTTTTCGTAGGAATATGTTACTCCTTCTGCTGTATAGCTAAGCCGTAGATGATAAGTTCCAGATGAAAGAGTAACGTTTTTACTGAGTCCAATTAGTGTATTTGAAGATGTCGTTCCAATGGATGCAATGGAATTATATGATGCATTATATAGTGTCAGCTTTACAAATACTGAGACGCCTTCTGGATTGTTTATTCTTGCCCACATCTTGTATGTTGAGCCGGAAACATGCTTTAAGCCGAAAGATGCGCCAATATCTGCTCTGACCGGCATCTCAGCAGTACCATCCGCAAACGCCGGCATGGTTACCATCATGCACATCAGCAGTGCAAGCACGACACATAGGACTTTTCTTTTCATAATGACCTCCAAAAAATGAATTTGGGTTACCCCAAATTTGAAAAGACACCGCAAGCACACAGAAAGTCCATTCGCTTGAAAAATAATTTTGAGAAAAACAAACAGCTTTGTATTGATGCAGCTGATCTCAAATTATACCACTCGAAAAATAGACTTTCGGCAAGTTTTATGATTATTTGCCGAAAGTCTATTGTCTTCGAAATGGAGGATATATTACTTGTAAATGGTCGACAAGATCAGGTGCTGTTTGATTTTAGCATGGAGTCGACGATATTAAAAGCGGCAGTCAACCCTCCATTTTTATTTCCTCCAGTACCTAGTTTTCTGCAATCAATCGTCAGCAGCATCGCTTACATTTTTAACTCTATGCATTTTAGTGCGGCGTCGTTGTATTTTTCTTATAACATGTACTAAGTTGTTTATATAGTTTTGTACTTCACGATCATGCCGCTTAACTGTGTCCATTGTCAAACAGTACCTAACACCTTCACGGATTAGCGGTTCAGGTGTTGTGATTCTTCCTAGTAATGTCTCTATTTCGTCTTCACTAAGAGATTCAATAAGAGCGAGCACTTCTTTTCTCTGTTTAGAACGTGATAAAACCTGACTAACTTTGTTTAGATATTCTTCTTTGTCCATTTAAAACACTCCTTTATATTTAATTATTGCTACCACAAACCAAAACAAACATAAAGCTATTGCGACATAGAATAATAACATAGAAAACCAAATGAATCTTACTCTTTGATTGTTCGTTTTTTCGAGGGAGCGGAATGTCTTTTCATAGATTTTAACCAGATATGCGTCCTGCTGTGCAGTGGTAGCAAATGACTTATACTGTTTCAAAACCTGATCTCTAATACTGGTAACAGAAGGGAATAACGTCATTCTTGCTCTTCTTTGTGCTAGTGTTGCGCATATTAAACTAGAAAGAAGGGCAAAACTAACAGAGGATAAAGACAAAATGTAAAATAGTGATGATAAAATTGTATATTCTATAAGTATTTGTGCTAGGACAAACAGCGTCGTAATCACAAAAGAAAAAGCGGCTTGCATACGCCCAGCTTGTTCAATAATTGATGATTCTCTTTTCACCTCATTAAGATAAGTTTCTTTTGTCAGTGCTAGTATAAAACTATAACAATCATTTTGGATGGCGCTTTTTATTTCATCTAAATCCATATATTACTCCTCAAATAATCATATTGCTTGTTTCCAAATACTAAAACGCCATGAAACAGGTGCTTGTCCATTCAAACTAAAATATATTATTGAACTTCTTCTGAAGATTGCGAGAAGTAAATCCTGAATAATAAACGTTCATACATAAACAATTTTGCCTTACAAGATGCTGCATAATAGAGGTTAAAGGAATCCTTATATTCATTATGATGATTGACTCATTCGTCAAAATAGTGATCGAAAAGTAGCATCGGATTCGATGCAACATCTCCATATTATACGGCATCAAACATTGACATTTTCTTGGCTTTGTGGTTTAATATCATAAAGTAGCGTCGTTTTCGATGGAATTGCGAGGTGAAACCGTGATTAAAAGGGATATGTATCTAAACCGCATTGTAAAATCAATGTGGAATGGAGAGGTAAAAGTGATAACAGGCATTCGCAGATGCGGAAAGTCTGTATTACTTTTTGATTTATTTTATGATTATCTTCTTGAACAAGGTGTTAAAGATGATCAGATTATAAGAATTGAACTCGATCAGAGAAAGTTTTATAAATACAGAAACCCAATTACTCTTTGTGAATATGTGGAATCTGTGGTAAAGGCTGACACAAATACAAAGTACTATCTCTTTATCGACGAAGTTCAGCTGACGGTCAAGATTAAAGACAGAGCGAATGGAGATATTGAGGTCACCATCTATGATATGCTAAACGAGCTAAAAGCATATGATAATTTGGATGTTTACGTTACAGGCAGCAATTCAAAAGGGTTATCAAAAGATATAGCGACAGAGTTTCGTGGCCGAGCAACACAAATACATGTTTTTCCCTTATCATTTGGTGAGTATTATTCTGCAGTAGGCGGGGACGATCGACGTGCGCTTGAAGATTATATGCTTTATGGCGGACTACCAAAGGTTTTGTCTTTCTCGGAAGATAGAGAGAAGAAAACCTATCTCACCAACTTGTTCGAAGAACT
>ERZ842401.5257-NODE-5257-length-14466-cov-5.221914_pt1 | contig 14466 bp, 9 predicted proteins | sample MGYA00521270_ERZ842401 | MGnify/ENA primary metagenome ERZ842401 (study PRJEB31892, sample SAMEA3878208) | bioreactor metagenome | biome: Moose rumen | place: Sweden | collected 2011-10 | study: EMG produced TPA metagenomics assembly of the PRJEB12797 data set...
GTAGGGGGGCTGGCGGTGGAGGTTTGGAGGACGGTGGGGCGAGGGTTGAGGAGGAAGGGAGTAGGGGGGGGCTGAAGGTGGAGGTTTGGAGGGACGTTGAGTAGAGTGTTGAGGAGGACAGGGAGGTTAGTGGGCTGGAGGGAGGAGGGTTGTGGGTGTCGGTGAGGTTAGGGGGGAGGTGAGTAGAGGGGGCTGAGGGTTTTGGAGGACGGTGAGGCAGGTGGCTGGAGGTTTTCCCGAAAGATAGCAAAAAAAGCCGAATCCTCCCACCGGAGATGCAAAAATGGCACATACGGGGTGCAAAACTGACTTGTTTTGCACCCCGTATGCCTGAGTTGTACCAGCTGGCAAAACTGGGCTAAAGGCCCCGGGCGGCCACGAAGCGGCCGCCCAGGGCTCTTACTCCACGATGCAGCGGACGGAGCCGCCTTCCATCTTGAAGTAGTTGTGATAGTAGTAGCCGCCCTTGTCCTGGCGGATGAGCTTGACGTAGCCGCGGGGCGAGGAGTGCCGCTTGGCCGACAGGATGAGGCTGCGGGTGCCGACGTAGGAGGCATCGGTGCCGCCGGAGATGTATCCGGCCAGAGGGAAGACCACCGAACTGGAATTGCGCTTGAAGTACAGCAGGTCATAGTCGAAGGTCCAGCCATCGCCGGTGCGCTCCCAGAGTCCAAGGCTTTCATCGTAGTAGGGAACCTTGTAGCCGGGAGGGCAGGGGTCGAATTCGGTCTTGTCGGAATCCCACAGGTCGGCGTCGGCGGTGTTCCAGTTGCCGCCCGAGTCGCCCTCGTAGACTTTGGGCAGGGTCGTGGGATTGCTGATGGCCCAGCCCGTGCTCTGCTCGCCGTCCACGGTGGCAAAGTCGAGCGTGGCGGCCACTGCCACAGAGCCGGGGAACGGGTCCTTGCGTCCCCACTGGTAGTACATGCCGAAGGTCTCGGCCGTTGCAGCTGACGATGTGGTGGCGGGGGAGAGGGCGCCCAGGTTGCGGTCCATGATGGGAGTGCCGATGAAGTCTTCCTCCGTGAAGGTCTGTATGGCCGAAGCGGGAATCCAGATGTGCCAGCTCCAGATTATATTGTCGGTTGCATCCCTGGCGGCGATGAGGGCGTTGCCGGGCATGAGGGTGTCGGGAGTCTTGAAGCAGATCCAGTCGTCCTCGAAGTCCACCGCGCTGATGACGCTGCCGGCGGTGACCTCTTCCTCGCCGTTGCATGTCTCCCACAGGAGCTGCACGCCGAAGACGTTGCCGGCCGGGGTCTCGCTGTTGCCCCTCATGGCCGGGAACTTGTAGGTGCCGGGCGCGGTCACGACGTAGCAGTTGGCGGTGCCGCCAGCGGCGCTGAGGTCGGTCGCGGAGCCCATGGGAATGTCTGATTTGTGGTCGCTGCTGGTCGGGGGAACGTAGTCCTTGAGGTGCGAAGTGATGTTGCCGAGGGGCAGCAGGCTGCCGCGGGGAACCTCGACCGGAGCCACCGAAGTCGCGACCTGGAGCAGGTCGTCGTCGTCGTAGAACCTGAAGGTGAACCCTTCGGTGAGGTTGACTCCGCCAGGGATGCAGATGTAGTTGACCGTCTCGAGGGAGCCGTCGAGCTCTCCGCCGGTCTTGGTGAGGGCCGAGCCTTCCTTGACCCATTCGGTCTTGGGGCCGTCGGCGGTCTGGTACAGGCGGGAGGCGTAGCCGTTGTAGCCTACGGTCTCGGAGCCGTTGCCGCTGAACTCGTAACGGTTGAAGTTGCCCTTCACCGAGAAGGTGATGATGCCGCACAGGTTGTGGAAAACCAGCGTGGTACCGCCTTCCTCGAGATTGTAGCCCGACATGAGAGGGAGGTTGGAGTTTGAGAACTTGTTGGTGCTCCTCCAGTTGGTGCTGCCGTTGTCGACTGCCGCCGCACTTGCGGGATACAGGGCGTAGACGTCGGAAAGGCCGTCGTTTTCCTTGGCGGAGCCGGCAGTGTATTCCTCTACATCAAACGTGGCGGTCTTGCCGTCGGCGCTGATGTCGGAGGCGGTGAGGGTGACGGTGGCAGAATACTGACCACCGGCCCATTTGCCGTGGATGAGAATCTCGTCTCCGGCTTCCCAGGCGGTCTTGCCCTGGTCTGAAATCGAGATCCTCGTGTCGGGGGAGTCTGCAATCAAGCAGGTGAAAGTGCGCACGGTCCCGCGCTCGGGAGCGGCGGGTTCCTTCTCGCATGAAACTGCGAGGGCGGCAGCGCAGAGGGCCGCAATAACGAAATACTTTTTCATTGCCGTGTCCTCCTTGTTTAACCCTCGTTCCAGTCGTAGCCGTCCACGAGGTCGTAGTCGTCGATGCCTCCTGAGAGGCTGTCACAAATGATGGCCTGCGACAGCCACAGCGAAGTGTCTGCCTCAGGCGAGCGATAAGTTTTTTTGTCCATATATGAGAGATTTATTGGTTGTTGTCGTACATTCCGTCGTACAGGGCATGGCGCAGGGTCCCGTCGGAGTCGTCCTCGCGGTACTCCCAGCCGAAGGCGCCCAGAAGGCCTTTCCGCTTGATGAATTCTATCCTGCAGGAGATGGATTCCACGTCCTCGTAGCTGGCGTACATGGTGCCTGCGGCATCGCCGAGGTAGCAGTTCTTGCCCACGTCGTCCCAGTGGCGTATGTTGTAGCCCGCCACGCTCTTTCCGCCGGCGGTGCCCTGCTCGAGGGCCTCCCGTGCCATGTGGTACTGCACCGACGAAGGATATACCGTCCCGTCGCCGTGGCCGTAGAAGCCTATTCCGTAGTTCATGCGGTCGTAGGGCACGCCCTGTCCGTGGAAAATCTCGATGCTCTCCTCGCCCGAACGGCTCTTTGTGAGGCGCGAACGGTACAGGGGCGAATTGTGATACGGCGGATTGCCCATCGAGTAGGTCATCACGTTGATGTAGTCGACCCACTCCAGCACGCCCTTGTTGTCGATGTACTTGCCGCTGTCGGAGGCCGCATAGCTGATGAGCCTCCCGGGTCCCAGCGCCTCGCGCATCTCCTGCACCAGGGTGGTGAAGTTGCGCCTGTCGTCGGGGCTGGCGCCGTTGCCCTCGGCAGCGTAGGTGGGATATTCCCAGTCGAGGTCGATGCCGTCGATGCCGTACTCGTCGCAGATGCGCACGCACTCGTCGCAGAAGAGCCTGCGCTTGTCGGGGTCGCGGGCCATCATCGAGAAGCCGTCGGCATTCTTGCCCCAGCCGCCTATCATCAGCAGTATCTTGAGCTCGGGATAATCCTTCTTGTATGCCGCAAGCCGCTTGATGTATGACGGTCCGGGGGCTTTTATCTCGATGCCGCCGTCGCCGGTGTCCTTGTTGACGAAGCGTCCGTGGCCCACGTTGATATGGGTGAAGCACTTCACGTCCTCCAGGGTGGGGAATTCGGCCTCCTTGGTGTATTCGGTGAAATACACCGCCACTATGGGCGTACGGCCGAGGCGCGCGAGGCGCTCTTCATCCTCATCCGAAGGCTGGGGGTCCGGCTCCGGCTCGGGGTCGGGCGTCACCACGGGGTCCGGATCCGGTGGCGGCGGGATGTCAATCCCCCCGTCGGAGGGCTTGCACCCCGCCACCGCCAGAGCCAGAAGGCATGCTGCGAAAAAGCCTTTTGAGTACATAATCTATTCGGCGACGCAGCGCACGGAGCCGAGGCGGCTTTTGGCCGGAGATGCGAGTTTGTAGCTTTTGCCGTCGGCGCGAAGGTCGGCGCCATATGCCTTGGCCTCGGCGCCGTGCGACGTCCAGTACAGGGCCCTGAGGCCGACTTTGTACATGCCGCCTACGGACCAGTCGTCGCGGTAGCCGGCGATGGGGAACACCGCCTGGGGCTCGCCCAGGGCGATCCAGCCGTTGGTGCCGTCCACCTGCCAGCCGGCGGCGGTGCTCACGTCGCCGCTCCAGAACACCTTGGTGGTGTTGCGGGCAGGCACCCTGTAGCCCGGAGGGCAGGGGTCGTAGACGGTCTTCTCGTCGTCGCTCCAGAGTTCGTCGTCGACCTCGTCCATCCAGTTGCCGTCGTTCAGGTGACCGAGCAGGCGGGGATTCTCGATGCTGGCTGCCAGCGAAATCTGGCCCGCAGCCACTTCCTCGTCGGCTCCCGCCCAGGTGGCGATGGCATTGGTCATCGCCGTGGGCGAATTGACGAACGGGTCTTTGCGGCCCCACTGGTACACCAGGCCGTAGGACAGGGGATCCACCATGGCGTCTTCGGCCCTGGCAGCCACAAGGGCGCCGAGGTTGAGGTTCATGAGCGGAGCGCCCATGATGTCGCCGCAGGAGTCGGCGGTCACGGCCTCTGCCGGCACCCAGATATGCCAGCTCCACAGGATGGTGCCGCCGGCGTCGCGCAGGGCGATTACGGCATTGCCGGGCCTGAGGGCGGCGGGGGTATGGAGGATGATGTAATCCTCTGCGTATGAGGCGGATGCCACGACGCTTCCGGCTTCGACCTCTTCGTCGCTGTTCCAGGTCTCCCAAAGCACGGAGGCGGCGAACGGGTCGTCGAACTCCTGCTTGCTGTTGCCCTTGACGGCCTTGAACTTGTAGGCGCCCGGGGCGGTGACGATGTAGCAGTTGGCGCTGCCGTCGGTATCGAGGCTGACTATGTCGTCCGACAGGGGATCGTCGTAGTCCTCAAGCCGGGAGGTGATGTCGCCCAGGTCGAGCGTCTGACCCCTCTGCAGCGCGACCTCCTCCTTGAGGAAGAAGGCCTTGACCGCCTTGCCTCCCTTGCGGAGCTTGACAGAAAGGCCGTCGGTGAGGGTGACGTCGCCGGGAATGCCCACCACGTTGACGCCGCTCGCGAAGGGAGCAGTGACTATCTGGATGGGGTCGCCCTTGTACTGCAGGAAGTTCTGCTCCTTGTCGGTCAGCTTGACCTGCAGGAACTCGTATCCCAGTACGGTCTTCTTGATGCCGGAGACCTGATAGGCCTCGTAGTCGCCGCTCACCGAGAAGCTCAGCAGCGAGCAGATGTCCTGGAAGCGGAAGGTGTCGCCGTCGTTGCAGGCTGCCATCAGCTGGCCGTTGGTGGTGCTGAACTTGGTGTAGAAGAAGCAGTGTCTGAGGTTGTCGACCAGCGAGGCGGGGTAGGCTGCGTAGAGCGTGGTGGCGCAGTCCTCACGTTCGTAGGGGTAGAGGCCCTCGACCTGGAGCTTGGCGGTCTTGCCGTCGGCGCTGATGTCGGAGGCACTGAGGGTCACGGTGACCTGCGTGGCGGCGTATTCGCCGTGCACCACTATCTGGTCGCCCGCGGTCCAGGCGGTCTTGAGGCCGTCGGAGGGCAGGACGAAGCTGAGCGTCATGGTCACGGGCTCGGGTGCGGGCTCCGTCTGCGTGCCGGGATCCACCTCCGGTTCATCGGGGTTGCATGCCCCGAGCATCGCCGCCGCACCGAGGGCGGCGATTGCGTATATGATTCGTTTGAACTCTCTCATGGCTTATTCGTCCCAATTCATTGCAGGTGTGTACTCGTACCATTCAAGGATGGCGCTTCCGGGATCCTGTCCGTCCACCTGGTCGCAGCCGATGTACATGTTGATCTTGCTGCCCCAGGTGCAGGTATGGAGAATGTCGGCGGAAGTGTCGAAGGATGTCATCTCGACACCGTTGTACAGGTAGGTCACGTGGCAGTACTCGGAGCCGCTGGGGTCGTACTTGTAGGTGATCTCGACGGGTGCCGAGAAGTCCACGGCGGTGTAGCCGTCGAGCGAAGGCTTGCCGCTCGCACCGCTGCTGGCGGCGTTGAAGTCGAAGCTGATCTTGCCGTCGACGGGGCGGATGTCGACCTTGAACTCGATGCCGTCGCTGTAGCAGAACCAGTGACGCACGCGGGCGCCCCCGGTGATGCCGCTCCAGCGGAAGGTATAGGTGCCGAAAGGCATGCTGCCCTGGTTGAGGCGGGCCTTGGCGGTGAAGAGCGTGCCGACGTCCTTGGTGTAGGCGGGAGCATTGGCCCAGTCGGACTTCCATGCCCCCATCTCGTCGTTGTCCATCAGGTGGCGTTCGGCCTGGATGGGGTACGCCTGCTTGATGATTATCTCCTTCTCGGCAACGGCGTCGCCGGGATTGACGGCAATGGTCCGGAGGACTATGCTGCCGGTGCGCAGGGACGTGCCGGCCGAATTGTCCTGGAAGGAGAGGCTGAGCGTGCCGTCGCCGTCGTGCCCGTCGGGATTGACGATGCTGAACCAGTCGGTCTCACCGCCCTTCTCGGCAGTCCATTTGGCGTTGGAGACGACGTGAATCTCGCTCGAGAGCTGGTCGTAGCCCACGCGCACCTCGAAGGTGTCGGGATCGAGCTGCACGCCGTCCTGGGTGAACTTGACCGTCGCGCGCTCCTCGCCGTTGCGGTCGTAGACCGAAACCGCGGCATAGCGCTTCTCGCCGGTGTTCTCGGTGGCGTTGAGCGTGACGGTGCCGTCCAGAGAGCCGGTGGCTCCGCCGGCGAGGGTGAGCCAGTCGCCTTCGATTACCCTGGCGCTCCAGTCCTGGTTGGAGATGACGTCGAAGGAAATGTCTCCGCCGTCCTTTTCGAGCAGAAGGCCCTCGTCAAGCTCTGCTGCGGGTACGCGCAGGTAGGCGATGCCCCTCTGGTACACGGTGACGGTCTTGCCCGTCCAGCCGCCGCTGGATATCTCGATGTAGTCGGTGCGGTCGTCGAGCGAAGTGTTGTCGTAGTACTGCACGCGCACGGGGGTGCTTTCTCCCAGTCCCACATGGACGAGGGAGTCGGCCACGGCCTCGCCCTCTTCCACGTCGATGATGCACCAGTCGGGGTGTGCGCTCTTGACGGTCCAGTTTTCGGTGGACTTGACCACTATCGTGAAGGCCTTCGGCGAGATGGCGTCGAGGCTGTAGCTGTCGGCCACGCGGTAGCGGAGGTCGACGCTCGGGAGCGGTTCGTCCACCTTCTGCCCGCAGCCGCACAGCCCCGGGAGCAGGGCTGCGGCCGCGCAGAAGTATAGTATAAACTTTTTCATGTCGCTGGGGGTTTACTCTTCGATTACGCTGTATTCGCAGGACTTGATCACGTACCAGGTGCCGGCGGCCCCGCCCGTGAAGATGCCTATGTACTGATGCCCGCCGAGTTCATTGCCCCAGAAGGGGTTCATGCACTGTCCTTCGCACCGGACGCTGCCGTTGTAGCTGAAGTCCATGTGCAGGTGGGACGGGTCGTCGCCGTCGGGATAGAGGCTCATGCCGTAGGTCTGCATGGCGTTCATCTCGTCGAGGCTGAGCGAGTAGTCGAGGCTGTAGTAGCTGTCCTTGTCGATGCGCAGGCCGTGGCCTCCCTCTACGGAGCCCTCGGCGCGCAGGCGGGTCTTGCCCTCGGTGCACCAGTTGTAGAGCTGTGCGCCCCAGCCTTCGCCCTCGACGGTGTTGACGAACCACATCTCGCCCTTGGACTCGAAGTGGCATTCGCCCATGGTGAGCACTACGGTCGAGTAGCGCAGGGGCTCGTTGAAGACGAGGTGCGACTTGGCGCCGCCCTTGAGCTTGACGCTGCCGTCCTCCAGCATTTCAAAGTCGCCCTCGAAGCTGAAGTTGGTCCCCTGGCTCACTTCGATGGTGCTGGAGACGTCGCCGTAGTCGTCGCTGACGGGCTTGATGGTGATTGTGGCTCCCTTTTCGACGAAGAGGCTGTTGAACGGGGCGCTCACCTTGACCTGGTCGGAACCAACCTTCTCCGCGGTGAAGTCTGCGTTGTCGCATTGCACCGTCCAGTCCATGGTAGCCTTGACGCCGAGCAGGAGCTCGCCGCCGCGGCTGTCGACCTCGAGATTGTCGGCGGGAAGGAATTCGAGCGACTGGCCCTTCTGGTTCACGTCGAAGGAGAACTTGTCGTCGCCTGCGGTCACGGTGACAGTGGTCGAACGGGTGACGGAATTGTTGAGGGCGGCGATGGCCCGGATGGTCTTGACGCTGCCGTCACCGGTGCCGGAATTTTCGCTGAAGCTGAGCCACTGGTCGGCGGAACGCACTTCCCAGTCGAGGTTGGTTTCGAGCGTGAAGGGGAGGGAATTGCCCTCGGCCTCGAAGACGTCGGTCACGGGCTGCACGTAGAGCTTGCCCTTGCGCAGCTGGGTGATGACGATCTTGTAGGAGGTGTCGGTGTTCTCGCCGCCCAGGGTGAGGGTGACGGAACGGTCGTCGTAGCCGGTGTTGGCCACGGCGGTGATGACGATGTCTTCGCTCAGGCTCGACAGGGCGCTGGAGACGGGGGACACCTTGAGCCATTCGGTCTTCTCCCAGCCGGTGATGGACCAGGGAGTCGTGGAGGCCACCTGGAAGGATACCGACTGCGGCTTCTCTCCCTGGATGGTATAGGACTCGAGGGCGTCGCATTCCAGCTTGACGGAAGCGGCAGCCTTCTCGGGAGTCATCTGGGTATCTACGTAGAACTGCTGGCAGGCGGCTCCGAGGACTCCTGCGGCAAGGACTGCGGCGATTTTCACAATGAGTTTCATATTGCGTTGGATTTTATTCGGTTAAACTGCTACCATCCGCTGTTCTGCGGGTTGAGGTTTTCGTTGCAGAAGAGTTCCTTCTGAGGTATGGGGTACAGGTTCATCCTGTCGGCCCAGGTGCGGCGTTCGACCATCATGCGGCTGTACTCGAAGGTCTCGCCTGTGCGGAGGATGCTGACGCCGTCTATCTGGGTCTGGGTCGAGGCGCCGATTTTCCAGCGGCGGACGTCCCAGAAGCGGTGGTCTTCGAATGCGAATTCGACCCGCCACTCTCTCTGGAGGGCCTCCTTGAAGGCGTCGTAGCCCTGGGCGGTGACATCGGGCATGCCGGCGTTGGCGCGCACCTGGTTGAGGGCGTCGCGGGCCGACAGGCGGAGCGTGCCGTCGGTCTTGTCCGGATCGCGGAAGTACTCGTTGGCGGCCTCGGCGTAGCTGAGCAGGGTCTCCGCATAGCGGTAGACGATCCAGCTGTGCTTGTTGGAGAGCTCGGCCTCGGGAGTGAAGCTCGTGGTCTCCTGGATGTAGCGGCGGAGGTAGTAGCCCGTGGGCGAACCGAGGTCGGCGCGGGTGGCGGAGTAGTCGGCGCCTCCCACGAAGGTCTCGATGGTGGAGCCCTTGAAGCTCATGCCGTTGGCGAGGATGGCGCGCTCGAAGCGGGGGTCGCGGCCCTCATAGGGGCGGGTGACGTCGAAGTCAGGGTCGTCGGTCTGCCAGCCGTCGGAGCCGAGGGTGATGTCGTAGCCCGCGGCGGTCTGGAAGGCGTCAACGAGGTTCTGCGTGGGGTAGGTGCCCGACATCGAAGTGCGCTTGCCTTCGGTGAAGCGTACCGGGAAGTTGTATCGTTCGAAGCTCTGGCTCTCGGAGCGCAGGATCTGCATCACCACCTCGGGTGACTGGGCGAAATTGTTGGCCTTCTCGGAAGGGTCGAGCCTGTAGAGGCCCGAATCGATCATGTCCTGTGCCGCCCTGGCGGCCCTGAGCCACTTCTGGTTGTCGCCGGAAGGGTTGAACAGGGGGCTTGCGGCATACAGCAGGGCCTTGGTCTTGACGGCCATGGCAAAGCCCCTGGTCACGCGGCCGTACTCGTCGTCGAGCATGCCCATGTAGGTGGAGGGGAGCACCAGAGCACAGCTGTCGCACTCGGCCACGATGTAGTCGATGACATCGTCGAAGGGGGTCTTTTCGATGGTGTTGGCCTCTTCGATGGTGAGCATCTTTTGGGGGACGGGGATGTCGCCGTAGCGGCGCGCAAGCTCGAAGAGGTAGTAGGCCTTGAGGAGGCGTGCCTCGTACGGGTAGTACTTGAGGTGCTCCTGCCACTGCGAGTATTTGGCGTCGTACTTGTATATCGAGATGTCTACGGTCTCCATCGACTCCAGGAACTCGTAGCAGCAGCGGATGGCGTTGTACAGCGTCCACTTGGTGTCGACCGTCGAGAGGGCCGACCAGTTGCCGTTGTTGTAGCGCTGCACCGTGGCGCCCGGGTCGCCGAACTCGGCGTCGTCGCAGCCGCAGTCGCGCATGGCGTCGCTGATGTCAACTATGTCCTTGCCGGGCATGTAGCCGTAGATGTTGGTCAGCATCCTCTGTATGTAGCTGTAGGTGCTGTACATGTCTTCGCGGCTGTAGATGCCCGAAGTCTCGTCGAAATCCAGGAAGTTGCAGCCTGCGACAAGCAGGGCGGCGGATAAGAGGCAGGTAATGTTCTTTTTCATATCGTTTCCCGGTTTAGAAGTTGAATTTTACGCTTCCCCAGATGACGCGGGTCGAGGGGTATGTGGCTCCCAGCTGCTCGGGGTCGGCGAAACCGATGTTGTCGAGGCTGAAGAGGTTGGTGCCGTTGAGGGCCACCTCGGCGTCGCATATCTTCAGGAGGCTGCGGGGTACGGTGTACGAAATTCCCACGTTGCGCAGCTTGATGAACGAACCGTCGCGGTACCACAGGGAGTTGTTGCGGTAGTTGTTGTCGCCGTCGAGCGTGGTGAGACGGGGCATCGTCGCGGTGGCGGCGTTCTCGGGAGTCCAGGGAACCTCCCTCAGGAGGAAGGTGTCGGAGATGTTGCCGTTGTTGGCGAGGGGCTGGTAGAGGGGCGATTCCAGGAGGTTGACCGTGACTCCGGTGACACCCTGGAAGTCGGCGAACACCTTGAAGCCCTTGTAGCCGGCGTGCAGTCCGAAGCCGAACTCGAGCAGCGGCGTGCTGGAACCGAACATCTTGACTATGTCCTGGCTGTCGATGACGCCGTCGCCGTTCTGGTCGCGGTACTTGAGGTCGCCGGGCCGCACGTCGCCGAAGGTCTGCTTGGGAGAGTTGTTGATTTCGAGCTGGTTCTGGAAGATGCCTATGACCTCGAGGCCGTAGCGCTGTCCCACGGGGTTGCCCTTGTGGTACAGGTAGTCGTACTGCTGGAAGGCCTGGCCGTCGTCGATGACGGTGGTGAAGAGCCAGCCGCCGTTGGCGTAGACGCCGTACTCGAAGTCGCCGGCCTTGTCGTCCCAGGCGATGGCGGCGTCGATGCCGCGGTAGCGGTACTCGCCGAGGCTCTGCGCGCTCATGCCTATACCGATGACCTCCGATATGTTGGACGGCGAGATGAGGATGTTGCTGCGCTGCTCCCAGAAGGCGTCGGCCGTCGCGGTGAGGCGGTCGCCCAGGAGCCTCGTCTCGAGCCCGAAGGTGACTTTGTTGGAACGCTCGGGGGCGAGGGTGATGGCGGCCATGTCGCCCTCGGCGCGGCCTGAATAGCTCTTGAAGGACTCCCCGGGGCCGAAGTTGTAGCTGTGGCCGTTGCTGGAGCCGTACACCTGGCGCCAGAGCTCATGCTCAAGGTCGGCGTCGGAGCCCGAGAGGCCCCAGGAGGCCGAAGCCTTGACGTAGGGCTTTTCGGAGATTACGGCGCCCAGGCTCACCGCCGGATACAGGTTGAAGCGGCTGCCCTTGGGCATGTAGGCCGAACCGGCGTAGTTGATTACGGCGTCGGCGAAGAGGCGCTGCCTGTAGTTGTAGCTTGCCGTGGCAAAGATTTCCTGCGTCTTTGAGGAGGCGTTGCGGCCGCTCTCGACCCAGGAACGCTGGCGGTAGGCGGCGTGCGCCTCGATGTGGTGGTCGCCTGCCTGGCGCACGTAATTGACGCGGCCGAGCAGTTCGAACTTCATCTGAAGGTCGCTGAACCAGTGGCTGAATTCGACGGTCTTGGAATCGGTGCCGTAGTACTTGAGCGCACCGTCCACGAGCTCCGCGTAACGGAACTCCTTGGTGGCGGTCTCGGTCATCTTGCCTATGTAGTCGAAGGCGACCGAGGCGTCGGCGCTCAGGCCGGGCAGCAGGGAACCCATATCCTGGCGGAGGTCGAGGTTGGCGAGCACCTTGGTGTTGGAGTACTGGTGCTGGCCCGACTCCTGGAACTGGGCGACGGGGTTGCCGGAGCCGTAGATGGAGGAACCGCCGTAGGTGCCGTCTTCATGCCTGATGGGGAATGCGGCCGAAGGGATGTTCCAGACAAGCTTGTCGATGGCGTTGCTGCTGCGCATGCAGTAGGGCTTGTTGCTCTCCGACAGGCGGGCCATGACGCCGATCTTCATGGCGGTGGATTCGGTGATGTTGACGTCGACGTTGGCCCTGATGCCCAGACGGTTGTCGTAGACGTGGCCGTTGTAGCGGTCGTCGGCGGTGGGGGTGACGTACATCCCGTTGTCCTTGAGGTAGTCGACGGCGGTGAAGTAACGGAAGTTGCGGTTGCCGCCGCTGAAGGTGAACTGGGCGCGGTGGTTGTCACCGTGGTCGCGGTAAATCTGGCTCCACCAGTCCACGTTGGGGTAGGCGTACTCGTCGGTCTTGTTGTAGAAGCCGTTGAGTTCCTCGCTGGAGTAGCGGGGGGCCAGACCGTCGAGCTCGCGGGCCTGGTTCATGTAATATGCATAGGTGTAGGCCTCCGAGAACGTGGGGGTACGGTAGGGCATGGCGTAGCCGTACTGGTACTTGGCCGTGACGTGCAGGGGGGCGTTGGTGCCGCGCTTTGTGGTTATCATCACCACGCCGTTGGCGCCCTTTACGCCGTAGAGGGCTCCAGCCACGGCATCCTTGAGCACTGTAATCGATTCTATCTCGATGCCCGTGAGGTCGTTGAGCTCCCTGGCGAAGCCGTCCACCAGGATGAGCGGGCTGTGGCCGTGGAGGCGCAGCTTCGACTGGTTGTCTTCGCTGCGGCCGCTGCCCTGCTTGACCAGAAGTCCGGAGAACTGGCCGTAGAGGGCCTTTGCGATGTCCACTTCCGGGCTCCTGTCAAAGAGGGACCCGTCGGCGGATGCGGCGGTGGCCGCCTGCACGTGGAAGGGGTTCCCGAGGACTATGGAGTCCAGCTGGGAGACGGCTCCCTTGTCCTGTGCGGACGCGACTGCCGACACCGTCAGAAGCGGAAGAAGGATATATGTAAGTAGTCTTTTCATCTTCGGGTACGTTTACAGGTTTACCATCCCGGATTCTGGGTCATGCCGTAGCCTTTATTTATCTCTACGGCCGGAATAGGCGCGAGGTACCATTTGGTGTCCCAGCTGGTGTACCAAACGCGCGGGGGATATGCGTCCTTGAGCTTGAAGGTGAAGCTGGTCGCGTTTTTCTGTTTGTTGCCTGTGACTTCGAGGCCCTTGAGCTTGGTGGTGAAGGCCGATGTGAGGCCCCAGCGGACCATGTCGAACCAGCGCACCTCCTCGAAGCCGAATTCCAGGTCGCGCTCGAGCAGGAGGGCGTCGCGGAACTGCTCCTTGCTCATGCCTTCCGCCACGGGGGGCAGGCCCACGCGGGCGCGGACGGCGTTGAGCCAGGCGTAAGCCTCGGCCGAAGGGCCGCCGTCGGCCTCGTTGTAGGCTTCGGCTGCATTGAGGAGCACTTCGGCAAGACGCATCAGGCACCAGTGGGGAGGGACGTTGCGGTCGGATTCCTGCTGGTAGATGAACTTCATCTGGAGGAATCCGGTGTTGCCGTCCTGGAAGCTGGGGCTCTTGGCGTTGGTGTAGTTGGGACCTACGACTCCGTTCTTCCAGAGGTCGCCGGGCACGCAGACGTTCTCGTACAGGCGGGGGTCGCGGGTCTCGGTGAAGGTGGCGGCGTCGACCTTGTGGGCGCCGTTGGCGTCAGGCTTGAAGAAGGGGTTGCGGTCGGCGCCGAGGGCTCCCGGGTGGTCCCAGTCGAAGTCCTCGGGGAAGGGAGTGCCGTCGGAGTAGGGGAAGCGGTTGACCCAGTTGAGGGTGGCGCCGCAGCCGAAGTCGTCCTGGAGATCCATGTTCTTGTTGTGGTAGCTGGTGCTGTTGCTCTTGCGGACGGAGATGATGGTCTCGGTGGTGCCGCGGTCACGGTACGACTTGCGGTAGGCGAGGCGGTAGTCGGCGGGCTGGAAGAATGTGTCGCCGCTCACGGGGTCGACTCCGGTGGGAGTGGCCTGCACGAGGGCGTAGTAGCCTCCCACGCCCCAGGCGCCCATGAACTCGTCGGCGGCCTTCTTTGCAGCTGCTTCCGCAGCGGCGATCTGCTCAGCAAGCGCAGCAGCTTCCTGATCCTCAGAAACCGCAGGAATTACAACGGTTTCGGGCAAATCTGCAGAAACCACGGAAGGATCTTCCTCTCGGGCAAACGCAGCGGTAGGAAGCACGGCAAACAGCATTGCCAGTACGACCAGCAAGGATACGAAGCGCTTACGGATTTTCAACATAGCTGTCCCTCCAAAATAACCCAATTAACTGGGGTATAAAGCAACATATTTTACCAGCAAAAATTATACCTCTAATTGATATAAAAGTAAACATATATTGGACAATTTTATTAAGATTTTTTCGGTTTTGTCATTTTAAATGGTTCTTTATTGCATTATTACTATACCTTATTCTTTTTTCTGCATTCTGTATCCTATTTACTTTTAATTAAATATATACTATATTCTTTTAAATCCATTCTATATTGTATTTTCATATATAGCGGTCCCGTATCCGTTCGATACGGGACCGCG
>ERZ842401.5258-NODE-5258-length-14465-cov-32.669396_pt1 | contig 14465 bp, 8 predicted proteins | sample MGYA00521270_ERZ842401 | MGnify/ENA primary metagenome ERZ842401 (study PRJEB31892, sample SAMEA3878208) | bioreactor metagenome | biome: Moose rumen | place: Sweden | collected 2011-10 | study: EMG produced TPA metagenomics assembly of the PRJEB12797 data set...
ATCGCAAAACATTTGAGTGACCACTATTACGACTACGCGATTCACAATAAAATCGGAGTGATGTCAGACGGACAACATCATCCTCATGTTCATATTATGTTTTCAGAGCGAATGATTGATGAAGTGGAACAAAAGAAGGAGCGAGCCGCTTGTAATTTCTTTAAATACCCCGCGCGGAAGAAAAAAGATGGTTCAGAGCCTTCTTTTGAAGAACGCCGCAAACATGGTGCGCCCAAAAATCGCAACTGGGCTAATAAAAATTTTCTTCCCGTTCTTCGCGCCGACTTCGCACAAATCCAAAATGAAGTCTTGGAGCAAAATGGCTTTTCCATTCGCGTTGACCATCGCTCTCTCAAGGCACAGAAGGAAGAAGCGGAGAAAAACGGCGATTCTTTCCTTGCCAGACTTTTTAGCCGAGTGCCGGAAGAATATGTTGGCGTTATTTCGTGCAAAGAAGATGATGACCCAAAAGTAGAACGGCTGAAAGAATTTCGTTCCCTGCGCAACCAACATTTTGATTTAGTCATGAAATTGGACGCTATCGCTAAGGAAAAAGAAGAATTAGAAACGAAAGACGCTGTTCAAATTTCTACGACCAAAGCCAAGAATCTTACCGACTCCCAAGATTTTATTTCGCAAAAATTTCTTTCTCAATATCAGCAAGAGCTGAAAACTAAAATGTTCACAGCGGTCGCAGAGGTTAATAAATGGAAGCGCGTCATTATTTCTTTTCATGACGCACAAGAACAAGCCAAACTCGAATACATGACTAAATCCGAGCGCGAATTATGGCAAAACTATTTTGAAACACTCGCACAGAAAAAACAGTTGGAAGAATTTTTACAGACTCTTAAAAAGCCAAAAGAAACCCAAAAGGACGCTTTGAAAGCCTATAACGACCTTGTTGCCGGTGTTTATTCTAAAATTTTTTCTCTATTATCAGCGGCAAGGTTGATGAAAAAATCAGTCGTCGAAATAGAAAAAAAGCTTGAATCTCCCGATTGCAAGAAAAATATTCAACTCGTCGCGCATCAGATTCTTCAGGCTAACCTTTACGCGAAAAAAATGTTAAGGCGCGAGAGTGATAATCTTGCCCGCGCCGTCGACGCTCTTCAAAATGAAATTTTCGCCCAAACTTTGACCGATGATAACAAAAATATTTACAAGACACGCGAAGTTTACGATATTATTCGCCGCCAATATTTCGGACTGAAGAAAGAATACGAAAGAACACTTGACCTTAAATTTGATTTGCAAAAGCGAATTATTTCGCCGCAACGCGCTTTCGCTATGGCAAAAAATATCTTCGTGGGCGGCTATTTAAAAAGACTACGCGCCACTATTCGCCAATATAAAAAAGATGAGCAACGTCTTGCTCAAAATATTTTTGCCTTCAATCAACGCGAAAATATTTTCCAAAATCGTGACTGGTCAGTTGTTTCCCACTCCATTTTCGCTCAGGAAAAATATCTTCTCACCAAACAAAAGACCTTAATCGAAATAGAAAAAGCTCGTCTCGCAAATCTAAAGCTTTCTATTGAACAAAAACAAGCCGAGTTGGATTCCTTGTGCCAAAAACCTGATTCGCTAAAGAAAATAGAACTAATCGCCGCTGGCATTCTTCGCAAAAACTATAAATTTGTCCGCCGATTAGAAGAAATCGAAACTCGCGTCAAAAATTTGGCGCAAAAAATCAATCACGCCAAAGAACAACTCGACGCGCTCAAAATTCAGCTTTCTCTCGATAAACCTAACACCGCTTACAAAGTCATTTCCAATAACCAGTCAAATAATTTTGCCGCAATCATCGCTGACGCTATTTTAATGGAGCCGGAAGCAATGCAACTGGTCGCTCGCTCCACCGGCAATAATCTCGAAATGGAAAAGGATTGGGAAATGATGAGCGAGTTCGATAAAGATGAAATCATTCGCCAAAAAATTATCCGCGAGCTGTGAAAAAATCGCATTCAGATATTTCTCCTTCCGAACCAATCTTATCTTTCATACCAAGGGAACTCATTTTCTTGATTTCTCCTTTATTTTTTGTGACTAAAGCAACCTCATTTGAAGAAAAAATGCCCTTCGAAACCAAAATCATTTTTTTCATCGGAAATTCATCGATGGCGTCCTAACGCCATTAGTGACGTTTAGTGACGAAACTAGTGACGAAAGTGCCGTTTCAAGTGACGTTTCAGTGACGAAATAATTTCCAAAAATTTCGCGTCCTAATGCGGGTTAGTGACGCAAGTGACGCAAGTGACGCTTTGGGGAACTTTTTCTCTCCTAAGAAAAAAATTTTATTTTTTCTGTGTGTGTGTTTGACTAATTTTTTCCCAGAAAATTTATTTTTTCTCTTAATGTCCTCTAACCTTGTAAAAACCGTCACTAACGTCACTAACGTCACTTTCGTTGATTTGACGCGACTTTTTTCAAAAAAGTTTCGTCACTCATTCGTCACTTTGCTAAAAGTTTCGTCACTTTTCCGTCACTTTATGAAGTATACCTGAAAAATAGCCTACTGTTATGATTTTATTCTGAAAGATTTAGGGCGAAAAACAAAACTTTTTCTTTCAGATGAGCAGATTTTTTCTTTCCTCTAAAAAAAAAATGGGCATGGAGCTCGTAAGCTCTGCCCGAAAACGGTATATCGTTGGAATCGATAGTTCCTCCGTTAAAATCGTCGGATTAATTGTGCCCGCCATTATTCCAACCAATGCCGAAGAATTTCCTTTCACCACCTGTGGTTCTCCGATAACTGATGCCGTCAATACGACTGATAGCATCAGTCAAAGCACGGTCGCTGTTCTTAAATTGCTGAAAGCATTCATCGGAACATTTTTCTTTCAGACGTCCTAAAAATTGTTGTCTGGGAATGGAGAGATTTTGCCCACGCTGGCAGTACTCGCTAATAAAGTCGTATATGAAATCGTTTTCAGCAAGGTAGCTCCTGGTCTGTTCACGCATGGAATCAGCAATGATAAGCCCGTCGCGATAGAATAATTGAGCGGCGTCGACGAGAAGAGAGAGTATAGCGGCAAGAGAATCAGGAGCCAATAGTTTTTTCTTTAGTAGAGTGTCGGGATTTTTAGTGAAGTCTGCGCTAAAAAGCATGTTAAGCAATCTACGCAAAAGCCCCGGATCGCGAGTGTCACTCAAAATAGGCATGTGGTTACCACTGAGCATCAATTTGTGAGTAGGGTCAATGTTGTGAAATTCTTCATGAAGTCTGCGGACAGGGATTTTGTCACCGCCGGTCAAGGATTTGAATTTGGCAACGTCAAGGCGACCGCCTTGCGGGAGTTCTTCAACGATAGCAAGGCGACATTTTTCCAGAACGTTGAGTTCGGTAGTAGCTGCACCAGCGTCTTTCAATCTGCCAGCTTCGATGACGGCAGTGACGGGAACGCTGGCAGCATAGTCGTTGAGTAGAATGATTAAAAGTTTGGTGAGAGTGCCCTTGCCGTTGCCGCCGGAACCGTAGATGAAGAGAGCTTTTTCAGCAGAGACATCGCCTGTAATGCAGTAACCGAGCCAACGAATTAAAGCGGCGCGAGTTTCTTCATCCGGTAGAATGTCGCGCAAAAATTTATCGACGGTCTCATTGCGAAAGCCGGCATGATAGAAGGCGTTGACTTGCTGAGTGAGAAGAAGAGCAGGGTCAACAACCTCGTAGAATTTGCCGTCGTAAAGGTCGATGACGCCGTTTTTGCAGTTGAGCAGATTGGAATGGTTGTCCAAGTCGTCGGTGGTGATTCTGATACGATTGACGCCTTTGAGAAGGTTGGTAGCCGCACCGACGCAGAGGTTAGTTTGCCAGGAACGAATGATTTTTTTAGCGTCAGGGAAGTCTAAAGGATTAGGTTCGTTTTCTTCCAGCATCATGGCGAGACGACCGGCGAAAGGAAGAATGGCAGAATTTTTACCGGCGTTGCCTTTTATCCAAATGCCTTTGTCCTTATCGAAGGTCAACCAACGGTCGCAGTCAGTTAAAAATCGTATTTCATTGTTGAAGAGAAAATCAAGTCGGAGAGCGTTATAAAGGTCAGTATTCTTCATGGCAAAAAGACGAGTGACTTGTTCCGGAGAAAGTAAAAGCTTGGGATTTTTGGGCTTAGCTTGCTTTTCTTTCCAACGAGCAAGGTCTTTTTCTTGAGCCTCTTTTTGTTCTACGGCTTTTTGGAATTCTTTCTGGTCGCGCTTAATGGTGGTGACGATTTCATCGACGATAGTGGCAAAGTCGCTGGGAACGAGATTGGCGAGATTTTTAAGTTCGGTACTGGGATTATCGGAATCCTTGATTTTTTTCTTAGCGGAATCGCGAGCGTCGCGCATTACGTTAAAGAAAGTGGCGGCGAACTGCGGAAGATAAAATTTGCACAGAGCAATTTTGCGACGAATAGAAATGTTGAAAACGTCGTCAGGATTGAAATTCTCTGTTGTCAAATTGTCAATGTAAGCTTTAGCGTCTTTGAGTTCGGCGAGTATTTTGGGGTCGACGGGTGCATTTTTATGGTTGGTGCGCCATTGGGCAACGAGATGGTTGAAGAGTTTAGCGTCAGCAATTTCTTTTTCGATGATAGCAAAATCAGCTTGGGAGTCTTCGATAATCTTCGATACGAGTTCATTTAAGAATTGGTCGCCGCGAGTAATGAGTAGCTCATTAGCGTCGATTTTGTTTCCGAGTTCCGTTTGGTCGGCTTGCGAGAGAGAGTCGAAAAGGAATCTGGAAATGGCAGGAATGTTTCTTTTTGAAAGTTCACCGCGCAGATTTTCAGCGTTAGACTTGCCGGCGTCGTCGTTATCAAAAAGAATGAGAAATTTTTTGCCGGTGATTTTCCTTTTGTCGATAAGAGGAAGCAAAAGTTCTTTGTACCCGCCAACGGACAAGGTGGCGACGACAGCTACATTGCCGCCCGACGCTTGCCAGATACTCATGGCGTCAATTTCCCCTTCGACGACGAGAATCAGTTCGTTATTGCTTTTGAGAGCGTCAAGATTAAAAAGTTCAGTTTTAACTCCAGCGTGCATTTTCCAATATTGCTTGTCGATATTTGGACGGTCGCTAAGTAGCAGAGCGGCAAGATAATGAGCTTTATCCGCAGTAGGAATGATGATACGTCGAGTAGGAAAGGCTTTTCCTTTTTCGAGCCGGATTTTGGGATGAGACCATTTATCGAGATAACCACAACCGAAATGCTGATAAGTTTCAAGAGTTAAACCTCTGCGGTCGGAGTCGGGCAATTCGTCGAGGTGATTTTGAGAATCAGCGATGTCGATTTGAATGAGAGACAATTCAGAAGAAGAAGTTTCGCGCTTTTTTTTGGGAGGAGATTTTTTCTTTTTAGTGGAGTAAGTTAAGTTGGAATCGAGAGGATAACCGATAAGTTGAGCCCCAATAGCGAGAGCTTTGCACATGTCGTTGAAATCGTGAAGATTAAGGCGTTCTTCGTCAGCAATTATTTTAAGAAGGTCGCCTTGAAAGCCGCATTCGCGGAAACAGTGATAGAGCCAGCGGTCGCCTTTGAATTCGACTTCAACGGGAGTAGCGTCTCTACCTTTTCCGTTGCCGCAAATGGGGCAGATGATTTTGCGCTTATCAGGATTGCGACTTGAGCCAGCTTCTTCGAAAATGAAATGCGGGTCGTAAGAATTGATTTTGTCTTTCAGGTCGTCGGTAGCTGAGCGAGAAAGTCGCTTTACAGCCTCAACGTCAGAGTTGGTCGCGTAGGGTAACCATTGAGATTTGAAATTCATGTGATATAATCCTCCTTGTTTGAAAGAGATTTTTTAGCCGTCGAGAGCGGCATTATTTTTTTGTAAAAGCAAAAGACGACAGACATCATAAACTGATGAATGCCGTCTCGGATAATCTGAATGAGAGTCTTGAAAGAAACTTTGCCTTGATTTATAATGAAGCTCCATGAATTAGAGAATCATCTTGGTTGAGAGTTGTTTAACTCATGAAAGTTGTAGTAAGCGATTAAGTCTTAAGCTTTAGGGAATCTGCAAAATTTCTTAAAGTGACTCTCTGGTAGATGACGGTAATCATTCACCAGTGGCTCTGTAGTGCCTAGGAAACACTGCAGGGCTTTTCGCGTTTATGTAGGTCGTTCTATAATTTTGTCCTCCAATGATTTAAGTTTGTTTGTGGGTAAATTAAACACGTTCGCGAAATATGTATTCATCGCTTAATGCTAAAGAATGTCCCATAATGTACGCCTTTCATTAAAAATTAACTTGTTTGTTTATTAAACCTATGGATTTAGCTTTATCGACAAATCTTTTTGCATCATCAGATTGTGCTAAAGCTTGCCCAATGGATAGTAGCTGATAATAAATGTAGTCCTTATCTAATATCTGTAAGGAAATGCTTTCATCTAATACCTTGAATTTGTCATCTTTTTGTCTGCTTCTGTTTAAATCTATATGCACTCCGCCGAGTTTGTTAGAAATATAGTCGATAATATCATAATGAGTGAATTTCGTTCCTTTAACGACCAATGCGGTCTTTTTAAGATATTTATGAAGTTTATATTCTTTGGGATGTTCCATTAAAAACTTTCCTCGTTCATAGTTCCTTTTTACTTCGTTTGGGGTAGAGGCGAAATTTAAGAACCTGAATCCCTCGATTATTCCGCCATTATATTTCGCACCGCCTGCAACCGCAATTTCAATCTTGTCAACTGGAATTTCTTCATTGTTGCCAAATATTAATTCATCTGAATCGACTGCAATAATTCTCGGCTCCCCTTGAAACCCGATTTTTTGCCAAGCAGTACGATATGCTCTGTTACCATCTCCATCTAACAATAAACGCCGCAAAATTGCACTTGAATTGCGTAGCGAAACGTCGTTGATTTCTTCATTCCATTTGTTCATTAAAAAATCCAAATCTTCTGCTACAGTTTTCATTAGATAAAAATCGGTTGTTTTGTTCAAAATTGTTCTCCTAATACTAATTCTCCGCGAAAAACTCGCGATAGAATTGATTTTCTTAATATTTCGATATGCTCCAAGGTTTTTCCTGCTAAGTTTTTCGTCTGCTGTTCCCGACCAAGCAAGTCGTCGAGCAGGCGGACGATTTCTTTTTGCTCCTCTGGCGGCGGCAATGGAATGACATACGCGCCAATTTTTTTTGCGTTAATGTTAGATTGATTTACGCCGTCATTTTTCACGTGGTTACAGTATTCCTTTGCAGCAGGGGAATTCAAAACATAGTTCAGGTATTCGCCGCTTAAAACGTCGCGGTCATAATCCAACTTGATTAAATACCCCGCGTATATAGCGGGATATTCTCCGCGATAAATGGAAGTTTTGCCGACGAGTTCCGCGCTGTTGGTTCGATTGAAAAGCACATCGCCTTTTGAGAGTAGATATTTTTTGATGTCGGCTTCGTCGTCTGAATAGGCTAAATCCTTCCAATCAATTTTTCCGCATTGTAGGTTGCCCATACGGAGGACAATCATTTTGCCGAATGATTTAGATTTCTTGGACGTTCCATAAATTAAGCCTTTGCAAACAGAAGCGATCGTGCGTCTTTGCCAACTGTCGAGGGTTGTGCCGTGTTCCTCGCGCCACAGCTGTGAAAGTTCGCCGGTAAAAGCTTTGTGAAGTATAGCCGTCCGCCTAAGTTCCGAGCCGTCGACAACTGATTGAGCCAATGCCTTTGCCGCATCGAGGTCGGCAAACAGTTCGTCGAGCAAGGAAACGATGCGCTGCTGTTCGTCCAATGGCGGAAGCGGGAAATTTACTGCCATCAGATTTTTAATCGATACGCCGCCAATTAATCCATGTTTCATTGCGGTGAATTGCTCGGCGAAATCTTGCGTCTGCAGAAAATAATAGATTAGCTTTGGATTTATTTTATTTGTCACGAACGCGCAGAGTTTGTTGACGAAGCAAACGGGCTTGTTGGTAAATCCGAGCTTGCGCCCTGCGCTTCCACCTTCTATACAAAGTAGCGGCGTGTTCGCCGGAGCTATCTTAAAGTTATCGCTTGCGGGAATTCTGATGTTAGTCGCGTAATCAATCTGATTGTCGAAACCAATATCTTTCGTAGCAATGTAAATAAGTCCGTCATCCTTACCGAGATATTTTTCTGTTTTGATTTTCTCGTTAATGCTGTTGCCCGTAAAAAGCGTCGCTATATCTTTCATTTTGACCCATTGCCAGTCATTAGGGAGCGGATAAGGTTGCTCGTTAGTCGGAATCATTGTCAGCCCTCGAAAAAAGGATGTTCTTTGGTATAATCAGCAGAAGCTTTAAGGAAAGAATCTAAATCAACATCCTCAAAATACCTTCTCCGCCACAAAGTGTAATCCGATTTTTCTTTGAACAGGGTCGAAATAAATCTTTCCGTATCCGTGACGCCTAAATTTTCTATAAGGCAATTCATACCCAATTTCATAACTTCCGTCGTGCTATTCATAACTGTTCCCTCCCAAAATTTTAATGAAGTCAACGGGATTTATAACCTCAATTTTCTCGCCACGATATTTTAAAACTCTGTTGTCTGTTGTCAAAAAGTAGTCACAATCGGCTTGAATAGCGCAAGCAATATGAGCGGCATCCGCGTCTTTAATTCCCGTGCTCATTATTTCTCTTGCAATAGTTGCTGTTTCATTTAGTCGGTCAACATCAACAAACACGCTGGTATTTTGTTTGATGAATTCATGAATTGCCCTTCGTCTGTCCTCGTGAGGATTCTTGCTGTTCTCGTACAAAAGCACATGAGAAGCGGCAAGCTCTAGACTTCCGATTTTAATGGCGTCTTGAATAAAAATTTCTGCTTGTGATTCAAGCGAGATTCTTATTTGTGATTGGTCGTCATAAGGACGATTATAACAACAATTATCCAGATACACCCGAAGAAGTTTTTTAGCCATTATCTTACCTCCAGTGCTCGCAATTTGTTGACGACGCCTTGAAGTAAGTCGGTAGCCTCTTGCAGATTGTCAATCGCTTCCTCACCGAGTTCAATCGGGTCGGGTAGCTCGTCATAATCAACAAGAGAATCATCACGAATCAAACCTAAGTCAAGAGAATTTTTCTTTTCGGCGATTTGTTCCCGCGTGAAGACATTAAAGCGTTCGTCGTGAGTAGCGCGGCGGTCGTCAGCTTCAAATGCTCGTTCAAAAGCTAAGAAATGTTCACGGCGAAGCGGATTAGTCACACCGAATGAAGGCATATTCGTTCGCAGGTCATAGAACCAGACTTCACTGGTATTGTCGTTATCAGTCATACCGCGAGTAAAGAACAAAACATTAGTTTTGACTCCTTTAGCATAAAAAATTCCTGTAGGCAAACGCAAAACGGTATGTAAGTTGCATTTGTTCATGAAGTCGACGCGAATCCGTTCGCCGTCACCATCAGCAAAAAGAACGTTGTCAGGCAAGACGACTGCGGCGCGTCCGCCAGATTTGAGACTACGATAGAAATGTTGCAGGAAATTTAATTGCTTGTTGCTGGTCGGGAAAGTAAGGTCGTCACGTGTAGCTCGTTCGCCGCCTTTTTTCGTTCCAAATGGCGGATTGCTCAGAATTAGGTCGAAATTTTTCATGCTCTTACCGACTTCAGAGAGTGTATCGCCGAAAATAATTCTGCCGTCGAGACCATGCAACATGGCGTTCATCAGCGCGAGGCGGTGAGTATCGTGGACGAGTTCACAACCGGTAAAAGCCTTAGTCATTTGAAAAATTTGCTCCGTCGGCGAGAGGTCAAAGAAATCGTCGGTGTGATTGCGGACGTATTGAGCAGCGGCAATCATAAAGCCGAATGTGCCACAAGCAGGGTCATTGCAGAGTTCTCCCGCTTTCGGTTTCATCAGCCGAACGATAACATCAATAAGGACGCGAGGAGTAAAATATTGCCCTGCGCCCGATTTTTTTTCGTTGGCGTTTTTTTCGAGTAGACCTTCATAAAGGTTGCCAAGACCTTCTTCACGCGCCGAATACCAATCTAGCGCATTTATACTGGAAATTATTTTTTCAAGATTTTTTGGTTCTTCAATGTTGGTTACCGCGCCTTGATAAATTTCGCGTATTCTGCCCGTGCAATTTTCTCCGAGATGAGCGAGCAACGTTTTATAAAATTTTTTGAGTTCAATACCGCTCTTTGACGCAAGCACGTCCCAACGATAATCGGCAGGAATTTTATCTTCTGTTCCGGTTTCCTTCGCCATTTTAAGAAACAAAATGTAAGTCAGTTCCGTAACGTACTGATGGTAAGTGATTCCATCATCACGCAGAACGTTACATAGATTCCACAGCTTAGAAACAATTTCTTGATTAGTCATTTATGAAACCTCGTAAATTCCAACAAATTCTTAAATTCCTCAATACCCAACAAGATTCTCACAAGTTCTGCCTGATATTTTGGATTAAGCTTATTTGCATTTTCGCTGAATTCATGAGCAGACTTAATAGCTTGAGAAAGAAGCTTTTCTTGTTCCTCATCATAATCATTAAAATTCATGCCACATTTCCTCCGTCATCGTAAAGATAGCTGTTAAGTTCGTCGAGAATTTCTGACAGCCTTCCGCCAAAAATTTTATTAATTCTGTAGAATCCGCCATTTTGCTTAAAAGCGGTGCCAACTTCATCAAAAGAAGAAGTATCAATCAGAGTCTCGTTGAGCAGATATTTTTCGATACGGTCGAGCCATTTCAATTCTTGAGCGGAAAAATTATGAGCTGTTTTGATTCGGGAAATGGCGTTTGAAATTTTATCGGTATGATTCATGAGCTGAACACCGAGAGTATAACGACGAATCAAGCTGATAATATCGGCAGTGATTTCAGAGTTGGTCAGTTGAAAAATTGCGCCGTTGAGGTAGTCGACGCTGAAATTATTTTCACGCAAGACGCGGAGTAACTTTTTCAAGTCGGCACGAGTTAAATCTTTCGGACGTGTACAAACGACATTGAGCGCGACAATTTCATTTCGATTGGTCGCTATAAATTTTGCAAACTCGTCAAGATAATCTTTCGGGCTTTTTCCTTCACCATAGCCGATTTTATGCGCCGTCAAGAAATCTTCATGTTCGGAGATTACAAACGTTCTGCCGCGAGAAATTTTTTCTTGCAAAAAATCCTCGTGACTTAGGAGAAGATTTTTGGCGTCCTGCGCGGGCAAGGTCTTAAGCGTGTCAATAAATTCTCTTGCGGTGTCGTCAAGATTGCGTCGGCGAAGTCGGACAATGACTTGATTGACAACGTGCCGAATAGCTTTATCCTCGTCAAAAGTTTTCAACTTGTCGAGGAGTTGAGTAAAAGTCACTGAAGAATCTGCTACGACCGGTTTCATTTCGATAAATTTTTCCAGTGCGGCATAAACTCCAACCGCGTCAAAAATTCTAAAATGCGTTTTGCCAATGTCAGAACAAAGGCGCGTTGCTCGTCCTAGCATTTGTTCAAAGAGAATTCGAGACTTAACACGTCGCATAAAAACAAGAGTATCAATTTTTGGCACGTCAACGCCGGTCGTGAGCAAATCAACGGTAACGACGATATTCGGGAAACATTCATTTTTGAAACGTCGAATGGCGTCCTGTACGCGCTCCCTGTCACCAATACTGCCTGTAATTTTTGTAATGGCGTCATTGCTTATGCCTTGCGCGGTGTAAAGCTCTTTGAGAATCTGAACGATTAAATCGGCGTGCTTGTCGTCGACGGCAAAAATCAAAGTTTTGCCTGCGCCTTCGGGATTGATGTCGGCGGCGATTTCCTCAAGGACGACGCGATTAAAATTTTCGTTGACAACTTGCCGATTGAAATTGTCAATGTCAAAGTTCAGCTCATCGTCAAGCAATTCGCTATTCGTAATCTCACCTGTCAAAGGGTCGCACCTCGTAATAAAGTCACCTTTCTTGTATTGAATTCCTCCAACGCTCAGCTTAGTTTCTAATTCATGCGGCGGGTCATGGTCTACCAAATAACCATCAATAACCGCTTGACGATAGCTGTATTTAAAAATTGGTTTGCCAAATATTTCCGTTGTATGGAGTGCTGGTGTTGCTGTCAGCGCAATTTTTACGGCATCAAAATATTCAATAACGCTACGATATTTGCTTTGATAATCACTTTGGTCGCGGAAAGAAATTTCGTCATCGGCAAGTTCTCGATCGAAAATATAACCGCGATGAGCTTCGTCGATTATTATCAAATCAAAGTCAGTCACGCCAAAAGAAGAGTCGTCATATAAAACACGCTTGACCATGCTTTGAACCGTTGCTACTTGTAATCGCGTTTCTTTGCTAAAATTTTTTTCTCCGAGTTTGCCAACGTTATAAATTTTATCGAGTGGCAATAAATCTTCAAGCTTCACATCGCTAAAAACATTTTGAACTTGCTCACCTAACGAGTTTCTATCAACAAGAAACAAAATCCGGCGAAAACGCGCCGTCTTCAAAAATCTATAAATCATTCCGAGAACTGTACGAGTTTTGCCCGTTCCTGTCGCCATTGCTACTAAAATATTTTTCTGCCCGCTAATAATAGCTTGCTCAACGGATTGAATAGCTTCAATTTGATAATCGCGCAGATTTAATCCGTCTTCATCGCGCAACAAATCAAGCGACAACCTTTTCAATTTTTCATTGCCAACTGATATATTTCGTTTGAGTAACTCAACTATCCCAAATGGACTAATCCAGCCATGCAAAGCCTTAGGCGTATTATTCGATTCGCGCAAATCAAGAAACCAAATTCCTGACTTTGTTTCCAGCTGTTGGCAATACGCTCTGCCATTTGTTGCAAACGTAAACGGAACTTTATATCCACAAAAATTATTAAATTCATCGACATCACAAAGAGTACGAGAATATTCCTTGCACTGACAATCAATAACAGCTGACACATCTTTATAATTTGCCTTAGCCTCAATTACTGCAACTGCCTCCGTGCCTACAAATAAAACATAATCCGCAAAACCATTCTCGGTTGGATATTCGGCAATAGCAATGTTACGTCCTCTTTGCGGACGTGTGCCTTTAGAATAACTCAAATTATTGCTATCAACTTCCCAACCAACCTTTCTTAGTTGCTCATCGATAATTTTTCGTGTTTCAAATTCGTTAATCATATTGTACCTCAATCCATCCGTTGGAATCGACTTGAGAAAGTTCCTAACGAACTCACACCGCAGAGACTATAACACATCGAAAATGCTTTGTCATGGAATGCACAAAAAATTGTGCAAAAATTGGGCAGTCGTTTATTGAGAATATGCTATCATAGCCCAAAGCGAGAATTCCGGAGAATGTTCACTTCCGCATTTCACTTCGTGAAACGCTTAAAATCTCAAGTTGGGACGCCGTTTGTCAGAAGAAAAAATATGTCAGTCACTTCGTTCCTTGAACCTGCGGTTGGCTTTAAAGGAGGAGAAACTTCATGGCTATGTTCCATTTCCGACTCAAGTCGGACAAGAAACCTAACGGAACGAAAATTTCTGCCGTCAAACATGTGGAATATATAAACCGCGAAGGTTCTTTTTCCCACGACGAGCACTGGAAACAAACTAACAAATTCGTCGGCAATTTCATCACGACGGCTCAGATGGCAAACGCACTCAACGGATTGGAAATGCTCCTTTACAAGACCGACGATTTCGGTTCTATCAAAAATTCTGCTAAGGGAATAGAAGTGACCGAAAATGCCTCAACCACTACTTTATCTATTGCTTTAATGCTCGCTACCGAGACAATGAATAATCAGCCGCTTATCATTCACGGTTCGCCGGATTTCCATAAAGCCGTTTTGCAAACTGCTTTGCTTGCTAATCTTCCCATAACTTTTGCCGACCGGCTTTTACAAAATGAATTTCAACGCCTAAAGGAGAGAAGAGCTAATGACGATAAAAAATTCATTGCCAACGGCGGAATTATTGTCACAAAGAGACCAAATCCCAAGTCCAGCATTGCGCCAACTCATGCAAAATCAATCGAAGATGCTACCAAAGAAGGATTTCGCTTGCCTTCATTGTCCCAACTCTCTTTGGTTCATTCAGAATCAAAAGGAACTGACTTGTTTTTGTCGCTTGATGAATCTCGTCTCTTGGAATCAATCGCAAAAGACTGCTATAAGCATATGCGATGGGATTTTTCTTCCGAACAAGCCCGATTAGCTAAGTTCACTGCCAACAAAATTTTAGAGAATATAGCGGATACAATGGAGCAACTTTCTGCTCTTTCTCACGTCGAATATATCAATCGGGAAAAGGCATTTGCCAAACGAGGCGGCTGTATTTTTCATTCTCATCGCTTGCCAAAATGGGCGAAGAATGACCCGAAGAAATTTTTTCAAGCCGCTGATAAGTACGAAGGTAAAGGAAATCGCCGATATATGGAAATTGAATTTGCCTTGCCTAACGAATTAAAAACGGTCGAGCAGTATCGCCAAATTATTGACGCTTTCATCGCAAAACATTTGAGTGACCACTATTACGACTACGCGATTCACAATAAAATCG
>ERZ842401.5259-NODE-5259-length-14464-cov-3.306892_pt1 | contig 14464 bp, 13 predicted proteins | sample MGYA00521270_ERZ842401 | MGnify/ENA primary metagenome ERZ842401 (study PRJEB31892, sample SAMEA3878208) | bioreactor metagenome | biome: Moose rumen | place: Sweden | collected 2011-10 | study: EMG produced TPA metagenomics assembly of the PRJEB12797 data set...
CAAAGCCTCCTTCGCCACGCTCAGAATCTTCGAGGAATAGAACTGGTTCCCATTCAACTTTTTCAAATTTAGAGATTACCAGTTGTGCGATACGGTCCCCATCGTTTACAGTGAAATCATCTTTTCCGTGGTTGATGAGCATAACACCAATATCCCCTCTATAATCCGAGTCGATAGTACCAAAATGTGCGGTTACTCCATGCTTCAAGAACATGCCGCTACGAGGTCGCACTTGTGCTTCAAGACCTTCGGGAAGCTGGATGTGGATTCCAGTTGGAATGAGAATACGCTCTCCAGACTTGATTGTTACTGGAGCATCAATGCTGGCACGTAAGTCCATGCCAGCTGAAAGCGGAGTTGCGTATTTTGGCAACTCATGCTTTGATTTGTTGACTACTTTTAAGTTCATCGAGGATTTCTTGTCTAATTTGTTCACGATATTTTGCTTCTTTCTCTTCTTGTTTGCGCTTACGCTCGGCTTTTTCGGCTGCTTTTTTGCGCTTCTTTTCAGTGTTGTACTTCATGCCTTTTCGTGTCATAGAGTAGTTATTATAATACTTGCGCTCTACGCCACACAACTTGTCATACTCTTGCAGCTTCAAAGTTCCTAAGTCGGACTCGTCAATTTCAACATTTTCGTCTTCATAACGGAAATAGTTGTTGTTACATGAAATCATCCTCCCTGTGCAAGCGAAGTTGACTGATTGCGTATGAATACCAAAGGCTCTTGCCGCAGCAAAACCCGAAATGAAGATTGCAACAAGTCGTTTGTTTGGATTAAAGACGAGTACTCGTTTACTTGCCCATGCCATTATCTCTTATAGTATTAAGTATTTCTGGAGTCAACCGACTATTGGCAGACCTTAAAATATATGTATCTGATACACAGAAGCCATCAGCAAATAGCTCGTGCATTCTTTCACACATATATGCCAGAAAATCTTGTTCTACGAAAGAGATAAAAAGGTAAACGAAGTTACTGTCAATTAGGAAATGCCCATCGTTGTTGATTTTGCATACGTCAGAGTCCTTCATATCATACGTTTTCATCAGTGACATAATCTGATAGTCGTATTTCTGAAAGAAATCTGGAACGGTATATGATGGGGCTTTTAATTGAAGATATGCAGAAGCATCGAAATAGATGCTCTCAGATGTGTTCCCGAAGAGCAGGTCGGGGAACTCTGCAATGCCTTGCTCTTTACAAGTTAGTTTGATTGGCTTTGCAGACTTAATGTGGAGCATTTAGATTGCATTCATTTTTGACTCTTGAACATCAGTTGGCCAGAAGATAGCTTCTGCTTTGTCAAATTTGGTGTCACGGATGGTGAAGTCACGACCGCTGTGTTTGAGGTAGTTCTCTACGTAGTTAGCAGCATCAATATTGGTCTTTGCTGGGACGTAGATTGTTTCAGTTGTCCTCTTTTCCTTTGCAGTTTTTTCGTCAATGTCGATGAACATGACCTTAACAGCATAGAGACCCATTCCTGTGTCTTCACTTTCTGTAAAGTAGTTTTCTACCAGACCACCAATCAAGACACCTTCTTCATGTACGAGTGCATCATTGTAAAGAATGTCATCAATCTTTGTGCGAAGAATCTCAGGTTTAATGCCAGAGAATCTGGAGCGTTGCTGGTCTTCAGCGATAGCGTAGGCAATTTTTTCAGCCTCAGCATAACTTGATGCTAACACTAACTCTTCGGTTTTTCTTTTTTGTAGGTCGCCAGTATCTTTTTCTGACAACCATTCGGTTTTAATCCGATAGTAATCAAATCCTTGAATCATATTTATAATTATTTAAGATGAATATACAGCGCAAAGATAGATAAAAATATTTGAACACAGGAATATTAAAGTATTTTTAACATAATAAAAAGTACATTTCACTTGTATATGAGGCTGTTAAAAATTCTTGCAGGTAGCTTGTGATGTTAGAGATTAAACAATTTGCTGTGTATCAAACGACCTCATCGAAGATAACCTATTCTTTGGAAAAACAAAAAATAATGGCAGTAGTAACTGATAATGAAAAATTAAATCTCGACTTTCTGGAAAGTGTATTTCGCACCAGTAAGAAGACGATTCAAGAATATGTGCGAGAGATTGAACGGTATTGTCGTTTTAAGTCTTCTATGTATCGCACGATTGATGGTACGGTACTTGATGACCGTAGTCGATTGATAGACTTGTACGATGCTTGTGTTCAACAAGACGCACATTTGGCAGCAACACTGGAAACCCTTTATTCACAGATTGTCGGTGAACGATATATGCTTGCCAGTCAGAACGAGAAAGGTCGGTATGTTAAGGACGTTGACGAGACCAAAAAGATTCAAGGAACTCAGTTTATCAAACTGATTAAGGGTATTGTTGAGTCACGTCTTTACGGCTATACCGCTGTTGAGATATTGCCGCACATCGACCCGAAGACAGGTAAGTTGGCGGAGATTAATTTGATTGAAAGACGCAATGTGTTGCCCGACCAAAAGCGCATTGTGAAGCGTCAAGGTATCTGGCTCCCTGGGTGGGACTTTGAATCCTCGCAGTATCAAAACCATTATATCTTGATTAATACTGGCGACTTGGGTCTGTTTTCAGCCACTACTCCTTTGATTCTTGCGAAGAAATTTACTCTTGCCAACTATGTAAACTTCAGTCATACATACGGCCAGCCTATTATTCATGGAAAGACTGAGAGCGAGAATATTCAAGACCGTAAGCGACTTGCTAACGATATTTCAAACGCAGCCCAGAACAAGGTGATTGTCACTGGTTTGAGTGACGAGGTTGATATTAAGGCTTTCACCATGTCAAACTCGGAGCGTATTTTTACTGGACTGATTGAGGTGGTTGATAAGAATGTGTCAAACCTTATTCTTGGTTCTGAGTCAATGGCAGGTGAGACTCAATCATACGTCGGTGCAACTCGTGCGCATCAAGATATTTTCCGTGACCGTGTTGAGGTCTATCGGGAGTATATCGAGAACGTGATGAATGAACAGGTCATTCCCAGACTGGTGAAGATGGGGTATATCAAGGCTGGTTTGGAGTTTAAGTATTCCAAACGTCTGGAAATGTCGAACAAGGACCAGATAGACCTTTACCAGTTCTTGACTGACAAGTACGAAGTTTCTCCAGATGAGATTGAGAAGACTTTTGGTGTTGTTGTTGGCAAGCAAATGAATTTCTTGGAGAATGGGCTTGGAGGAAGTGCGGAGTTTGACTATAGCGATGGTTATGGTCATCGTAGAATGTCAGATGAAGAATATTATAAAAGATATGGTCATTCTCGTGGTGGCGGTTCTAATAATGGTACAAGCGGAACATCGTCTAACACAAAGAATACAGATGAGCCTATTCCTACTCCGAAGAACAAGGTAAATTTTCTGACGGAGAGGAAGTAGGCAACGCTGCCCTCTCCGAAGTTCTCGCACAAAAGTTGCCGAAAATTAGCGATGATGAACATGAGAAGGAATATGCTCTCTTATTACTGTTGTTCAAGAAATATCTGAAGTCTCGTTCTGTTGCTGACCAATGGGAAAATCTTGAAGCCATTATGACACAACGAGCCATGAATCTTGTCCGTCATGCAGTCAATGGGCTTGGAATTTCTTATGAGAAAGCACTGGAACTGATAAGTGCTCCATCAGATGACTTGACTGAATATGAACGAAATTTACGAACTTCTTTACTCGCTGCATTTGACAACCTCGCAGATTTTGCGGTTGTGCAAGAGTATCAAATGGTTGACGAACTTCCTGAGTGGGATGATGAGTTCGCTGATGAAGAAGAGGAGTTGGATGATGATGAGATTGAAGGTTTTATCAAAGTTTTCAAAAAGTACAATAAACGCTATGCAAGAGTAGAGAATCTGGATGTGATGTATGCCATGATGATTGCTGCTCGATTTGCTAAGTTCCATGAAGGAACAACGTTGATATATATGACGCAAGGCGATGAGCGTGTTCGACCTTGGCATTTGGATTGGGAAGGATTTGAAGCCCCCAAAGAGAGCTTTCCAGAGTGGCTTATTCCACCGATTGAGGCTGGTTGTCGTTGTTTCTTGGTTGAAGATAGCGTGCATGGCGATGAAATATATGATAAAGTTCCTACCGATGTTATGGCAACCGTTGCGCAACCTCAGATGCCGTTCTGGTTCAATCGCACGTTTAAGGAAAGTGTTGCCAAAGGTGGGCGCATTTTCTCAGATGAGCATCCTTATTTCCAAGTGGACGCTAAGTATGTTGATAGGTTGCGAGAAATTTCTGAGCGCATCAAGCAAAAGTTAATGAGCAATGCCGAGGATTAAACTTGAACAAATCGCTCTTCAATGGAGAAACGCACCACATGACTTCCAGTTGAATGTCTGGAATTTTGAGGTTGAGGCAGCTCGAATAGCGAAGGCTCACTTTAAGAGCAATTTTGCACATAAGGCATTTGATGGTAATGGCTGGCCAAGTCGTAGCCCCAATTATCATGCAAGCCATCCACTTTTGCGAGAAACTGGCTCTCTGTATCGCTCTATCGTATCAGAACATCAGAAAGGTAAGGGCGCAAAGGTTTGGACTGACCCCAGTAAGTTTGGCAACACGAAACGCCATAAAGGTTTTTGTTTTGCTGCTGTTCACAATGAGGGGTTGCCATTTAAGGTGTTCGGAAGCAAGACAATGAATATGCCAAAACGTCAATTTATTGGTGATTCCAAACCACTTGAAGCTAAGATTAATAGGATTATTCCAATGATATTTAAGCATTTACCACATTAATATAATGATAGTAGAAAAGCATAAGGCATTACTTAGCACTGAAGAACAAGAGGCACTTCAGGAAACAATAGAACAATCCAATGTCACGACTTTGGAGGAGGCTATTACGACCAATGCGTTGTGTGAGGTTTTCAAGGCGGTCAAGACTATTCTCAGTGAAATGCGTGTTGATGAAGATGATGAAACAAGTCCATTGCTATTTAAGACTATTAAGTTGAATAATGGGCAATTAAGTCGTATTAAGCACGATAAATGGAACAGAGAATATGCCCTTGCATTCCCAGCTGTATTCTTACATTTCATAAATGTACGTTATCTTGTTTCTCAGTCAAGAATTGGAGAAGGGCGTGCCACTTTACGTATTCAGTATGTCCTCAATACATTAAATAATAGTGATGCTGATGTAGAGCTTGAAGGTTATCGTTTGTTTCAGCGTATCAATGACCATATCAACAAGTTTAAGTATGGTTTTCCTGCACTGCTTGAACGGTTCCAGTTGACTTATTTTGACCAACCTGAATCATTTGACGATGGATTACAGCCATATTGGATTGATTATGAGGTTTGGTTTAGGGAATACTCCGATTATAGATATAGAGATTGGGTTGACAGATACATTGTGTTTCCTCCATTTGTTAACCACTCAGACCAACTTCCAGAGAATAATATTGATAATCACGAAGACCATGATGAGCCTAAATTTGAGGATGTCGTTGGTTTCGATGAGAACCTTTCAGATTAATAGTTTCTATTCTTTACAAAATTTTGTTAAATGAATCCCGATGATTTGAAATACGTAGTAGGCAAGGCTGAGACAGAAACCCCAGCCATTATACGGTTTTTCGGTTCAGTAACTCAGGAGACCACAGAAAGATTTAATGATGAATTTCTTTGGCTACAAGATTGTGTTAAGCCATCAAAGATTGTTGTTCTCATTAATTCTGATGGCGGTTCTGTTGTACATGGAATGAGTACATTTTCAATCATTCAATCCTGCCCAATTGAGGTTGACTGTGTGATTGAAGGAATTGCAGCTTCAATGGGAAGTGTTATTTGGGCTGCTGGTGATAATCTGTTTATGCACGACTATTCTATCCTTATGATTCACAACCCATTTGTTTGGGGTGAAGATTGTGATGATGAGAATATTCAGGCAATGATTAAGGCTTTCCGCAAGCAACTTGAAACCATTTATCGTAAACGATTCGGCTTATCAAAGGATAAGGTGAACGAGATTATGGATGGTGAGGGAGAATGTGATGGAACCTACTTCAACGCTAAAGATGCCGTGAAAGCTGGAATCCTTCCTGCATCGAATATTATCAAAACGCCAAAACAGATTTTCGACAAAGTGCAAACTGATATTGAAGGAGTAACGAGTGCTGCTTCATTGCGAGACATTATGGCTTCGGTCATCAGTCAAACCGATGAAAATAAACTTCTTGAAAGCATCCTCGCTATTCGTAGAAAAAATGAATCACAAATACAACAAAATCAAATGGAAAAAAACGAAAACGTATCGTTTAGCGCAGTAGCCGCACAACTTGGTTTTTCTGCTGACACTCCTTTGACTTCTGTTGCAAATCGCATTAGCGAGCTGATGAAGGCTGAGAGCGACCTGAAGGACGTGCAAGACAAGTTCGACGCTCTAACAATCCAGCACACTGCAAAGGAAGCCGAGGTTAAGAATCTTCAGGATGAACTGAAGGAAGTGAAGGCTTCTTTGCAAACGTATCAAGACGCAGAGAAAGCTGCTCTTGATGCTCAGATTGAGCAAACCGTTCAAGATGCTATTGACGCTGGTAAGATTGAGGCTTCGGCTAAAGACAACTGGGTTGAAATGGCACACAAGAACTTTGATATGGTTAAGTCGGTTCTGGCTTCCATTCAAGGCCGTGAGAAAATCACGGAGGAAATCGCAAATGACCCTGAAAACGCTAAGCGTGTGCAGGACGAACTCAAAACAGCTGAAGAGCGTATGGCCGCTGAGGTTGAGAAAGTTTTGGGTAAGAAAGTTGAATTGGCAAAGTTTTAATAATAGATAATGGCAGCAACTATTAATTATGCTGGCAATACCTATGCTGGCGAAGTATTAGAGGACCTTCTCGTCTATACCGCACATGGTAATGACACTTTCCGTGAGGGCCTTATCCATATCAAGCCTGGTATTCAGAAGAAGTTTACCCTTCCTCACACCTCTCTTGGTAAGATTATTCAAGACAATGTAGCAACTCCCACTTCGACCCAAGGCGAGGGTAACGCAACCACTGGCTTTAACCAGTACACCCACTCGGAGCGTTATCTGGAGCCTCAGGATTTTATGGTGTATCTGGAGTTCAATCCCCGTGACTATGAGGATTTCTGGAAGCCTTTCCAGCCTGATGGTCAATTGCTTTTCCGTGAGCTTGACCCCAAGGTTCAGGCAACCATGCTTCATCTTTTGATTGACAAGAAAGACGAGTACCTTGGCGATTGCATTTGGATGGGACGTAAGGGTGGCGTTGATGACAACGCTATTACCTCTCCTACTGGTGGTACTAAGCTTGGTGGCGATACCGCAGCTGGTCCTATGAAGTATTTTGATGGAGCAATCGCTCGTGTTCTTACCAATGTCGCAGCCGCAGCAGCCGCTTCACCCACAGACGCTCAGAAGAATGAGATTGCTTCTGGTAAGGTTCTTGTTGCTGGTACTGCCGCTCTGACTACTGGTGCGCAAGTCGAAACTGCTCTATATGCTATGTGGAAGAAATGTCCGAAGAATGTTCGTAAGTCTAATGCTTTGAAGTTCGTTATGAGCTGGGAAGATTGGGATGCTTACGACGAGTACCTGACCGCCAAGGATGTGAAGTACACCGAGAATACCAACATGAACAATCGCCGCTTCAAGGGCAAGCAAATCGTTGTTATTAATGGTGTTCCACAAGGCACTATTTTCTTGGGTAAGTTCACTTCTGGTATGGATTCATGCCTTTGGATGGGCGTTGACTACGCTACTGACCAAGAGTCTGTCAAGGTTGAGCGTTTGCAAGCCAACTCGGAATTGTACTTCTTCCAGATGCGCATGAAAGTTGACGTGAACATTGTTCTCCCCTCGGAGATTGTGGTATGGACTAATTACGCCAACGCTTAATTGAATCTGCAAAATAACATCATAAACTGGGGAGTGGAGAGATTGAAGCTCCATTCCCCATTTTCATTGAAATAACTATGGCAAGAAAGAAAACACAAGAAGAACTGGAAGCGCAAAACAATCCTGTAGCCGAGCCAGAAGTTAACAATACTCCAGTAGCAGAACCTGAGGTTGAGGTTAAGGAAAGCGATAGCGCAAAGAACGAGAAAACTGAAAGCAAGGCCACTAATGGCGAGATTCCGAAGTTTGCCGACCGTTTGCTTCGACTCTTCTCAAACTATGAGGAGCTGTATGTGAGCGAATCTGGTTCGGTCTATACCCCAGACACAAAACCTGCAATTCGTGGCAACTCTATTCTTTACAAAAATCCGTATTTTAACAATTCAAAAATCAATAACTAATGGCATTAGGTGGAGTATTTATGACCGACAGTGATGGCAATATTGGTCAATCAGTGTCAACGCTTTCTGAGCGTGTTTGCGGTCTTATATTTGATATTTCAGGCCAGACTAACTTCTGGACCGCAGGAGTTGGTGCTACTTTCGCATCGAAGTTGCAGAACAAGGTGATTGAGTTGAATAGTCTGGCAGATGCCGAAGACCTTGGTCTTACCGCTTATACTGGCGAGAAAGATTCCGACCAAAACAGCCTTGATTTGCTTGCTGGTATTCCCTATTACCATATCAAGCATTACTTCAATATTGTTGGTGGTACAGGTCGCCTGTTTATCTATTTTGCTGATTGCGGCAGTAATTGGAACGCTGTTCTTGACTTGCAGAAGGCGGCTCATGGCATGATTAGCCAGATTGGTATCTGGACTGAGCAGAAGTTGTGGCGACTCGCTTCGGCCAGTGCTGACAAGTATTCTCTTGGTATTGTTGCGGACCTGCAAGCAGCAGCCGTTCAACTTGCCGACACTTATCATGCCCCTGCCAGCATCCTTCTTTGCGCAAATACGTCAAAGATTCAGAAAACTGATGGTGCAGACAATACTGTGGTTTGGAGCAAGATTCCGACTTGCCAAGTGAACGCACGTTATGTGACCGTTCTGCTCGGTCAAGGTCTTGATACCGAGACTCCGCTGATGCAGGGTTCTCTCGCTTCAACAACCCCTGTTGGTACGGTTGGTGCTGCTCTGGGTTGCTTGGCCAATGCTAATGTGGCTGAGTGCATCGGTTGGGTACAGCAGTTCGACCTCGTTAACCAATTCCCAGACATTGAATTTGGCTTCGGTAACTCGACTATTTCTGATGGTAAACTTACCAATGCTACTGAGTATGCGTCTCTTTCTCAGGTGCAGCTTGACAATCTGGAAGAGCTTGGTTATGTGTTCCTTGTGAAATATGCTGGCTATGAGGGTCATGTTCATTTCTCAGGTGACACTACCTGCTCTAATGGTGATTACCGCACTATTTCTCGCAACCGAGTTATCAATAAGTCTCGCAGGGCAGTTCGCACCGCTCTCTTGCCTTATGTGAACTCGCCCATTAAGGTCAACCCCTCAAACGGTCAGCTATCAGCGGCTCAGATTACCATTTTCAAGAATATCATCACCGATATTCTTACTGAAATGGAGGCTAATGAGGAAATCAGCGGTATCGGTGTCGTTACTATTCCGCAAGACCAAGACATCTTGCGCAATGATAAATTGATTATCCAGTACACTATCGTTCCGATGGGTACTGCAAAGGAAATCCAAGTAACTGAAGGTTTAGTTGTAAGTCGATAAGTAAATGGCAACAATAATTAACAACGTCGCCTATTCGTGGGCTATGATTGAGCTGACTTCTCCAGCTCTTACTGGGTCGAACAACTCTAACACTGAGATTCTGCAAGGCGTTTCAGCCGTCAAATGGAACATCAAGCGTAACATGCAGCCTAACTATGGTCTGGGCGGTGAACCCGTGAACCGTGGATTCGGCAACCGTGAGTACACCGCTTCGATTACTATGGACTACAATACTCAGGTACAGCTTCGTGCCTTGAAGGGTACGCTGATGGCTCTTGGTGAGTTTGATTTGATTATCTCATTTGCCAATAACATTGACAATGTAGAGGGAGATTGGACTACTGAGACCGTTACACTGAAGGGTTGTGTGTTCAATGAGGACGGCATGGAAGCCGAGCAGGATGCTACGAATTTGACCAAGGAGTTTGACCTTAATCCTTTCAAGATTGTGATTGGAACAGGCACTGACTGATTCGTTCTATAATTGTGAGATAAAGTTTGTCGTAGGTGGGCAGGTTGAAAAACTTGCCCATTTTGCAAACAATAGCTCTCAGTTGTTTCTATTCATCAATGAATTTTATTTACAAACATTTTATTTTCACAGTTTATGGAAGACAATAAAGTAAAAGACGAAGCACTGGAGCAGTTTGAGATTACCGCTGAGGTGCAGAAGACAATCGAGGAAACCGTTGCCAAGGTTAAGGGTGAGCATCCTGACGTGAAGGTTGTATTCCCCATCGTGGTCGAGGGTGCTGAGTGGGATGAGAAGGAGCTGTATATCGGCTATTTCCGTCAGCCTACATTCAAGACTTTCAGCAAGTACCTCACTGCTGCTCAGAAAGACCAAGCCGTTGCCATGCGCACACTTGCCAAAGAGTGTTTTCTTGATGGCGACAAGGAGCTGGTCGATGATGACTCGCTGTTCCTGTTTGGTCTTATGGGTCAGCTTGCTCAGGTCATTGAAATGCGCAATGGCAAGCTTGTAAATTTATCAAAGACTGGGAAGTAAAAGACGATGATTATTTCAGACAAAAACTGATTTTTGTCCGACATTATTTCCCAGCGGTAAAGATTGACGAGCTTGATGATGACGAGGATTTTGCGATGCTGGCGAATGAAGCTGAATAGCTACACGCTCAGATGTGCAAGATGTCATTAGGAGCATTTGGAGCAATACCGACCAAGAAATAACTATTAAGGTGCGTCATTTATTAGATGCACCTTAATTTTTAGTATTTGAAACTTCTTTTTCTTGCGTAATCTATAAGTTCTTGTCTGGCTCTGTCAGTTTTTTCGCTTGCATAATAGGCATATATTCCAAAGCCAATGCCTAAAAGCAGTAAAATGACGAGTAGAATTATGTATTTAGTTCTCTTTTTCTTCTTGTCAGACGTAGCTTTTTGTATGGGCTTACCACAATTTGGGCAAGTCCAAGCGTCTGAACTAATTGATTTTCCGCATTCGCTACATTTAATAAGTGCCATAATTATTATCGTTGAGGCTGCAAAGATAATGAAATTTTCTTAGACACAAGCATTCTATTGTTATAACCTTAATAAAAACAGTTTTTCTATTCTTGATAAAACATTGTTATAATGGCAGAATATACAGTAACATATAATATTAAGACCAATACCTTCAACACGATTCAGCAATTAACAGAATTGGCTCGTGTTGCTGGTAAGATGCATGGTGCGGCAGAGCAAATTAAAAAGGTCACAACAGCTATAAACAACTTAAACAGAGCTTGTGGTGGTTCTGGTGGTAAAGGAATTGCTATTAAGATAGATATTTCCCAAGCTCAGAAACAGATTGCAGCACTTGAAGCACAAGTTCAAAAGCTTAGAAATTCGCTTGCTGCTGGTGGTAAAGCTGGTCCTGTTGCTGGTGGACGTGGCGGTAGAGGCGGCTCTGGGGGACGTACTGGCAGCACAACTGGAACTCAACCAGTGGCAACTTATGGTGGTGGTCGCACTTCATATATGCGACAACCTCAAAGACCTGCCTCTAATCGTATAATTCCACGTAATATTGCTTATCGCAACTTGGGTCCTGCTTTCATTGATTCTGGAAGTGGTGCCCTTGATATGGTCAAGGGCATGGGTATTATGTATGGTCTTTCAGGTATGGGAGCCATGTTTGGTCAAGCCGTTTCAGATTATGTAGATTACAACAATATAATCACCACGACGAAGAGTATTCTTGGTACACATGACAAACGACCTAATTTTAGCGGTCGATTTGCTGGAATGGAGAAACAAATTCGTCAGATTGGTATGCGCACTAAATACACGGCTCCAGAGGTTGCCGATGCAAGTAGATATTTGGCAATGGCTGGTCTTGATATTGAGGCTATCAATAAAGCCATGAACTCTATTACGAATATCGCACTAATTTCAGATAGTGATTTGGCTGAGACTGCTGATGTCGTTACCAATATTATGACATCGTATAAAATGAAACCAGAGCAGTTGAATGAGATTGCCGACCATTTAACGATGGGTTTTACGATGTCGAATACCACGTTGATGGAAATGGCTGAGGCTTATAAGTATTTCGGTTCCATTGCATCAAATGTGGGTGTTGATTTCAAAGAAACAGTTGCGATGCTTGGTATTCTTGGTGATGCAGGTTTGAAGGGTTCACATGCTGGTACTACGATGCGCCAAATTATGAATAACATGATGAAGCCAACCAAGAAACAGATGGAATTGTGGTCAGAGCTTGGCATCGAGCGCAAAGATTCTGAGGGTAATCTAAAATCAATGATACAACTCTTCAGTGAATTAGCTGAGAAGGGGGCTGTGAAACGAGCGTTTGAATTGTTCCGTGTTACCGCAGCCCAAGGTGCTGTATCGTTGATGTCCGACCAAATGGGTCCTCATAAGTTGCAACGTATGATGGAAGCCTTAAATCAAGATACAGGCATTTCCGATACTCTTGCAGAAGCAAAAATAAACAATTTAGAAGGTCTTTGGAAGCAGATTCAGTCATCGTTTACTGAAGCTGCAATGCAAGCGTTGGCAGACTTTGAGCCACAAGCGACTAATATTATGAAGCAATTAATCAATTGGCTTCAGAGTAATGAGGGTCGTTCATTTGTTAGGGAATTGACAGGCTCTATATTTGAGTTGATGAAGAGTGTTGGCGAGTTGACCGCAGCATTTGTAGATATGTGTCGTAAGTTTGCGCCAATTATTAATTTCTGGTTGAAGATGCAGATTATTTTGCAAGCGATTATTATACCGATGCGTATTATCAAGGGTTTGTGGAATTTTATGCTTGGAGGTGCTGCAATAGCTCAAAAGATGGGTACGTGGACTCGTTCATTTGCTGATTTCAGACTGGCTTTTAAGGACACAGGCTCATTGAGAGCTGGTGCTTCAGCTTTTATGAATACGATGCGTGGCGTTGCTTATACAGCGCAGCAGACCGCTGGTATTGTTACTTCTTCTGGAATGGCTATTATGGGCGCAAATGGCAAGGTTATGGGGTCGTTGGGTATTCAAGGCACCCCTCTTTCTGGAAAGAACGGTGAAGCTTGGGTAACACGAAGAAATTTCTTTGAAAGTCAATTCTTTAATGGCAATGGTAGTATGGCAAGATTGACAAGATTGCGCACTGAAATGGCAAGAAATAGTGATATTATGTATAACTTAGCCAATACACCCAATTCAAAACTTCCAGAATCAGAACGCCAACGATTACTTGCCTTTTATAGTAATCGTAATCAAGCGATTTGGAGTCAGATTGAAAAGATGTATCAAGATGTTGACCCCACTAAGAATAAGAAACTGACTTCAAATCGAAATCTTAAAAGGCTCCAAACTCGTGTTAATCAATTTCGTGGAATCTATGAGTCTAATGTGCGACGATTTGGTGAAAATAGTCGTGGTGCTAAAACTTGGTATGGTAAATGGAAAGATGCTGAGAGACGATTGCAAAGTGCCACTATGGGAGCAAGAAATAGTCTTGGTATCGCACAAGCTAATTATGCTGCAATGCAAGAAGCCAATCAAATGGCTGGTGGTGGTTATGTTTATAATCCTCAGGAGCGTAGGATTGGCGGTTTTTGGTCACGCCAGTGGGGAAGAGTTAAAACAGCTGGTAGTGCTATTAGAAATTCTTGGAATAATCCAAATCATCGAGCAGCTTGGACTGGTGGTCTTGGGATGTTAGGCGGTGCTGTTGGCGGTATTGCTGGTTCGGTCTTAGGCAACAGTGATTATTCTGGCATGATTTGGGGAACGTTGGGGTCATTATTGCCGTTATTTCTTTCTACTGGTCCTGTTGGCTGGGCTGTGGGTGCTATTGCTGGAGTTGCAGCACTTGCAAATGAATTAGTAAATGCTTCAGAAAAAGCAGATGCAGCTCGTGAAGCCATGAAACATTTAGGTGATTCATTACGAATTGAAAATGGTTTTTTGGCTGGTGATGCTGTGTCAAATATGTCAAAGTATTATCAGTTAATGTATGATAGTAATTTATCAATTAATGACCAATTGCGTATTCGTGTATCATTATTGAGAGAAGCACAAGGATTGGAAACGCCAAATGAAGAGGAAAGACATGAGAGTATAAAAACTGCATTTGAGAAGGCTTATGATTTAATTGATGATGCTTCAGGTATTTGGGGCAACTCTAAAGCAGCAACAAATCTTACGGTAAAAGAAGAAGCTCAAAATTTCTTCAAATATGCGAATTCCGTTTTTGTTCGTTACGCTTTCCTTATGTCTGATGAGGCATTGTCATCACTCGGAATGTTCGTTCCAGATGTATTAGATTATACATATAGAAATCCTATTGTTGATTTCACAAAAAATATAGATGTTCAAATTC
>ERZ842401.5260-NODE-5260-length-14461-cov-23.264195_pt1 | contig 14461 bp, 11 predicted proteins | sample MGYA00521270_ERZ842401 | MGnify/ENA primary metagenome ERZ842401 (study PRJEB31892, sample SAMEA3878208) | bioreactor metagenome | biome: Moose rumen | place: Sweden | collected 2011-10 | study: EMG produced TPA metagenomics assembly of the PRJEB12797 data set...
GACTGCCGTCGTACTTCGGGCGCACGAAGCAGTTGAACTTCTCGTTGTACATCTGTGTCAGCTTGTCCTTGAACTCTTGGCTCTGCCCGTCGAGCCATTCCGTAAAGCCGTTGCGGATCTCGTCAATTTTTGAGTTTGCCAGTTGGATTGCCTCTGCATCGCGTACCTTGATGTCGTTCCCGTTCTCATCCGTACCGATACACTTCATAATGTTCGGCACGGTGTTGTGCAGCGCATGGCGAAGCAGGGCCATACCGTCGTAGCCTCGGTACTCACCCTGCACATGGAACTCCCGCCATATCTTCATGTTCTTCTTCTCACAGCTCACGTCATACTCATCGATGTTGGACGAATAGACAATATCAACACCCGTCTCGTAGAGGTTGGTCATATACGACGAATAGACCGACGCGGGAATCCAACGCTCACCGAAGTTGAAATCCAAGTCCTCGAAGGGAATGGGCGTAGGGACGGCATCCTTTAGGGCTTTCAGCGACTTCTCTATCTGGTCGTTGATTTCACCACCGTTGGCTTCAATGCTTCTCTCGATGGCCTTAACCTTCTCGACCACATTCCCGGCAATAAACTTGTCGCGTACCTCATAGTCGCCAGTCAGCGGATTGAGGAATATCTGCCCGTCCAGTTCGCTGATGAGGTCATTCTGCGTCTTGTCCGTCAGTTCCGACATATAGCCGAGATCTACCCTGCCGTATTTGTTGAGCGATGCCGCCACGGCCTCCTGTGCGGTCTCTACATGAGTCACCTCACCGACAGAGAAAGAAACAGGCCGCTCGAAGATGTCTGCCTTGACGAACTGGCCGTTCTCACTGCGCTCCAGTGACAGCATATCCCTGCCACCGGCATCCATCAGGATCATCTTGGCATTGGCTTTCTCGTTCAGACAACCGAAACGCATACGGAATTCATCGTAGTATGAGTTGAGGTTAGCACGTAGCAAGTCGTTCTCCTTATGCTCGTTTGCCTCATAGCTGTAGAGCTGTTCGTAATAGTCGCGGACTTGAACGTACAGGCGCATCTTCGGCATCTGGGTGGCAGGGAGTGTCAGCGGATTGAAGATGGCTGAGCCGTCATGCACATCCGACAGGACACCGAGACGCTGATGATAGTCAACGACAACGGAACCGTCACGCAGATGCTCATACATCGTGCCCTCAAACTTGCCAGGCTGCTGCGGCTGCTCTGGAACTTGCGGCTTGTCCTGCCTTGGCTTTGCAGATGCTGAAACAGTCTGTTGCGAATTGTTCTCTGTCTTGCGCTGCTCAGTTTTTGCCTGATGCTCTCCCTGTTCGGCATTATCCTCGATCTTCTGCTGACCAAGCATCAGCAATTCCTTGCGCTTCTCGGGGGACATGTCCATCATCAGCTCATAGAAGCCGTTGATAGGAGGATTCTCTTCCCAATCCAGAGAGTCATAGACTGCCAACTGTTGCTCCACGTGGCTTTTCTTTGCCATTTCTTCCTTCAGTTCCTGCTTCTCACGGACTATCCGTTCCTTCTTCCGCTCCTTCTTCGGTTTCTTGGGTTCGGGCTTGGGCTTTGGTTGCTCCTGAACGGTCATTCCCCAGAGATCAAAGAGTGACAACTGTTGGTTGGCTTCCTGTTTCGGTTCAGAAACAGGCTTCTGCTCAGGTTCTGCTTTTGGCTGCACAGAAGATGACGTTACAGGCATCTCTATGACTTTCGCAGAGTCCACTTTTTCAGCCTCAGCATCTTCGGGAATCTTTTTTTCCTCTGCCTCGGCTTCTTCGTTGATAGGTGTCTGTACCTCTGTCTTGGCTTCTTCAATAACGGATTGAGCTTGTTTCTGCTCCATCTCTACTGCCGTAGTAATAGCTGGACTTTCCACACCTGTAAACATTACAAAGTTCAGATGCTTCGGCAACTCGTCCATCAACCGCTCACGCAAGTCATGAGCGATACCCTCCACACCGCCGGAATGCTGATACTCCAATGCAGGCTTGCCGTACTGGTCTGTACCTCGTAGCGTAGTCGTTGCGAGTACGTTTTCAGGATGGCGGTCGAAGTAGGTATTGTAGATGATACTCTCCCCGTCATGCGAATAGGTCAGGTTGATTAGTTTCTCATCCTCGCTCAGTCCCTGCTTATGCTCGTTCTTATGAATGATGATCAGGTCGCTGCCAGCCTCTGTGTTGGCACTCTCCTTGAAGAGATTGTCGGGCAGACGAAGGGCTGTCACCAGGTCGGCTTGCTCAAAGAGCAGGTTCAGACGGAAAACATTCTGACTGTCGAGATAGTTGCGGGTGGTGATGAAGGCCACCATGCCCCCGTCACGCACGGCATCCAGTCCCTTCTGCATGAAGTATCCATGCAGGGACTTGGAGATGGTACGTTTCATCACCGACTTGTGGTTGCTGTAGATAGGGTCGAAAACCTTGGTATCGCCAAACGGGATGTTGGAGATGGCGAGGTCGTACTTGCCTAACTCATTAGGGGCTATACGCTCAAAACCCTCTACATGCACTGTCTCACCGGGATGCAGTGTCGAGAGTAGCAATCCTGTCAGCCTGTCCTTTTCAAAGGCGGTCACTTGTGCATCGGGATTAACAGAGCGCATGGTGTCGATGAACACACCCATGCCAGCAGACGGTTCCAACACCTTCTCCGGCTTTAGATTCAATTCACCCATCACTGACCAGATGGCCTCCGGCACAGCCTTTGGCGTATAGAAAGCAGTGAGGACGGACTGCTTCATGCTGGCGACATACAGTTTGTACTCGTCCTCATCGGCAGTGTTCTCACGTATCACCCTGTGTAGTTCTTCGGTCAGGTCATAGAGCGGAAGGTCATTCTTTGACCATGCCGTCTTGTTGTCCACAGGATTCAGCACACATTTCAACCCACCAAAGCCACAATACCGTGAGATGGTCGCTCGCTCGGCATCTGTGGGGTCACGATGATCATCATGCACAAGGAATGCCGTGCGGATGGCATCGATGTTGGCTTGCAGCCGTGTCTTTCTATTGAACGCCATACTGCTCGATGTAAAGTACCACGGCACCTGTCAGCTCTGTGTAGAGCTGCACATAGTCCGTTGACAGTTCAAACTCAGGCTGCGTCAAATCGTAAGGCTCTAATACGGGCTTGACCAGTGGCAGCAGCTTCTCGGCAAACGGTATTCGCTGTTCCTCGTCCACCTCAACGGCAAACTCCTTTTCCAATACTTCCATCAGGATGCTCCACGGTGTCATACTCAGTCCTTTCATCAGGGCATCCATAGCCAGTTCCTGTGCACCCTCTACGGAGTGGCCTTCACGACGTGCCTGTTCAAAGGTCTCTGCGGCCAGAAGTTCACGCTGGTAGATGAAGTTGAGGTCTTTGGCTTTCTTCGAATGTTGCTCCATCAAGTAGCGGAGCAGATACAGTCCATAGTAGGACAACTGTTGTTGTTCTCTCTTCATTTTCAAATTACGTTTAATGGGTTATAGAATCAGTGTATTAGCAAATGCGCCCCGGGTATCCCTCCCGAGGCGCAACCACTGAATCCATTTCAAAAAATCGTGTAAACGATATATGAAAATGAATGTCAGTGGCAAAGGTAATGCTTTTTATCGGGATTTACCTTTCTTTGCAGTCTTTTTTCGCTCAGGGAATGAGAATTCCGTCTGGAACGTCTCACGATTGAGGGTTACGACGGCATCGAAGGAATTGCCCTGCTTACTCTTGAACCCCTTGATGATACCCGTCTTGCCATCTGTCAGCAATGCCTTCAACTGGTCGTTGGTCAGTTCCTTGCCTGCCTTCTCGCGGAACACATGGCAGTCACAGGCGGGATTGTCGCACTTGACGACTTTCTTGTAGAACTGCATCGTGCCTTTGCCGCACTTCGGGCATGGGATGTCGATACCGCTGTGCTCAAACTTGTCTTCCAAGGAGAGAAGTTCCTGAACGATGCTGCCCGTATAGTCTTCAATGCCCTTGCGGAAGTCATCTGGGCTGTACTCGCCCCGTTCTATCTTGGCAAGCGACTGTTCCCACTGACCTGTCATGGCAACATCTGCAATCTGTCTGTCCTTCAGTAAATCGTAGATGAACAATCCTTTTTCCGTCGGGATAAGTTGCTTGTTCAGACGGATCATATACTCGCGGTTGATAAGCGTCTCAATGATGTTGGCTCGTGTGGCAGGTGTGCCGATGCCGCAGTCCTTGATGGCCTGTGCCAGTTCTTCGTCATCGATTCCTTTTCCACAAGACTCCATCTCAGAAAGCAATGTGGCTTCTGTGTGGATAGGTGTAGGCTTCGTCTTGCCCTCTGCGAGTCCCCAGCCAGACACAGGGATCTCCTGACCTTCTTTCCAGTTCGGCAGTCGGTCGCTGTCCGTTTCCTCATTGTTGATGAATCGCCAGCCTGGCTGACGGATAACAGTTCCTTTGGTGACAAACGGCACGTCGTTCATCTCGGCAGTGACGGTTGTCAGTTCCTTGACGCACTTGCCTGAAAAGGCTTCGAGCATACGCCCTACGATGAGGTTGTAGATTTTCTTGTCATCATTGGACGGGTACTGTAGTTTCTCGCCAGTAATAAGCAGTGCATGGTGGTCTGTAACCTTTGACGCATCGACACTATGGCGGCTCGGCTTGCGGATGGTCATGGAGAGTGCTCCCCATTGCTCGTTATCAGCCAGTGTGCGCACTAGCTTGGGAATCTCGTCATAGACATCATCTGGGATGTATCGGCTCGATGTCCTCGGATAGGTAATCGCCTTGGCTTCGTAGAGCTTCTGGGCTATGGCCAGTGTCTGCTCGGCAGTGAAGCCATACTTCACGTTGGCATCCTTCTGTAAGGCGGTGAGGTCATAGAGCAAGGGCGGTTCCTCTGTCTTTTCCTTACACTCTACCTTGGAGATAACTACACTTTTGTTCCCTTTTAACTGTTGGAAAAGTGCTTCGGCAGTTGCCTTGTCTTCCCATCGGTCTGCGCTCTGAAACTTGACGGATTTTCCTTTTTCCTCAGTAGTAAAGTGAATCTGCCAGAATGATGTCGGCTTGAAGTTCTTGTTCTCCAAGAAGCGGCGGCAGACCATTGCCAATGTCGGGGTCTGAACACGTCCGAGGGAATAAGTACCCTTTCCAGCAGCGATGGTCAATGCTTGGGTAGCATTGATGCCAACGAGCCAGTCTGCCTCGCTCCTTGCCTTGGCAGATAGGAAAAGGTTATCGAAATCATGGCCGTCCTTCAGGTTCTTCATGCCCTCCTTGATGGCTTTGTCGGTCAGCGAACTGATCCAGAGACGCTGGAACGGAACATGACAGTCAAGATACTGGTAGAGATAGCGGAATATCAGTTCACCCTCTCGTCCGGCATCGGTGGCAACGATAATCTTTTCCGTATGCTCGAAGAGGTTCTTGATGACCTTCATCTGCTCCTTTATGCCTGCATCTTCGTTGCCTTTGGCATCCTTACGGCTGACAAGCTGGAATTCGTTGGGAATGATGGGCAGTGACTCACGACGGAAGCCCGTGATGCCGTACGCTTCGGGCATGGCCAGTTGTATCAGGTGACCGAAAGCCCAGGTGACACAGTAGTTGTTACCGCCATAGTAGCCTACCTTTCTCTCCATTGCGCCCACGATACGAGATATTTGTCGTGCGACGCTGGGTTTCTCTGCAATAATTGTAATCATTGTATGTTAATAAATGGATTCAGTGGTTATACATTATTATATACGTACGCGTATAAAGTGGACAGCCGGCAGCCATCCGCGGCTGTCCACACATCATCTGCGCTCAACAGTTAGAGCTTCGGGCCTCGCTTCTGTTTCTTCTCTTCTTTCTTCTCACCCTCAGGCTTCTGCTCATTCTGCTGCTTCTCGTTCTTGGGGGCAACCTGTCCCTTCTGCAGCGGCTCATCCACCTTCTTCGTGGCCTCGTTAGTCTTGCCCTGATGGTTCACGGCCACCTGTGTCTCGCTCTCGTTGGCAGGTGCCACGACCTTTCCCTGCATCGGGTCATTTTTCGAGGCGAAGGGCTGGCCCTTGTCGGGATAGAACATCAGGTACATCGTGGCAGTCGTGCCGTCCTTCAGCGGATAGTTGTCGAGTTTCACAGACTTGCCCTCACGGTAGTCCTTCTGCTGCTCTTCGGTCAAGGGAATGCCCTTCCACTTGGTCAGGTTCTTGATGCTGCCGTCCTCATTCGTCCAGTTGAGCTTAGTTTTCTGCTCCTGTTCCTGTGCCACCTCCTGACGGCTGCTACCAGGGACGAAGGCGACATTCTTGCGGTCGGCATTCACCTGAAAGTCCACCATGAACTTCTGCCCCTTATCGTTCTCATAGAGCTTGTCCTTAATCATGCCGCCCTGCTTCAGCAAGGTTATCTCTTCGGGCGTGAACTTCACGTTGCCCACACTCTCGCGCAGATGCAGCTTGCTCAGCGGATAGTGTACCAACTCGTTCGTCTGCTTGTCGAGCGACACGAAGCACTGTTCCGTCGTACCCTCCTTCATGTTGAACAGCGGAACCACCTTGCCAAGATTGCCTGTTTCTTTCAGCGCCTTGGCATCCTCCTTGGTGAAGGTGTAGCCCATGTACTCCGCATTCTCCAACTTCTGCTCCTTGCGCACGAAATGAGGCAGTACGCTGTAAGTGCCGTCCTGCAGGCGAGTCAACTGGAGTCGTGCAGCCGCCTTTACCTTCTGCCCGTAGATGAGCATTGTCACATCAAGCAGACCGGACTTGCCGAAGTTGAGCATGTTGTCCTTCGCTCCTGTCTTCTCCAGCACCTCCTTGGAGATGCCGAACTTCTCTTCAATCTTGTCCCAGTTTACCTTGGTCTCGTCGATGGGCTGATAGCCCTGATTCTGATTTTGTGCCATAAATCTAAAAATTTAATTGTTAATGAATAATGTTATCTGTTGGCGAGAATATCGCCGTTTCTCATTGTCTCAGTCAGGAACTCTTCTGCCCAACGCTTATCAAGTTTGTCACTATTCTCCTGAATGAAGCGGATGACATCACTCTCACGATGGTAAGCCTTGTTTCTCAGCAGGATATATTGCAGTTCACCGTCTTTGCGGTAGTTAGTGATGCTGCGTCGGCAGATGTGCAGTCTGTCTATCAACTCTTGGGTGCTGTACATCCGTTCGCCTCTCAGGTAGAGCACGCCCTCATGGTGGCGCATGTTCAAGTCATCGACTAACAGCTTGATCATCTGTTCCTGCTGGTTCATCTTCTTCACGATACTGCGCATGCACTCCATGAAGCAGTCCTTGTCCAGTATTTCCTTTCCTTCCTGTTGGTTCATCTGTCCTTCCATACTTAATCCTCCTTGCGTGATAAGATGTCCCTGTTCTTTTCGATACACTCCTTACGAATAGCTATGAGGTTATTCTGACTCAACGGTCTCATAGTGACACCAGCAAATGCTTCAATGTCGGATAACCGATACCACACCTGTCTGCCGAATCGCTTGTAATCCAGTTTCCCGTCCGTACGGTATTGCTGTAGTGTCCTTCCGCTGACACAGAGCAAGCGGATAGCCTGACTGTTATCTACCCAGAGGTCACTATCCTCGTAAGTGATGGTATTCGTGGATTCCTCCACGTACTTTTCTATTTTCTTGATGCGGTCTGTCAGTTCTTGCCAGAGTCCGCTTTCTATCGTTATGACATCCATAATCTTTCGTCTCTTTTTCTGTTTGACGCTGCAAAATTACCCTATCCCAAAGACTTCAAATGTCAAGTTGATATCAAGTTGATATGAACTTTTTTCATCTTTGCCCTCCACACACCGTTTCTGAGGGCATATCAGAGCAAGTAGCAGTGAGAAAACAGCTTTTTCGCCGCATTCTGACTACATTTGCAGCCGTTAAACATTAGTCATATCAGTTATGGAGATTATAGTAATAGAAAAGAAAGCGTTTGAGACGCTGCTGTCAGAATCGCAACGACTCGCCCGACAAGTTGAAATCCTGTCTCAAAAGTGTCAGGATAAGCGGCTACAGAAATGGCTTACTGGTGAGGAGGTCTGTGACATTCTCAAAATCAGTCAGCGCACACTACAGACCATGCGCTCCAAACATAAGATTTGTTATGCACAGTTAGGCCGTAAGTTCTACTACCGCCCTGAAGAAGTGGAACTGGTCATTAAACAGTCTGGCAAGTATCACAATATATAATAAGGTGTATATGGAAGAAAGAATACTCACCCTCAACGATGAAGTGATTGCAGGAACGCTAGAGTATCTGCGAAAAGCAAGTAGAAAGGCAGATGCCCTCATGGAAAACTACAAGCCAGTCTTTCATGGTGAACGGCTCATGACAGACAGCGAACTGGCTTCTATCCTGCGAGTAAGTCCAAGGGCATTACGCGACTATCGTAATGAAGGGATATTGCCCTACATCCGCATGAAGGGCAATATCCTCTACCGTGAATCGGACATAGAGAAGGTTTTGAAGACAAACGAGCATAGGGCAGCAAAAAGAATGGGCAATACCCTGTAATCTCCTTCTATTTTCTTTAAAAACATTAAATCCTGTACCTAATATTTGGCATTTTGGACAAAAAACACTAAATTTGCGTTCAAACCAAACATGTTTGATTAAATGAGGGATTTAAATCGCTTAAAAGTTGTCCTGGTAGAGAAGAAGAGGACAAGTAGATGGCTGGCAGAGCAGTTGGGTAAGAACACCTCGACTGTGAGTAAGTGGTGTACCAACTCTGCACAGCCCGATCTCCAAACGCTTGACAAGATTGCCGACCTGCTGGATTGTGATACCCGTACGTTATTAACCAGTAAGACTGAGAGCAATGATTAACATAAGAAAATTGGAGGCAGAACTTTGGGAATCGGCCGACTTGCTGCGTCAGGGCAGCAAACTGACAAGTAGCCAATACTGTATGCCAGTACTGGCTCTGCTTTTCCTGCGCTATGCCTATAGCCGCTATAAGATGGTAGAGGCAGAGATTTTGCAGAACCGTCCGATGCGTGGAGGGCGTGTGATGCCCGTAGAGCCAAGTGACTTTGCGGCAAAGAGTGCGCTCTATCTGCCAAAGGAAGCACAGTATGACTATCTGGTGAACCTGCCCGACAATATCATTTCGGCAGGACTGAAGACCAAGGACGGCAACGACATCAATTCATTGGGCGAGGCTGTCAACAATGCCATGCAGTTGGTGGAAGACCAGAGCGAACAACTTACGGGTGTGCTGCCTAAGACCTATACCAGTTTTGCTGATGACTTGCTGCGCGAACTGCTTCGTATCTTCAACAACAAGACAATCGACGAGGTGGGTGGCGATGTCATCGGACGTATCTATGAGTATTTCCTATCCAAGTTTGCCAAGGCAGTAGCCAGTGACGATGGTGTGTTCTTCACGCCAAAGTCGTTAGTGAAAATGCTGGTGAACGTGCTGGAACCCAAGCAGGGTGTGATGCTTGATCCTGCCTGCGGAAGTGGCGGCATGTTTGTGCAGACGGGCGACTTCGTGAATCAGGCTGGGCTTAATGCCAATACCACGATGACCTTCTACGGGCAGGAGAAGGTGGAGTATAACGCCCAACTCTGTCTGATGAATATGGCCGTTCATGGTCTGAACGGACGCATTGTCTCTGGCGACGAAGCTAATTCGTTCTATCACGATGCCCACAACCTCGCTGGCAAGTGCGACTATGTGATGGCCAATCCACCTTTCAATGTGGATAAGGTGAAAGCCGATTCTGCTTCTGCCGCAGGACGTTTGCCTTTCGGACTCCCAGGTGTCAATGCCAAGACCAAAGAGGTAGGCAACGCCAACTATCTTTGGATAAGTTATTTCTATGCCTATCTGAACGACCATGGACGTGCAGGCTTCGTGATGGCGAGTTCGGCAACAGACAGTGCCAACAAAGACAGGGACATCCGTGAGAAATTAGTCCGCACTGGCGATGTAGATGTAATGGTCAGTGTGGGCAACAACTTCTTCTATACCCTCTCGCTCCCCTGCTCGCTGTGGTTCTTTGACAGAAACAAGAATGCCGACATCCGTGACAAGGTGCTCTTCATCGATGCCCGAAACTATTACACCGTCGTTGACCGTACTCTGAGTGAGTGGACGGAATGGCAACTACGCAACCTGCAGGCCATCGTTCACTTGTATCGTAGAGAGACAGATAAGTATCGCTCTCTTATGGCAGATTACGACAAGGCATTGAACGGTCAGACCGTAGCCTCTGCTGAAGAAGCCCTACAGAAACAGAAGGCGAAAGCCAAGCAACTCATAGCCGAGGCGACACGAAAGGACAAGAAGCGCATAGAGGCTGAACAGAATGCACTCACGGCAGAGCTGGAGGATGTACTCGAAACAGCACGTCAGCGTGAATGGCTTGTGTCGAAGTTTGGCGAAGAAGGAAAGTACCAAGACATCTTGGGACTTTGTAAGATTGCCACCATTCAGGAGATAGAGGAAAAGAACTACTCGCTGACTCCTGGTGCCTATGTTGGTGTGGCTGAACAGGAAGATGACGGAGTTGATTTCCATAAGCGCATGAACGAGATTCATGCTGAGTTGGCAAAACTGAACAAGGAGGCTAACACTCTGATGGATGAGATAATAAAAGCATGGGAGGAACTGAAATGAACGAACCTACATTTATACATAGAGACGGGATGTTAACAGACAGCGACTATGTACAGTGGCTGAAAGACCTGAAAGCGCGTTACAGGCAGTGTCAGGCAAAAGCGGCAGTCAAGGTTAATACCGCCATGTTGGAATTTTATTGGAGCCTGGGGCGTGACATCATCCAGAAGAAAGCAGAAAGTAAATGGGGTAGCGGATTCTTCAATCAGCTAAGTCTTGACATGAGGGCAATGTTCCCAGATGAAAGAGGTTTTTCTTCAGCAAATCTGCGCTATATGAAACGCTGGTTTGAGTTTTATTATCAAGGGCTTGTAAATCTTCACCAAGTTGGTGAAGAAATTGGCCAACTGCCTGTTGAGGAAATAGAAGCGGTAAATCGTCAACGACGCGTTGACGAAATTGTTCACCAAGCTGGTGAAGAAATTTGTCACCAGGTTGGTGACGAATTTGAAATGCCGGTTATATTTGGTACTGTCCCGTGGAAACATCATGTGTATATTTTCACCAAGAGCCAGTCGTTTGATGAAGCGATATTCTATATAAATAAGGTTGCATCAGAAGGATGGAGTCGTGTTTATCTGGAGCATCAGATAGATGAAGACCTCTACCAGACGCAGGGTTCTGCCATTACAAATTTCGAGAGTACCCTGCCATCACCTCAAAGCAAACTCGTACAGGAGATACTGAAGGATCCGTATGACCTCAGTTTCCTCACGATGAAAGCTAAGTATGATGAGCACGAGTTAGAGGAAGCACTTGTTGCCAATGTCACACAGTTTCTGTTGGAGTTAGGCAAGGGGTTCTCATATGTTGGCCGACAAATGGAGTTGCAGATGCCTGGCGGGCAGACTTTCTTCCCTGATTTGGTGTTCTATTTTATACCCCAGCACAGGTACATAATTATTGAGCTCAAAGCCGTGAAGTACATTCCTGAGTTTGCAGGCAAGCTCAATTTCTATGTCACAGCAGCCGATGAATTACTGCGTGGTGAGGGCGACAATCCATCCGTTGGCCTGATTATCTGCAAGTCAAAGGACAAGACTGTCGTTGAATGGTCGCTTAAAGACATCAATAAGCCGTTAGGCGTAGCCACATATCAACTGCAAGAGGTGGTTGACCGCACAGTGGCTGAATTGGAACTGAAGAATAGGCAAAAGAAGGAGGACTAGGAATGAGTGAGTGGAAGAAGGTGAAGTTGGGAGATTTTATCTCATTACAGAGAGGGTATGATTTGACTAAAGAACAAATTGTACATGGGCCATATCCCGTTGTTAGTTCTACTTCCATTATGGGCTATCATGATTCGTATAAAGTTAAAGCACCAGGAGTTATAATTGGACGTTCTGGAACTTTAGGGGAAGTTCAATATGTTAAAACGAATTATTGGCCACATAACACCTCTCTATTTGTCAAGGATTTTAAAGGTAATGAGCCTCTATTTGTTTACTATTTTTTGAAAAATCTTGGGACTGATATTGCTGGTGGAGGCGCTGCTATACCAACATTAAACAGAAATCACCTTTACGTTCTTGACATAACAACACCATCACTTACAACGCAAAAAAGAATAGCTACTGTTCTCTCCCATTATGACTTTTTAATAGAGAACTATCAGCAACAGATAAAGTTGTTAGAGGAAGCAGCGCAACGGCTTTACAAGGAATGGTTCGTTGACCTTCACTTTCCTGGACACGAAAATACCAAGATTGTAGATGGTGTGCCTGAAGGATGGGAAAAGACAAACGTCAACAACATTCTCACTTTCCATAGAGGGTATGACTTAACCCATAAGGAGTTTGTTGATGGCCCTTATCCTGTCGTTGGCTCTACTTCAATAATAGGTAATCACAACAAATACAAGATAGAAGGACCAGGCGTTGTAACGGGCAGGTCTGGAAGTTTAGGCGTTTACCAACTTATTTGGGACAATTTTTGGCCACATAACACATCGCTTTTTATAAGTGACTTTAAAGGACATAATGTATTCTATATCTATTGCCTGCTTAAAACAGTAGATTTCACAACTCTGAATAGTGGCGGTGCTATACCTTCGCTTAACAGGAATATGCTTTCGAGCATTACTATTATGGAGCCTTCTAAAAGTTTACAAGATACGTTTTCTGGAAAAGTGATGCCAATGTTCAAGAGACAAAGGCACCTCCAATCCCAAGTTCGCCTTCTCACTGAAGCCCGTGACCGTTTACTTCCCAAACTAATGAGTGGAGAGATAAGCGTAGAAACGGCTCAGTCCGTAACCAGCGGACTCGGAGTCCGTAAGGAACAAACTGGCAGTCCGAAGCCTTCGGACTCATAGCAACAAGCATAGTAACGAAAACCTAAGACGAATATGGCAAACGACTATAGCGAAGACCAACTTATACAGAAGAGTACAGCCGACTTCATGGAAAAGGAGTTGGGCTGGAGGAGCATCTATGCCTTTGACCAGGAGAAGTTGGGAGCAAACGGCACATTGGGACGCAACAGTTATCATGAGGTGCTGCTGACTCGCCATCTGCGTCAGGCCTTGAAGAACTTCAACCCTTGGTTGACTGAAAAGCAATTACAGGAGTGCATCGACAGCATGACAGAGCACATCAGCAGTCAGACGCTGATGCAGATCAACGAACAGAAGTATAAGCTAATCCGCGACGGCATACCAGTGACTCGCATCAAGCCCAATGGCGAGACAGAGGAAGTAAAGGCCAAGGTCATTGATTTCGATTCGCCAGAGAAGAACGAATTCCTTTGCGTCAGGGAAATGTGGGTGTATGGCTCGCTCTATCATCGAAGGGCTGACATCGTGGGCTATGTCAACGGCATTCCTCTGCTCTTCATGGAACTGAAAAACCACGATGTAGAGGTAGTAGATGCCTTCAACCAGAACTATCGCGACTATCTTGACACCATACCGCAACTATTCTACCACAATGCCTTTATCATGTTCAGCAACGGACTGGAGGCACGTGTGGGCACCATCGATTCAAAATGGGACTTCTTCCATGAGTGGAAACGACTGACAGAGGATGAAAAGGGCTGCGTTGACTTAGAGACCATGCTCAAAGGCATCTGCAAGAAAGAGAACTTCCTCGATATACTTGAAAACTTCATCCTCTACGACCATTCCGATGGTTTCACGGCTAAGATTATGGCACAGAACCACCAGTATCTGGGTGTGAACCAGGCAGCGGAGATGTATCGAAACCGCCAATACCTGAACGGCAAGTTGGGCGTGTTCTGGCATACGCAGGGCAGTGGCAAGAGCTATTCCATGCTGTTCCTCTCACAGAAGATTCGTCGTAAGTTCGAGGGCTCGCCTACCATCGTAGTGCTGACTGACCGTGAAGAACTGAACACACAGATTAGCAAGCGGTTTGCCTATTGCGGTATGCTGGGCAACGTGGAGGCCAAACAGTTCATTGCCTGTAGTGGCGAAGACCTGAAAACGAAGTTGAAAGGTAATCCGTCGTTCATCTTCTCGTTGATACAAAAGTTCAACGACCCAAAGGCAGACCCAATCTACCCAGACCACGACATCATCGTGATGAGCGATGAGGCACACCGTACTCAAAACGGCATTTTCGCCGACAACCTGATGCACCTGTTGCCGACAGCACACCGTATCGGATTTACAGGTACTCCCCTGCTGTCGAACGATAACATCACGGAGCGAACCTTTGGCAAATACGTCAGTATCTACGACTTCAAGCGTGCTATTGATGATCACGCCACCGTGCCACTCTACTACGAGAACCGAGGTGAGAGGATACAGGATTTGAAGAATCCTGAGATTAACGAGGAAATCGCTGCCGCACTGGAACAGGCTGGAGATTTGGATGCCTCACAGTTGGCAAAACTGGAACGGGAGT